>Ga0256407_10013127_pt1 | contig 11130 bp, 5 predicted proteins | sample RumenRJG_04DNA_FD_193489 | JGI IMG/M metagenome (GOLD analysis project Ga0256407, IMG submission 193489) | Bovine rumen microbial communities from Lethbridge, Alberta, Canada - RJG_04 | ecosystem: Host-associated > Mammals > Digestive system > Stomach > Rumen | place: Canada: Alberta | collected... | reverse complement strand
TTTTTAAAATTTAAAAAAATGGAAAAAGAAAAAGAAGAAAAAACAGGAAAAATAATAGAAGAGGAAGAAGAACTTCCCTTATTAGAAGAAGAAGAAAAAGAAAATGAACAAAACAGTGAAAACGAAAATGAAAATGAAGAAAATGAAATATCAAATGAATTTTTAAATGAAAAAATAGATAATATAATGGAAAAAATACAACAATTAGACATAGAAAAAGAAATAGGAGAAAAAGAAAAAAATTCAGGTACAAGAATAATAATAGATAAAATAATATTAGAAAATTTTAAATCATATGCAGGAAAAAAAATAATAGGACCTTTACATTATAGATTCAATTCTGTAGTTGGACCAAATGGAAGTGGAAAAAGTAATTTAATGGAAAGTTTACTTTTTGTTTTTGGAAAAAGAGCAAAAAGAATGAGATTAAATAAATTAAGTGAATTAATACATAATTCTTCATCAATTAAAGAATTAAGAAATGCAAAAGTTTCAATTTATTTTAGAGAAATTAAAGAAGATGATGAAAATAATTTTCATTATATTGAAGGAGGAGATTTTATTATGACTAGAGAAGTTTATAAAAATTCATCAAGTAAATATTTATTAAATGGAAAAGAATCTTCATTTGAAGAAATTAATAAGAAATTATCAAGAAAAGGAATTGATTTAAAACATAATAGATTTTTAATTTTACAAGGAGAAGTTGAACAAATATCATTAATGAAACAAAAAGCTCAAAATCCAAATGAAACTGGTTTATTAGAATTTTTAGAAGATATTATTGGAACAAAAAGATATATTAATTTAATTGAAAAATTAAATAAAGCAATTGATGATTTAGGAGAAATTAAAAGTACTAAAGTTAATAGAGTTAGAATTGCAAAAAATGAATTAAATCAATTAGAAGATATTAAAAATCAATCTACTGATTATTATAATAAAGAAAAACAATTATTAATTTTAAAACATCTTGAATTATTAATTCAACAATATTTAAATAATATTGAATTAAAAAAGAAAAAAAATGAAATTGAAAATTTAGAAAAAGAATTTGATAAAGTTAAAGATGAACAAAAAGAAAAAATGCGTTCTATGGCAGATTTTGCAATGAAAGTAAAAGAATTTAGAAAAGAACAAGAAAAAATAAAAAAAGAAAAAAATGAATTTGAAAAACAAGCTGATAAATTAAATGAAGAAGATCAAATTAAAAGAAGTGAAATGGAAAATTTTTCAAAACAAATTAAAAAAATTGAAATTCAATTACAAAAATTAAATAAAAATTATCAAAGTCAAAATGAAAATATTTTACAAGCAAAAGAACAAAATCCAAAAATTGAAAAAGAATGTGAAGATTTAAAAAAAGAATTTAATGAATTAGATAATAAATTAAATCAAGTTGAAAAAGAAATTTTTTCTAGTACAGAAAGTTTACAAAAAACAAAAAAAGAAATAGAAAATAAATTACAACCAAGTGAATTAAAAATAAATTCAAATCAATTTACAATTGAACAAAATACATCAACTATAAATTTATTATCAGAAAAAACAAAAAATATATCAGATCAAAAAAAAACATTATCAGAAAAATTAGAAAAATTTAAAAAAGAAAACCAAGAAAAAAAAAACATAATATCAACATTACAAAAAACAAAAGAAAAGTTAGAAAAAACAAAAAAAGAACAACAAACATTAAAATTAGAAAAATCTAAAAAAGCAGAAGAAAAAGGAAAAGAAGTTCAAATATTATTATCTCGTTTATCAGAAGTAAAAAATGTAAATCAAGAATACAATATAAAAAACAAAATATTACAAAGTCTCTTAAAAGCACAAGACGAAGGAAAATTAAAAGGAATATATGGAAGATTAGGAGATTTAGGAACAATAGATAAAAAATTTGATATAGCAATAACAACATCATGTCCTCATTTAGATAGTATAATTGTAGAAGATGTTGAAAGTGCACAAAGAAGTTTAGATTATTTAAAAAAAAATCAAATTGGTCAAGCGACTTTTATTATATTAGAAAAAATAAAATGGGTAACTCAAAATATACATTTAAATAATAATATACCAAATGGTTGTTATAGATTATTTGATTTAGTAAAATATGATAATCCAAAATTAAAAAATGCTTTTTTATTTGCTTTAAGAGATACTTTAGCTGCAGATGATATTAAAATTGCTATGAAAGTTGCTTATGGAGAAATTAGAAGAAGAGTAGTTACTTTAAATGGAGAAGTTATTGAAGTTTCAGGAACTATGTCAGGAGGAGGTAAAGCAAAGAAAGGAGGTATGAGCTCAGAAAAAAAAATTAATGAAAGTGATTTAAAAGATTTAACTGAGAAATATAATTTTAAATTAAATGAATATAATTTACTTAAAAATGAATTTAATAATGTTGAAAATGCTTTTAATCAAACTGATAGTGAGTTAAATGAAGTTATAAATCAAATTATGAAAATTGAAAATGAAAAAGAACAAATTGTTAAAGTTGTTAATGAATGTGAATTTGGAATTAATAATTTGGTTAATGATGAAAAAAAAATTGAAGGACAGATAAAAAAAATTAATGAGTTAAATAATCAAAATGATGTTTTAGAAAAAGAAAATGAAAAATTAAAAAATGAAACAAAAGGTTTAAGAAAAGATTTAGAAGAAATAAATTCAAAAATAAATTCTTTAATGGGAGAAGAATATAATAAAAAAAAAGAAAATCATAAACAATTAAAAAAAAAAATAGAAGAATTAGAAAAAGAAATAAGTAATAATAATAATATATTACAAAATGCAAATGAAATATTAAAAAAAATAACAAATGAAATAAAATTAAAAGAAGAAGCAAAAATTGATTATGAAAATAAAATAAATGAAGGAGATAAAATTTTAAAAGAATTTGAAGATAAAGCTTTGGCAATTTTAGGAGAAATTGATAAATGTGAAAATAAAATAAATTCACTTGAAGAAGAATTAACAAAAGGAAGTTCAGAAATTGAAAAAATGAGAGATTTAGTCGCTCAATTAAAACAAGCTCAAGAAAGTAAAATAAATGCAATTAAAGAAGTTAATGAAGATGTAAAGAGAATAAATAAAATTTTAAATCAAGGAAATGAAAAAATTTCTATTAATAAATCAAGTTTTAATCAATTAATAAATGATTTTGGTTTCATTGAAGATTTCGAGGAAGAAATAAATGAAATAAATAATAAAGATTATAATCAAAAAGAAGAAAAAAAAGAAAATAAAAATCAAAATTCTGAGAATAAAAACTTAAATTCAAATTCAAAAGAAGAAAATAAAAAAGAAGAAGATATAGAAATGAGTGATTCAAATATAAAAGAAAACTCAAATTCTGAAAATGAAAATTTAGAGATAAATACATCAAATTTTTCAAATCAAAAAAAACTAAAATTACACTCTTCAGATAAATTATATACAAAATATTATTCTCAAAAAAAACTTCCAGAATCATTATCAGAATCAGAATTATCAATATTAAATTCCCAATCAAAAGATATAACATATACATATACAATGATACAAACAAAATTAAATGACATGAAACCAAACATGCAAGCAATAACTCAATATAAAAAAACATTAATTCTCTTAAAAGAAAGAGAAAATGATTTAAATCAAACAAATGAAAAATTAAAAAAAGCAAATGAAGTATATTCAAATGTAAAAATGAGACGTTATAATGAATTTATGGAAGGATTTAACATAATAAGTAAAAAATTACAAGAAATGTATCGTCTTTTAACAAATGGTGGTGATGCTGAATTAGAATTAGTTGATACTTTAGATCCTTTTAATGAAGGAATATCATTTAGTGTTAGACCATATAAAAAAAGTTGGAAAGTTATAACAAATTTAAGTGGTGGTGAAAAAACACTTTCTTCACTTAGTTTAATTTTTGCTTTACATCATTATAAACCTTCTCCTTTATATGTTATGGATGAAATTGATGCTGCTCTTGATTTTAGAAATGTTTCTATTATTGCTAATTATATTAAGGAACAAACTAAAGATTCTCAATTTATTATTATTAGTTTAAGAAATCATATGTTTGAATTAGCTAATAAATTAGTTGGGATTTATAAAACTTTTGATATTACTAAATGTATTGTTTTTGATCCTAATTCTTATGATGTTAAAGGAAATTCGGTTAAAAAAGATTTTAGTGGAAAAAAAAATAAAAAGAAGTTGTATAGAATTGAAGAAGAAACTGAAGAGGTTAGTACTAGTAAAAAAAAAAGTATAAGGAGTGATAAGGAAAATGAAATGAATGATTAGTAATTTTTTTATATTTTTTTTTTTAAGTTTGGTCTTTTTTAATTAAAATTTAATTTATTTTTTAATAAATTTTTTTTATGTTTTTTTTATAAATATTTATGTTTATATTTTATTTTTATTATTGATAATTAAATTTATTTTTTAATATTTGATTATAAAATGAGTGATAATAATATAGCTAAATCATTAAGTTGTGAAATTTGTTGTAAAAATGATAAATATTTAATGTGTATAAATTGTTTTAAAAAATTAATACAATTAAATAAATCATATATATTGGATTTAAAAAATAATACAATAAAGCTTCAAGAATCTATTGAAAAACTTTTAAAAATTAATTATGAAAAAGGAGAAAAATTAAATAATGTAATGAAGTCGATAACTCAAAATGAAAAATTAACAAATAATATAAATAAACAAAATATTAAAAATCATGATTTAGAAACTCAGATTTCACAATTAAAACAATTAATAGATAATAAAAAACAAATATTATCAAAAAAAAAGGAAAAAATATATGAAATAGTTAACAAAATTAATAAAGGAAAATATCAAAAAAATAAAGATATTTTAATTGGTTCATTAAATATTACAGGTGATGAATTATTACAATCAATATTAAATTCAAATGAATTTACAATTTTTGAAGAATTATCAAAGAATATAAAAGAAGATAAAAAAAAGTTTTTAAAAGATTTTTTTGATTTATTAATTATCAAAACAAATTCTTTAATTAGAATAAAGGATTTTTTTATAAAAAAAGAAATTAAAATGAGTATAATGAAGATAATTAATATTTCTGATAGTGGGAAGTGTGCAATTGATAATGATAAAGATTCATTCGAAAACATACCCATTATTTTAAAAAGTGAAATTTTAGAAGATAATCAAATTAATTGTTTAAAATTTAATAAATTTTTTTTTATTTTTCAAAAATTTGTTTTATTAAGTTCTATTAGATTAGGAATAAATCTTACATATAAAATGGAATTCCCATTTATAATATCAAAAAATAATATTAAATATCAATATTTAATTGCTCCTCAAAAAAGTATGATTACTAATTCAAAAAATATAAATGAAATCATAAAAGGATTATCTTTTTTAAATTCAAATTATAATTTAATTTTACAAAATGTTTTTGGAAAATCAATTAAACAAAATTGGTTTGATTTTAGTCTATTAATTAATGATATAGATATGTTTGAAAAAGTTTCAATTGAGAAAGAAAATATATCAATTCCAAATGATGACAATTTAGAAATTAATGGTTATATTTTAGTTTCTAATGCATTTAATTAAATTTAAATTTAAATTAAAGATTTTTTATTATATAAAATATACATATAAATCATTAATTATAATATTTAATTATTTTTCATAAAAAATGTATTTTCATATGATTTTAATTTATCATTATTAATTTTCCTTGGATTAAATGAAAAACTATAATTTAAATCATAAGTTGTTTCTCTCTTTGTATTTATTCCTCCATCAGGAATATATCTATTTTCAATCATTCTTTGAGTTTTTTTATCTAATTTTTCTAATTCTCTTAATAAATCATATCTCTCAATATTAACTAAATTATTATTAGGATTAATTTGATTAATTTTTGAATTTGTTTTACTTATATTACTAGAACTTTTATTAACTTTTAAATTAAATTGACTGTTAGATCCATTATTTGAATTTCTTCCACTATTAAATTTACTAATATTTTTAGAATTATTTCCACTATTATTCCAATTATTTTCATTAATTGAATTATTTCCACTATTATAATTACTTACTTTAATTGAATTATTACCTGAATTATTTCCACTATTATAATTACTTATCATATTATTATCATTATTATTCTGATTTAACATTCTTTTTTCAATATCTTCATTATTATATCCTAAAAGTCTAGTTAATCTTAATTTATAAATTTCATCATCATATGGATTAAGATATTCAGGATATAAAGGAGAAAGTGAATTAATAGGATAATAACCAGGATAAAACATAGGATCAGGAAAAAACATATCAGAATATCTTAAAGTTTTATTAGGAGGATAAACAATTTTTCTTTTAGTATCAAATCTATAATAATTTCCTTCATTATTAACTTTTCTTACATTATTTTCAATATTCTCATTATTATTATTATTATCAATATTATTAATATCATTATCATCAGGTCTTTTAATTGTCCATTTATTTCTACATTTATAACAAATACAAAAACAAGCACATTCTCTTACTTTATTATCAGTTTTACAAAAGGGGCAAACTACTAAATAACTTAATATAGGTATAGTTTTTTTATTATCTGCATAAGTAATTGGTTGAGTAGCTCTTAAATAATTTAATATTTCATCTAATTTACTTAATGGTTTTGGTATTTTATTTATTTCATTACATATAGGACATTTAAATACATTCCAATAATTTTTTGCTATATTTATATTTTGACAATTCCAACATTTTATTGCTAATTCATTTATATTTAATTCAGGAGCTAAATTTTTAAAATCATCTCTTATGAAATTTTCATCATATGTAAAATTTTGTTCATTATTTTTATTATTTGGAATTTGGATAATTTCATTATTATCTTGAGAATTATTTTCAGTTTCTATATTTTCATTATATAAAGTTTGTGTTTTTGATGTTTTTGTTGTATTTTTTTCAGTTGTTAAATGTGTTCTTTTAATTTCATTTTCTGAAGTTGTATTTATTACATTTACACTTGAATTAGTTTCTAATGGAGTTTTAGGATTACTCATTTATTTATTATTTTCTTTTTTTTTTATTTATTTTATCTAAATATGTCAGAAGAAGAAAAAAAACCAACTTTACCAAAAATAATGTTATATTGTCATTTATATAACGAAATAGAAAAAGGAATAATACAATCAGTAAAAATAGAAATATCTCCAGAAGTAATAAGAATATTAGATTTAAAAGCAAGTTTATTAAAATTATTAGAAAATTTATTTAAATCTTCCAATATAAAATATACTCCAATATCAATATCAAAAACTTTATTTTCACCTGCAATGAATGATACATCAAAAATAAGAACATTTTTTAAAAATAAAAATGATGTTTTTGTAAAAGTAAAAACTGAAGTAATTCCAATAGAAACAACAAATAAAGATATTAATAAAAATGATATAGTTTTATCATATAAAACAATAAATGATTATTCATTTTATGTTTCATCTGAAAATTATGTTAGAGTTTTAGTCCCAATTCCAGGAATTGAAAAAGTTCCTAAAGAAAATATTGTTACAAACTTTACTGAAAATTCTCTTGAAGTTAAAGTAAATAATGCTTTAAATGGAAATAATTATCGATTTGCTGTTCCTAGATTAGATGCTAATATTATTCCTGAAAAATGTGATGCTTTTGTTAAAGATGATAGATTGATTATTAAACTTAAAAAAGCAAAAAATGATGATCATTGGTCTTATTTATTTAAACAAAAATATGTTGGGGAATAATTTATTATTTTTTATTTTAATTTATTGAGAATTTGAATTGATTTTTATTTTAAAATTTAATAAAAACAATTTTATTTTTTTTATTCAATTTAATTTTTAAAAATTTAAAAAATCAATATTTTATAATTTAATATTAAAATAAAATACAAAATGGAAAAAAGGAAAGATAATCCAATTACAAAATTAAATAAAATAAATGAAGGGAAAAAAAGATTTATAAATAATAAAATAAATTGGACTAATTTAACACAAATAAATGGAGGATTCATTAATCCATCAAAAGGAAAAAATATAAGATTATTAAATAATCAAAAAGAAAGACCACAATCAAATGAAAATATAAAAATAAAATTATTAGATAATATAAGTAAAAGTGAAAATAATAGTTTTGGATTTTTTCAAAGTCAAGAAAATAATATATCATCAAAGGGAAGAATAATAAATTATATTAAAAAAAAACAAAATAAAAATAAAAATAATAGTTGTTCAAATAGTGTAGTAATACAATCAAAAACACCAAAACAATTAAATGAAAACTTTTCAATAAGAAGAAATCAGAATTCAATAAATAAAAAAAAAAGTTTAATTTCATCAAATAATTTAACAAATCATTCTACAATAGGAAATACTTCAAATGGTAATCAAAATATAGAAAAAATATTAGCAAAAGAAATAATTCAATTTTTTGATGAAATGAAAAAATTACAAATAAGTATATGTAAAAAAGAACCAAATGTAAGAGATTTAAAAAGAAATTTTGAAAAAAGAAAATCAAATTTATATAAAGAAGCATTAAAATATTCTAAAACTGAAAATAATATTCATAATCAAATTTCACAAGATAATCGTTCATATAGTTCTTTATTTAGTTCAAATTCTGCTTTTACTTCAGGAACTTATAATGGATTAAATAATAATCAAAATATAAAAGAATTAAATGATTCAATTACAACATTAAAAACTGCTTTAGAAGATTTAAAATCAAATTCTCAATTTATTACTAGTCAATTAAGATTAGAAATTAATAATTTAAATGAAAAAATAATTAAACAAATGAATACAATTAATCAATTTGAAAAAAATATTAATAATAATCTTAATTCTATTAAAGGAATTTATAAATTATTAAAACCAATGATAATTAATTTAAATTTAAATTTGAATAGTGTTGATTCATTACAAAGTCAAACTTCATTTTCTAATTCAATTAATTTACAAGAAAATAAATTTGAATGGTATGAATCAAATATAAAAAATATGATATCAAGATTAGAAATTAAAATTAATAATATTCAAAATTTAGTTATTGAAAATAATAATCATAATCAAGATCAAAAAAGTTCAATTGGCGATATTCCTGATAATAAATTATATTTTTTTGTTAAAAATGCCTCTTCTGAAATTATTGAAATGATTAGACCTTATATTAATGAAGAAGAAAATGAAAATGAATTAAATAATATTTTTGAAACTAAAGAAAATATTGAAGATGGTATTATTGTAAATGCAATTGAAAATGTTAAAAAAGATATTAAAAGTTTAATTAATCAAATTAATAATTTAAAATTAGAAAAAGAAAAATTATTAAAAGAATTAAAAGATTCAAAAATACAAAATGAAACTTATAAAAATACATTAAATAATTCAATTTTAAATAAAATAAAATCTAATGATAATATTAATAATATAAAAGAAGAAGATGAAAATTATATTGAATCTGAAAATTATAAAAGATTAAATAATGATTTATTAGCAATTCAAAATGATTTATTACAAAAATTAGAAATGAAAGATATAGAAAATGAAAGAAATCAAGAAACAATAAAAGAACTTCTTTTAATAAATAAAAATGAAGAAATAAATATTATAAATGATAACTCATCAAATTATGTTTCAAATGAAAAATATAGATATTTACTTAATTTATATAGTAATGAACAAGATCAATTAAAACAATTAAAAAATGATTATTTACATTTAATTCAAAATTTATCAAATTATGTAGAAAATGGAACTAAAATTTCTTTAGATATAAATAAAATAAGTTTCAATACAAATAAAAGAAGTACAAATGAATTAAATTTTGATGAAGAACAAGATTCAATTGAATTAGGAAGAATAAATGAAAATGATTTATTAACAGATAAAAATTCAACAATATCAAATAAGAATTTAAATATTAGAATTAATAGTAGAGAAAGTAAAGGAAGTAATTGTGCAACTTTTAATAAATATATTAATGTTACTAGTAATATTCCAAGTAGTAAAATGGTTAATATTAAACATATTACAAGTATGAAACTTGAATTAAAACAAAGTAAAAATGAAATTGAGAAATTAAATAAAAAATTAACTGATTTAAATGATGTACTTTCTACTATAAGTAGTGCTATTAGTAAATTATTTCAAGAAGTTCAATATTCTAATAAAGGAAAAGAACTTTTTAATTTAATTTTTAAATTGTTAAATTATTCTGAAGATACAATACATAAAATGTTTATTGAGAAAGAAAAAATGAAAAAGTAAAATATAAGGTTTTTTTTTATTTTTTTTTTCAGAGGAGTTTTTTTATTTTAATAATTAATTAATTAAAATTATATATTATTTTTTATAAATTAAATTTTTTTTAAATGAAAATTGAATTTAAAATTGAATTTTTAACTAATTCATTTGATAAAAATGTTTATGTTTATAGACTTGATCAAGCAAGTAAAAGAGATTTTAAAATAGATATTCGAGAAAAAGCAAAAGAAATTTCTTTATTATTATTTTCATTTATTCAACAAAATAATTTAGGAATTTTTTTTTATAAAGAAGAAGATTATAAAAACCAAAATTTAAAAATATATTTTTATTTATGTTCTGATGAAAAAAATCATATATTGATTAATGAAAATATATTAAAAAAAACAATAATAACAGAAGTATAATATTAATATAATAATTTTAGATTGTTTTTACTCCAAGTCATAAATTAACTAGTATATTTTTAAAGAATAGATATATAAAAATAACTAAAACTTATATTGAAAATATATTTTTATCACAAAAATATGAAAAAGTTGGATCTTTTTTTTTATATGAGAGAATAGATAGTATTTATTTTAATAAAAACAAAAATCAAAATGAAGAAGAAAAAAATAAAATAAAATTAATTAAAAAAAAAAATAATTTAGAAAAAACTTTAGAACAAATTGAAGAAGAAAAGAAAATATTACTTGACTCATTTCCATATATATATTATTTAGGTTTTTATTATGAAGATGTATAGATATATATAAATTTTTATATAGGGAGATATTCTCTTAAATAGTTTAAATGTAAGAGAGAGTATTTTTTA
>Ga0256407_10013126_pt1 | contig 11131 bp, 9 predicted proteins | sample RumenRJG_04DNA_FD_193489 | JGI IMG/M metagenome (GOLD analysis project Ga0256407, IMG submission 193489) | Bovine rumen microbial communities from Lethbridge, Alberta, Canada - RJG_04 | ecosystem: Host-associated > Mammals > Digestive system > Stomach > Rumen | place: Canada: Alberta | collected... | reverse complement strand
CGGTAGGCACGTGCAGTGCGTATTTGAGTATCGAATAAAGGATCAGGGGTGTCGCTACAAGGAACGATACGACCTTGAGGATTATCGACACTACTCCTCCCTTATAGAAGACAAATCCCAGTCCTGCAGAACCCAGAAGGAATATGATGATGCATACTGCCCATGGCCAGCTGAATGTTTCCCTTAAAAACAGTCCGACTGCCGCAGGAATGATAAGACTGAAAACAACAGCCCACGGAAGCTGCTTCTTCCTCTCCTTCTCGATCTCTTCCTTGCAGATCTCCACCATCGCATCTGCATCCCTGTAGCCTTTTACCTTGGAGAGCTCACGCACTGCGCTGCTGTAAGACTTCTTCTCATAGAAGCTCTTGCCCTTCGCGTAGATCGAGAGAAGTTCAGCATTCTTCTGTCCTTCCTCGCAGATCCTGATCAGGTCGGCTGAGACCGGGTCATTGAACTTTCCGCAGTCCATGATGGCAGTCTTGTAAAGAAGCCTTGCCTCATTGCCTGATGCAGCTTTGGAGTCGCTCTCGACAATGTCGTTAGCCTTGTTGATGTTTGCGATTATGCGTGAATATTTGCCGTAATCGGGAATGACGTCTGCAATGTTCCATCTGTTCCCGCAATTGGCGCACTGAGCAGTGCCGGCAAGATAGTTGTTAACTATGTCTCCGCCACATATTCTGCACTTTAAAGAAACCGGTGCAGCATTTACATCTGACATTTCTTTATTCCCTACCCTTATTCAACCTTATTCAGCGTGCGCGCGTTTTTCCGCGCCCGAAAATAATTATATCAAATATTTGTTCTGCCTGCGATATTGTGTGAAATAAAGCGGTTTTCGTGATGACAAAAAAGGCGTTGTCTCAAAATGCCGTATTTTTTCGGAGTCTTTGACCTCATATCGCAGAAAAATCACAGTAACCGTCATAGTGTACTGTGACTTCTAGTGTGATTTTTTAATAGAGTCTCGAAAAAATCACAGTAACCGTCAGGGTGTACTGTGACGTCTACTGTGATTTTTTCAAAGAAACAGGGACCATCTCATCCATTCTGAGACAGTCCCCTTAATCTGTTATTTAATTCAGTCCGTCAGGATCAGAAGTAGTGAGCAACGAAGCCTGTAAGTGCAACGCAGATTACAAGTACGAAGCCCTTCTTGTTTCCTGTGAGCTTTGTCTCTGCGCCCATACCCTCGTAGAGCATGAGGAGATAGTAAGCATAAGCTGCGATCGTGAAGAGTGAACCGAATCCTACATAAGGAATGAGTCCTACGAATGAGCCTAAGAAATCGGAAACGATGAATGCAGGTGCTGTAGCCATTGCAGCGATTGCGAGGAGTCTCGGGAAAGACCACTTCTCCTTGAGGATAAGGCCTGCGAGCATGAAGATACCTGCACAACCGAAGATACGTACTGCATAGTAAATGAACGGGAAGAAGAAATCCTTAACGATCTCAACTGCGAGGTTATCGAACCAGTATCTTCCGTACTGTGCATAGTGAATGAGGTCTACCGACATGGAAGTAATGAAGCCTACCATCCAGCAGATAACAACTGCGATGCCTGCGATGAAAAGAGCGTTGCCGATCTTGTCATACTGGGGAGCGATCTCCGCAGGACCGGTAACGGGATGAATAGCAGCATGGATGAGGTTCTTGAAATGCTGGCCGAAGGGGAGCATTGAAGAAGGCTGCTTGGGCTGTGCCTGGGGCTGAGCCTGAGGAGCAGGCTGCTGTGCCTGAGGCTGGGGCTGAGCTGCAGGTGCTGCCTGAGGCTGAGGTGCAGCAACAGGAGCTGCTGCAACGGGTGCTGCTACGGGAGCGGGTTGGGGTGCAGGCTGGGGAGCGGGCTGAGCCTGAGCTGCGGGAGCTCCGAAAGACATGCCACATCCGCCGCAGAAAGCAACGCCATCGGGGTTTTCCTTACCGCAATTAGGACAAAACATATTAAGTATCCTTTCCTCGGGCATGAACACCCGATAAACATGATACTTCCATAATAACACACTGTTTTCTTAATTAATCAATGGAATTTATAGGTTTTAGGCCTTTTTAGTGTGCTGTCCGTCAGACTGCGTCAACTACTCCTAGAATGACATCAGCAGGCTGTGCATCGGAGAATACGAGCAGATATGTCTTGCCGCCCTTTACGAAAACAGCAGCATTGACATCAGCAGATACTTCTTCATCTGTAAGATCTTTAATGTTTGCAAAAGTTACACGGTAAAGCGTGACCTGGATTCCGGAAGGAGATGTGGCAGCAACGCCTTCTGCAGGATTCTGGTGGAAGACCTGCTTAATGAGATCATCAGTTCCTTCAGGAGCTGAGCAGAGAATGACCTTCTCGCCGTTTACACCGAAGAATACTTCTTCGCTGATCGAGTCAGAAAATACGCCTGAACCTGAACCCTTGATGTCGAACGGAAGTGCTCTTGCAATCCTGTCGAGACGTGCATCGCCCATGACTTCGCTCTCGTCAGATTCTTCTTCCGGTAATGTTGTAGAAACGGTTATATCAATGGTCTTGCTTTCCACGTCTCTGTTGTCAGTTCCCGGAACCTGGTCAGCGGAGTAATTATATGAGCCGCCTGTGTTTATGCTCAGGATACCATCTGTGGCACCTTCAGTTGTTTCATCGGCAACGGCATTATCAAAGCCTGCAACCGTCTCTTCATAAACCTCATCAACTGCCTCAGGGTTGAGTGCTGCAGAATGAGTATCAACAGATTTCATTGTGTTCTCTGATGTTCCGAAATTCTGACCCAGATGGAAATAGTTCACAACGAACACTGCACCGGCAATTACGAGTACGCCTGCAGCGATTGAAGAGATAATGGCAATAGGTGTCTTCTTTGCCTTCTTCCTCTTCTGGGCAGGCTTGCCCTCTGCTTTTCTTACCTGGTTCTTATTACCGGAATTTTCATTTCTGATCTTATTTTTGGGAATATCCGTAACGACGGCGCTTCCGGACTGCTCTTTGATGGCAGCGGACACGGCACCCATGATCCTGTTCTTCATCTCAGGATCAACAGTTACGTTATTCATGATTTCGTTATACTTATTCAAAATCATCCGCCTCCTTCAGCAGTTCTCTCAGTTTGTCGCGGGCACGCTTCAGATCTGAGCGCACCGTTGCTTCGCGTCGTCCGGTAATACGGGCGATTTCCGCGGTCTGGTAACCTTCCTGATAGAAAAGGTGGATTGCTTCACGCTGGTGGACGGGCAGACATCTTACGGCATTCCAGATGGCTTTGTACTCATCGCCGTTATCAAGATCTTCCTGCACTTCGCCCGCTATCTCTTCATTGAGTTCCATCGTGTCACGGACTTTGTTGTAATCAATGCGGTTTTTCGCAAGATTAGAAGCAACTCTCATAAGCCAGGCTTTACGATGTGTTTCACTCTCGAAGTTGGGCCTTACGGTGACGAACTTGATCATCGTCTCCTGCAGGATGTCTTCTGCGTCCTCCTTGTTGTGAAGGTAAGAGAGCGCAAGACGCAGGATGGCATTGCCATGAACGTCCAAGATCTCTCCCGCTTCCTTTTCTATCTGCTCGTCTGTCTTACGGGACGGACCTGTTACGGGTACGTCATCTTCAGACTCATGCGCCTGGTCTCTGGTCAGAACGTCTTTCCCGGATGTATTTCCGGTACCGGACTGAACATTGACAGCCAGCAGCATGGCGAGCTTTCTTAAAAGCGGCAGATTAGCTTCGTAAGTTAATTCCATCGGTTTCCTTAAGTGACTTTCTCACCGCTTTCAACCTATATACAGATGAAGCAGCGGATTTGTTGCACTCAAATTATACCCATGCTAACAAATCAAAGCAAATTGTCAGTTATATATATTAAAATATATGCAGCACATCGGGAATTGTCGAAAATATCCACCCGCTGCGGGTAATAAATGACACATTCAGTTCGCATTAACGCAAGAAATTAATAGTAAATTAAAATGCGTGTAACACAAAACACACCTAACTCATAAGATAATAGGGCATATGAGACAGAATAGCAGCAGATTATTTATCAAGAACGACGCGGCTTATGTAGCCGTCGTTTTTGTGAGCGTAATTCTTTTCATCTCATTCCTCGCTATCCAGATCTTTACTGAAATAACAATGACCAGGATCTTTGTGGGCATCGGCCTCATGTTCCTGGCTTTCACAATGAATATTTTCGAAGGCAAGTTCGGATTCTATATCTCGTTCGCACTGAACTTCGTCCAGTTCATGATCTACACCTACGAATATATCGTCATGAAGAGCGAATCGGCTCCGGTGCTTCTCGCCATGACAATAGTCACGATGGTCATAGACATGCTCCTGCAGTACTACATCATCAGGATCGCAGGCAGGATCCAGGGAATCGAAGCATCCAAGCGCGAAGAACGCAGCAAGGCTATCCGCAAGGAACTTGAAGACGAGATGTTCTCACGTACTTCCCTCATCGTTAACCACGATGCAATGGGCAATCACCAGAATTTAAGCGAAGCCATCGGCCGCAACCTCTCAGGTTCGATCGATTCCCTGACTACGCTCCCCGGACGTGACATGATCACTGAACGTGCTGATAAATTCATCAGAGAAGACATCACAAACATGCAGGGCAGTGAGACTCCTGACGAAGTATGCCGTCCCTTCTCGATAATCTATCTTGCATTAGATCACTTCGATACGATCACAAGAACCATCGGTCACAAGTCGATGGATCTCTTTATCCAGAACATGGCACACCGTCTCCGCGAAGCTGCAGATCCTACTGACATGGTCGCAAGGATCGACGATGCCGACTTCGTTATCCTCTTCAAGAGAGTTCTCTCAAAGGAAGCCGAGACAAAGTATGCCGACAAGCTTGCAAAGGAAGCTTCAAGAGCTTTTGCCGCAGGCATCGATTCCATGAACGCGAGCATCCGCTACGGCTTTGCACACTATCCCGCTGATTCACGTCACGCAGGCGAGCTTATCGCCATCGCAGAAGAGCGCATGAGCAGAGCATCTTCATCAGGGGATGACTTTGCTGCAGCAGGTGAGGTCGCAGAACTTCCCGGCGCAGAAGTTTTCAAGAATAAGACCAAGAATGAGATCATCGCTATTTTCGAGCGCGCGATAGACGACGGAAGCATGCACATGGTATACCAGCCCTGCTTCACCGCACAGCGCAGACTCGTCGGCTTTGAGGCATTCTTAAGATTCGAGAAGGACGGCCTTACGGTATCACCCCAGGTCTTCCTCGCAGCAGCTGAGAACGCCGGTTACATGAGAAGGATCGGAAGCTATTCGATGGAAAACTCGCTGACCGCGCTTGCTAACATCAACAAGATCAACCCCAAGCTCACGATGAACATCAACATTTCCAACTACCAGTTGAGGGAAGCTGATTTCATCCAGTCTTTCTCCAATATCGTCTCGTCCACGGAATGCAACGTTGATAATCTCATCTTGGACCTTCAGGAAGAGAGCCTTATCACAAGCCTTGCAGACATCAGGATGACGATCGAGGAGCTCGCCACGACAGGCGTTAAGATGGCATTAGACAACTTCGGCAGAGGTTATTCTTCATTTAATGCGATCCCTCTCCTCCCTGTCTCGATCTTAAAGCTCGACGGCAACTTCACCTCAGGACTTGCTACGGATGCTACGGTCAGGATCCTTACACGCTCAGCCATCTCACTGATGCATGACATCGACATCTCAGTCACGGCTACGGGCGTCGGTCAGGAAGACCAGTTCGATATCCTGGTCGGCAGCGGCTGCGACAAGTTCCAGGGTCTGTTCATGGGCCCCGCCATCATTACTGACGATCTCGAGGCCTTCGTCCTCAAGAGCAAGGTATAACCCGTCTTTAAATAAGTAATATTTCTCATATGCTATAATCTCCCTATTGCTAAAGGAGTTAGAGTAGCCATGGCCGATTCAATTGTCACCGTCGAGAAAGTCTCATTAAAATACAAAAAGGCCGTCCTCACAGACGTCTCCATAAACGCCGAGAAAGGCGAAGTCATCGGACTTCTGGGCCTTAACGGATCAGGCAAATCGACTTTACTCTCAGCCATCGCAGGCCTTCGAAAGCCTTCTTCAGGCTCCATCAAGATCAACGGCAAAGCGGGCTTCGTTACCCAGGAAAACGCCCTCATCGACGAGCTCACCGCAATGGACAATCTCAAGATGTGGACTTCTTTGAGCAAACAGGACATCTTAAAAGAACTGACCGAGACCGAGCTCTCGATTCTCAAAGTAAACGAATTCATTGACCTCAAGGTCAAGCGTATGTCAGGCGGTATGAAAAAGCGCCTTGCAATCGCATCTGTCCTTCTTGCCAAGCCCGACATCCTTCTCATGGACGAGCCCCTGGCAGCTTTGGACATCCCTGCGAAAAACGACATCATCAACTTCATAGATTCATTCAGGAGCAAAGGCGGCACGGTGTTTATCGCGAGCCACAGCGAAGAACTTTTCAAGCACTGCTCGAAAATATACCTCTTAAAAAACGGCGTCTCATCACTCCTTCCCGTCGGCATCTCTCCCGCGGAGGCTCTTGAATGATAAAGGCATACTGCAAAAGAGTATTGCTTTTCCTTCCCTACGTAGTGTGCTATTTCTTAGCGCTCGGCCTTGCCCTGCTGGCACTCGTCATGTATGCGTCGGAATTTCTTTTCGAAGACAACACAGACAGCATCGTATCGGTCGCATGCTATGTCCCTGATGACGAAGCTTATACCAGGCTGGGAATCAATCTCGTCAAGCAGATGGACAGCGTAAAGCACACGATAGACATCGACCAGGTAAGGTCTGAGAAAAAGGTCGTAGAGCTCGTTGAAGAAGGCGATGCCATTGCCGGCATCATCGTGCCTGAAGGATTCCTTGAGACAATGGGCACCCCTGATGCCGTACAGGTCCAGATAATCTACCGTGATGCCGACACGTTCGAAGAACACATCGTAAATGACCTTCTTTATGCCATGAGCAATCTCCTCGGCACGGCACAGTGCTCAATCTTAACTGCCGGCGAATACGCTAAGGAGATGGGCTTTGACGACTCGCAGGCTTACGCCGTCGAAGGCGCCGTCACCAACAACAGCTTCAGTTACGTAATGGACAGAAAGTCGATGTTCCACAAGGTTGACGTTGACGACCTGGTCGCAAAATATGCCGTAAGAGAGCGTCTTACTGCATCTTATACGTTGTACATAATCATGATGTCTGTCTTCGTCATCTCATTCTTCTACAAGGGAAACAGTGACATCTTCAGGGCACGCGCCAAGCTCTCCGGAATCAGGACATGGAAGATCTTCCTGCTCGAATCCGGATGCACCGCTGTCATGATATATCTTCTCTATATCCTGGTCTTTGTCTGTCTCTGCTTCGTCTTTGAATCGATGAAGATCTTATCCCTGATCACGGTAATTCCGGTCGTCCTAATCGTCGCGCTTGCGGGTACTGCTCTCTGCTATCTCGTTAAGAGCCCCACGACCGTCTCCTATATCACGTTCGGTGCAGGCACGAGCCTCATGTATCTGGCAGGCGGCCTGATCCCGTTAGATTACATGCCGCACTTCTTCCAGAACGCAGCGGTATTTAACCCTCTGTACTATCTTATCCAGTTCTTTATGAGGTCGATGTTCTTATGAGATTATTCCTAAACAGATTATCGGTCCTCGCAAAGCGAAGCTTCATAAATCCTGCAATGTACGTCATGAGCGCGGTAATACTTCTCATGGCCCTCTTGGTCATCTTTGTGCCCGAAAAGGATACATCGGTCTATATTCCTGTTGCTGTCCTTAATAACGACAATTCAGATGAGACCGAAGAGATCGTCGACCACCTCTGCTCGATGAATTCCATCTTCCATTTTTACGAAGTCGATGATGAGGAAGAGATCTATAAAGACCTCGCATCGGGAAAAGCGAACACCGCTTATATCTTCCCCAAAAACTTCACCGAGCACCTGACAGACGGCGGCACCAAGTACGACGTACAGCAGATATCCACTCCCGCATCGAGCTTCATTTTCCTCTCCAGAGAAGAGGTTTTCGGAAGCTTCTACGAATACGGCGCCCGCCAGGTCATCAGCGACACGTTTGCAGACTTCGGCTATGAGGTCGACGCGCACGATCCCAGGCTTAAAGAGATCTTCGACAAGTACATCGACGACCAGTATCTGTTTGCATTGGAAAGTGTCGAAGGCACGGTCTATAACGCGATCACAAGATCCGAGAAGGTGCCGATCCCGCTTTATAAGTTTGCAGGATTCTTCATCTTCACGGCTGCCCTTCTCGGCACCCTCGCGTTCCTGAACGACCAGGACAACCGCATCTATCTGAGATTTAAGCTTTTCGAGAAGATCTACTTAGGACTCATCCAGGTAGCGGTATTCACGTTTCCTGCCATGATCGTCTCCCTGTTCTGCTTCCTGATCTCACAGACGGAATTCTCGTTGCTTCACGTGATCTTGTACACCTTCATCGTCACGCTCGTCGCATTCGCAGCAGGAACGGTAATGACGCTCCTCCCTATCCGCACGGCGCGTTCCAAGATCTTCTCGGCGATCCTGCCCGTATACCTGATCCTCTCATTCCTCTTCTCAGGAATCTTAATGGATCTCACCAACTTCGGCACGGCTCTCCGCACACTGTCGAGACTGTTCCCGCCGTCAATGTTCTGATAAGGGGTTCTTATTTGGCAGTTCTTTTCGAAGTCTGGATCTGTTTACTTACTGAAAATAAGTTTTTGGATTTCAGTAAGTAAAATACTTGCATATATGGCGTCACTTCTCGAGATTTTACTTACCAAAATCAAGTTTTTCGATTCTAGTAAGTAAAACACGCGCTTTCATGACGATGCTTCTCAGGATTTTACTTACCAAAATCAAGTTTTTCGATTCTAGTAAGTAAAATACTTGCTTTCATGATGATGCTTCTCAGGATTTTACTTACCAAAATCAAGTTTTTCGATTTTAGTAAGTAAAATGCGCGCTTTCATGACGTTGCTTCTCGGGATTTTACTTACCAAAATAGAGTTTTTCGATTTTAGTAAGTAAAATGCGCGCTTTCATGACGTTATTTCTCGGAATTTTACTTACTGAAAATGCGATTTCCAATTTCAGTAAGTAAAGTGATCCTTGGCGCGATGCGATTACGTACCTAAACGCAGTTTTCTTCAAATAGGTACGTAAAGATACGCTCTTCAGCGGTAAGGTTTTCGAGATTTTACGTACCCAAAAAGCATTTTGCTCTCTCAGGTACGTAAAGTAAGCACTAATCAGGGACTATCAAAGAGATATTTACGTACCTGTTTTGCATTTTTCTCTTTCAGGTACGTAAAGTAGTTGCTTACCATGCGTTTTCGAAAAGTATTTTACGTACCTAAATCCGGTTTTTCCTTTTTAGGTACGTAATTTACATCCATCGAAAAATAAGAAGACTGCCCCATCGCAATGAGGCAGTCCATTTGAATACAAATCTAAATCAGTTTATTACTTCTTGTTGTAAATATCCGTGATCTCTTTACATGTCTTGAGGAAATCAACGTTGATCCTTCTCAGACGGTAAGACATGTGGCGGAGGATCGCATTGATCTTCTCGGGATTGTCTTTGAAGATGGTCTCAAGGTCTTCAACACTGATGGTCTCAACGCGTGTGTTGTCATTCTCAACGATTGCGGCAGCACCTCTGGGTTCATCGGAAATGATGCCCATCTCACCGAAGAAAGTAACTGCATTGTATTCTGCGACCTTCTCTTCTTCTCTTGTGCGGTAATTTATATACATGCCGACAGAACCCTTGTGAAGGATATACATGCTGTTGTCGATTGCGCCTTCCTTGAAGACGATCATGCCCTTTCTGTAATCCTTAAACTTACCCTTGCCGTTATCAGCGAGAGCATCTGTTGAAGAATCAAGTGAATCAGCACTGGGCTCATTCATCTTATTCTTGTTGTTCTGATACATGTCGATGTGCTTCTTGATCTTGGAGAAAAGATTCTTATTCTGCTTTGCAGCTTCAGATGCCTTGAGCTGCTCAAGAAGTGCCTTTGACTCGTTATAGTCATTAGCCATGTTCTGGATTCTTCTTCCGAGGTGTTTCATGAGTTCGAGGATCCTGTTGGGATCTTCAGCGAGATAACTGTTCAGTTCATGCTCGGGGATCTCGATAACAGTTACCGTTCCCTTTGCGATTACGGATGCACTTCTCGGATAAGCCTTGAGTATCGCCATCTCGCCGAAATACTCGCCGGCTTCCATCACACCTAACTTGATCTGATCATCTTTTCCTGTACCGGCATATACGTATGCGCTTCCGTCAACAAGCTGGAAAAAGCTTTTTCCCGTATCGCCCTCTTTAACAATCACTTCACCATTTTTGAAAGTCTTTTCAACTGAACCCATACATTAAAACTCCCTTTCTTTATAGTTCCTGTGACTAGATCAGATCGGTAATGCAATCCGTCATGAAGCAGATAAACATATTCTATCAGAAAGCTTAGATAAGTTCACCTGAAGATTCCTCGGAAGATAAAACAATTGCTTCACCTTCAGAAGCACCTGAATTATAAGCAACGCCGTTTACATAAAGAGTGTATCCGTTAAGGTCTATTGCATCCGGCTCACATGTGAGGGATGTTATGTAGGAATCACCCGTAAGTATCCACTTTGAACCTGACTCGATCTCAACATATACTTCCCCTTCGTTATCTGCATTGATGGCACCGGTGAATTCAGAACCGGATTTTATATACATATTAATAGCAGATATCTCATCGACTGCGATATCACCTTCAAGGATCTGGGAATTGAGATAGAGATTTACTTTACCGCCGTTCTTCCCTTCCGAACCCCAGCCCGCAGCTTCAGCTCTTAAGAATATGCCGCTCTCATCAAGATTTACGAACTTGGCATTTTCCAAAGTGATCGTTGCAGTTGTGTTATTAACATAGAAAATGTCGCCGTTATTATTCGTCAGAGAGCCGCCCGTCATGGTGAACTCTGCCATGCCGACACTTGCATCACCTGACATCGACTGGTAGATCATGACCGCTTTATACACACTCGATTTGTCGCTATTCTTCTCGATGTTGTTTGCGACCAGATTCACATAATTTAACGTGACGGAATTCTTACCTTCTACCACGA
>Ga0256407_10013124_pt1 | contig 11132 bp, 8 predicted proteins | sample RumenRJG_04DNA_FD_193489 | JGI IMG/M metagenome (GOLD analysis project Ga0256407, IMG submission 193489) | Bovine rumen microbial communities from Lethbridge, Alberta, Canada - RJG_04 | ecosystem: Host-associated > Mammals > Digestive system > Stomach > Rumen | place: Canada: Alberta | collected... | reverse complement strand
AGAACTATACGGATGCTCAGGTGATGACACCAGGAGAGGGATGCCTGATTCCAAACGTGATTCAGATTCACTCGATGACAAAGACCTATGGCGTGCCAGGATTGCGACTAGGTTATATCACGGCTCACGAAAGTCTGACTGCGAAGATCCGCCAGTATCTGCGTCCTTGGAGTGTATCGGCTCTGGCTTTGGAGGCTGGTAAGTTTCTGTTGCAGCATGATGAACTCATCTGCAAGCCAGATCTTCAAGAGGCGAAGAGACTTGCCAAGCGTTTGGAAGAACTACCTGATATAGAGGTGACTCCCACTCAGACGAACTTTATGCTATGCAGAATGAAGCAACATACTGCTGCAGAACTGAAGGATTATCTGGCAAGAGAACATCACATGCTCATCCGTGATGCATCCAACTTCCGCAGTCTGACGCCTTACCATTTCCGTATGGCATCACAGACACCAGCAGAGAACGATGCATTGGTAGAAACCATCAATCAATTTATCTCGAGGAATGGATAGTTGGATGCTTGCCATATTGCCCTTGTTGGCAGGTTGGATCTTAGACCTCCTGCTTGGTGACCCACAGTGGTTGCCTCATCCAGTCGTATGGTTTGGTAAGGCCATTTCTGCCTGTGAGCACAAACTGAATCGTGGTAATCATCGAAAAGCGAAGGGTGCTGTTGTTGCTATTATCCTGATAGCCCTCGTTTTCGCGCTGACATGGCTGTTTCGCTATTGGCTCTTAGCTCTTCCGTCTTATCTCTTGCTTCTTTTTGATTCAATCATCATCTTCTATTGTCTCGCTGGTACGACTTTGATTCGAGAGGTTTGTGAGGTGTTCTACGCCTTGGATCGCAGTCTGGAGGAAGGTCGTCAGCAGGTGGCTCGCATCGTGGGTCGCGACACCTCAGAGCTCTCTGCTCAGGAGGTGCGTACAGCAGCATTGGAGACATTGGCAGAGAATCTGAGCGATGGGGTGATAGCCCCACTGTTCTGGTTTGCTTTGTTGGGTACGCCAGGTATGTTGGCTTATAAGATGGTGAACACCCTCGACTCGATGATTGGCTACAAGACGGAGCGTTACAAGGCCTTTGGGTGTTGGGCTGCGCATATCGACGATGTGGCAAATTATATCCCAGCTCGTCTCACAGCCTTGTTGATGATTCTGGCATCATGGAAACTGCGCCTCTTAAAGTTTGTCTGGAAGAATGGTCGTCGTCATGCTAGTCCGAACAGTGGTTATCCGGAAGCTGCCTTAGCTGGTATCCTGAACTGTCGTTTTGGGGGTCCACACTACTACTTCGGACAGCTTTTCGACAAGCCCTATATCGGAGAGCATGAACGCTTGTTGACAACTGATGATATGAAAAAGGCTGTGCGTGTGAATCGCGTGGCAGAGATACTAATGATATTAATTGTTTCGGTATATGAGAAAATTCTTTTGGGCTTTTGCTGTTGTAGTCCTGTTTTGTGCCTGCTCTGGTAAGAATGCCAAGAAGCAAGGCGCTGATGCTGCCTCTGATGAGGCCCTCGTAGAGATGTCTGTGAAATATGCTACAGGCTTTAGTGTACGCGATACTGCTGATATCCGTCTGGTGGATGTGGGTAAGCATGATCATTTTGCCTTGGTAAGAACTGATGATGCTGTTGTGCCTGAGGGTTATACAAAGGTGAAGGTACCTATCCAGCGTACCATCTGTATGACAGCCCTTCAACTCTCCAACTTCACCATCCTTGATGCCCATGATGTGGTGAAAGGACTGACGGGCACGAAGAATCTCTACAACAAGGATATTCTGGCTCGTGTGAAAGACGGACGTATCGTGAAGATCGGCATGGAAGGTAATTTCGATACGGAGATGGTACTCGCCGCCAATCCTGATGTGATCTTCATCTCGCCTTCTAAGCGTGGTGGTTACGAAGCCATCAAGGAGACGGGCATCCTGTTAGTGCCCCATCTGGGTTATCAGGAGCTTGATCCATTAGGACAGGCTGAGTGGATCAAATTCATAGGCATGTTTATTGGTAAGGAGAAAGAAGCCAATGAGGTGTTTGCTGGCATCGAACAGCGCTATAATGACCTGAAAGCCAAAGCCTCAGCAGCTACGACTCGTCCTACGGTCTTTTCTGGTGAGATGCACTATGGTACCTGGCATGCCGTTGGCGGCAAGAACTATCTGGCTCAGATCTTCCGTGATGCAGGTGCTGATTATGTGATTCAGGATGAAGAGACGGCGGGTGAGAACTTGGAGTTTGAGAAGATGTATGCCTTGGCGGCTAATGCCGATTACTGGCGCATTCTGAACAGCTTCCCAGGTGATTTCAGCTATGAGGCCCTGAAATCCTCTGAGCCACGTAATGAACTCTTCAAGGCTTATAAGGAGCGGAAGGTCATCTACTGTAATATGAAGCAACAGCCTTATTACGAGATCACTCCTGTGCAACCAGATGTGCTGCTGAAGGATTTTGTGGCGATCTTCCATCCGGAACTCGTAGAATCTGATTACCAACCCACCTATTATCGACTTCTGAAATGAGACGACCCCTGCTACTGATCATGACCCTCATCGTGGGTATCCTCGCATTGTTGATAGTGAACCTGCTCATCGGCTCTGTCAGGATTCCTATGACAGAGGTCTGCCGTATCCTTTTGGGGTCAGAGAGCAATGAGATCTGGACGAACATCGTCTATAGCAGTCGTCTGCCTCAGGCCTTGACGGCTATCATGGCTGGTGCAGGTCTCGCTGTCAGTGGTCTTCAGATGCAGACGGTATTCCGCAATCCCTTAGCAGGTCCATCCGTGTTGGGTATCAGCAATGGCTCTGCCTTGGGTGTCGCCTTTGTGGTGCTGCTCTCAGGACGAATCGGTGGAGTGGCACTTTCCCGTCTGGGTTATCTGGGTGATGCGGCAATGAGTGTTGCAGCCATCGTGGGTGCGCTGGCTGTGATGTCCTTGATCCTCTGGGTGTCACAGAAGGTGAGGGACAATGTCACGTTGCTGATCATTGGTGTGATGATTGGTTATCTGGCTAATGCGATTATTGGTGTGCTGAAGTTCCTGTCGCCAGAGGAAGATGTGAAGGCTTTCGTGGTGTGGGGCTTAGGTTCGTTTTCTCGTGTGTCAGGTGATGAGATGGTGCTCTTTGTCGTGCTGATGTGCATCTTACTGCCATTGGCCTGTCTGTTGGTGAAGACGATGAACCTACTGTTGCTAGGAGAGCGTTATGCAGCCAACTTAGGTCTGAATATCCGTCGCAGTCGTATGCTGGTGATTATCTCTTCTGGTGTGCTGGTGGCTATCGTGACGGCTTATTGTGGACCTATCATGTTTATTGGTCTGGCTGTTCCCCATCTGGCACGAGCCATCTTCCGCACTTCCGATCATCGTGTGCTGATGCCTGCCACAGCCCTCTGTGGTGCAGCGTTGGCATTATTCTGTAATCTGATAGCACGTATGCCAGGCTTCGAGGGCGCCTTACCTGTGAACAGCGTTACGGCCCTTGTGGGTGCTCCCGTTATTGTGAGTGTATTATTCCGTCGTCGTCAATCAGCAGAATAGTGAGATGGGCCTGTGGCACCAGGGGGCTACAATGATCCATGCAATGCTGTAATACCACGTGGCAAAAATCCTCTATCTTATCTGGGGGAATCACCTGCCATAACTCTCTGGCAAGTGTGATCTTCTCTAAATCAGCCTGACAACCAGCTTCATGAAGCATCTCACTGATAAACGCTTTGTCCATCGTGGCCTTCCGACTATGGGTGTCAAGGTGGCCTGCTGCGAGTTTCACGGCTTTGCCCAACATCACGCCAAGGGTTACTTCCCTGATGTCCAGTTCGTGGGCGATTTTCAAGGTCTCGCCGATATAGTTGCCATATTCCACAAACGCCTGTTGGGGCAGGTTAGGGTAGAGGGCTTTCACGAATCGTTCACTCTTGCCGCCACTGTTGATGACGACACGACTGGTGCCACTGGCTTGGGCCACAGTCATGCACTTACGGATGCTGTCGATGAAGGCTTCTTCGCTGAATGGTTTTACGATGCCAGAGACACCGATAATCGATATTCCACCTTCGATACCCAGACGGGGATTAAAAGTTCTTTTCGCAATAGCCTCACCTTCTGGTACGGAGATGGTGATACTGAGTGGATTGTTTGTTATCGCTGCGATGTTCTGACGGATCATCTCACGAGGTGCTTTGTTGATGGCGGGTGAGCCTGGGGGATAATCGAAACCAGGAAGTGTGAATGTGCCTACTCCCTCGCCACCTAAAATCTCGAATGTATCTGTTGGTTTGACACTCGCCCGTATCTCCAATCCGTTCGTCACATCAGGGTCGTCGCCAGCATCCTTGATGCAATAGGCATAACCCTCACCATAGCCAACAACAACAGGGATGGTCTCCCCATCAGGCAATAAAACTGGCACCTCCTCTGGTGTTTCATTCTTCAATAACCTTATCGTTGCTGCGATAGCCGCAGCAGTTGCACAAGTGCCTGTCGTCAGTCCACTATGCAGGGGATAGAACGCTGGCAACAGCTTCTCCACAGCTCTACGCAGTCCGTAAGGTCCGTTGACGGTTCTGAAAGCTGCAGGTGTCTCAGGACGTTTCAGTACCAGAATCCGCATCCCTTTGGCTTTGGCTGCATCCACTTTCTCTTGAAAACCACCAGAGAGTCCACTCTCCTTCAACAGGATGGCATCTGCCTCTACAGGCACATTCTTAGGATCTTCGAAATAGCAGAGTTGTTCCATCCTTGCCCCCTGCTTTTGTGCTAATGCGATGGATGATTCCCTGTTGAGAATGCGATAATAGACCTTAACCCCTGCAGCCTCTAATGGTTTCAGTTTGCTGATGCTCTGCACACCAGTCGTTGCCAACAGCGTTTTGATATCATGTGGTACCTGTTCATAGCTGTCGAGCCATTCCAGACTGGCATCTCTCTCAGGAAAGATGCGCTCGTATCGGATGGCAGGAATCTTCAGGGCGTCCGAAACCTCAGAAATCGTCTGATGGAGCTGGGCAGCAAAGGGATGGGCTGCATCCACCATCAAACGGATATCGTGCTCACGACAGAAGTTCTGCATAGCTTCAGCATCCAGCGCACCATCGATGCGCTGCCCATGATGAAGGGTCAGGTCTTGCTCTCCCGTTTTCGTACTATAATAGTAAGGTGAGCCACCTTCCTCCAGCACCTCCACAGCCTTACGGCCCTCAGTCGTTCCTCCGAATACCAGTATCATGCTTTCGTATCGTCGCCTTTTCTGAATAGGTGGGTGAAGTGCTTGTCGTAAAGGGCTGAGAGACCTTCACGATTGTCGATGGCCTCACCTACCACAAGCATCGTGGTGAGGGTGAGTTTGTTGTCGTGGACAATCTTCGCCAAGTCTTTCAGTTTGCCTCGATAGATCTTCTGATCAGGCCAGGTGAGGTGATAGCAGGCTGCAACGGGGGTGTCCTCTGGATACTCCTGTAGCAGTTCACGCTGCACATCATCCACGATGGCGGCAGAGAGGAAGATACACATCGTACTCTGACTTTTTGCCAACAGATGCAGCTGCTCTTTTTCTGGCATCGGGGTGCGCCCTTCGCCTCGTGTCAGGATAATCGTCTGGGTGCGCTCTGGAATCGTAAACTGACTCTGCAACTCTGCAGCTGCAGCGAGGAAGGAGGAGATACCTGGTGTGATGTGATACGACATGCCTTGCTGGTCGAAGAACGCCATCTGCTCCTGAATGGCTCCGAAGATACAAGGATCGCCTGTATGGAGACGCACGATGAAATGCCCCTTGTCGTAGTGCTCCTTCATCAGCGCACATTGTTCCTCGAGATTCATATCAGCTGATGAGCGCACCACAGCCCCAGGCTTATGGCACTCCGTGAGAGCCTTGGGCACCAGTGAACCAGCATACAGGATCAGGTCGGCTCTTTCGAGCATCTTACGTCCTCGTACAGATACCAGATCAGGATCACCAGGACCAGCACCCACAATCTCGATATGTCCTTTCTTCTCTCGCAGATATTTATGGTCGATGGCGAGGGCAACTGTCCAGTTCTCACCTTTTATCTTGGGGATGATTAGCTTGCCATGATTTGAACCTATGATGGCAGCTGCCTCGCACACGCTGGGCGTACCTACATGCTTCTCAACAGTAGCACTGGGATTGGGCACATCCACCTGCGCCAGCTCCTCTGCAGTATAGAACTCCACCTTCTCTCCATAGGTCTTTTCGAGTCGCCTGCAAAACGGTTCGTCCATCTTTGCATCGATGGTGCAATATCTGTGTGAACAAGGCAAAATACCATGATTGATAAGTTCTTCAGCCATCTCGTCGTAGATATATCTGAAGACCTTTGGGTGATGAGCCAAACCAAAGCCAATGGTCCCCACCATCGGCACGAAGTGCAGTACCCACATATCATCTGGCTCAGCATGTACGAAAGGTGTCACCATGATCAGCAACTCGTATTTCTCTGGGTCTGCCTCACTGATGTCATCGATGATGGTCACATGTTCCGGCTTGGTCTTCTCCAGATAGTCTGTACCCTCATCGCGCACTTCCAAAAACAGGGCTGTGGGCTTTCGATTCACGAAAGCATAGATGCAATCCTGCAGCTCTTCTTCGTCACTTGCTATTTCCCAGTCGAAACGCTTCTCAAACGTATCGAGCGCCCAGAGACCTGCATTGTCGCTCTGGGTGGTGATCACTTCTCTGCCTCCGATGATGCCTGCTACCTCACGAGCCAGATCATTGGCCCCTCCGATATGTCCTGAGAGCACGGAGATGGCATTTAGTCCCATACTGTCCACACACACCACCGCAGGGTCTTCGTGCTTGTCGTTAACAAAAGGTGCAATGGTGCGAACGCAGATGCCCATTGCTCCGATAAAGATAAAGGCATCCTGCTGCTGCCATTCCATACCCACCTCAGAGCGCTGGATCACTTTGGCTTTCAGCTCCTTTTGCAACGTCGAGGCAATCTCACTACCTGCCTCACTGATTTGTATAATTGCTATATTCATTTCTTTATCCGATATATTTTAGGAAGGCATCTGTCTGTGCCTTCAGAGATGCGGTCTGTTCTTCTGTAAGAATCATACGACCTTCTGTCCAAGCTTCCAGGTTCAGCACGATACCCGTTTGCTGTTCCATCACGTCAGCCTTGAGGAACGTGAGCAACTCCGTCAGCTTCTCACGACATTTCGCTGTAGCCATCTTGCCACCAGCACCAGTCAGGGCGATTTTCTTGCCATTGATGACTGTTGGCGTCTCGTAATCGCCAGCCACCAACGGACGTGAGAGCCAGTCGAACAGGTTCTTCACGTGTCCTGGATAACTGAAATTATACTCAGGCGTGAACACCCAGATGCCATCAGCCTCCTTCACTATAGCGCGCAGACGACTCACGGTCTCTGGTTCTGGAAACTCGATGTCCTGATTGATAAGCGGCACATCAGAATAGTCCAGATAAGTCACTTCGGCCTGCGAGCCAATCATCTTCTCCGCTTCAAGCGCTAACTGTCTATTGAAGGACTCTTTCCTCAACGACCCAATGATAAAAAGGATTTTTTTCATATCTTTGTGTATCTATTCAACTGCAAAAATAGGCAATTATTTCCTGACCTCCAAATTTTTTAGAAAAAATGTCGTAACTAGTATGAGACTAAAATGCTTCTCACTGTAAAAACTCCCGACAATCCATCACGATCATCGGGAATTTATGATATTTTTGCAGAGCAATTCAAAGAATGTTGTTTATTCTCAGTTAAATCTTAATTAAAACAAATTAATAGAACCTTCAAAAACGGCTGTTGTCATATATTCCTTACCATTATATTCATACCTAAATCGGCAAGTGACAGGAATATGGATGCCAGCCAAACCTATCGTTATGGTATAGCCTACGGAAGAACCTGCAGCTACATCAGCATTTACATCCATAATGTTTCCTTCTTGTCCATTCACACCATCTACCAATTGTAGGCTCTTTAGTATTACTGTTTCTGAAGTGTTATTGCTAAAAGACCAGCTAAGTTTACTACCATATTGGACAAGGTCGTTCAAAATCATTACGGATCCTCCTGTTGATTGGGCTTTGATAAATGCTGTTGCAGCCTTAACAGTTACAGAACACTTTGCACTATATTTACCATCAGACGATGTAACTGTGATTGTAGCATTTCCCTCACCTACACCTGTAACTGATCCACTGCTATTAACGGTAGCGACGGAAGTGTTGGATGATTTCCATGACAAAGACTTACCTGTATTATTGATAACTTCTAATGTATGGCTTTTACCAACCATGATTTCAATATCAGACTCCTTTAAAGACAGACTCAATGTCTGATTAATTTTGACCTCCTTTGTAATAAGCCACTCTCCAAGTTTATCAGTGAAAAAAATAGTGGCAGTTCGTTTTTCCTGGCCACTGGGCAAAGAATTAACTTTGATTTTCTGAATGAAATTGAAATCACTTTTATCTGTGGTGCCAGCACTGCTAACCCAATCATCTGAGAATTGAACATTGACATCAATATTTGATGTGACTGTTACTTTCACTTCACCACCAAATTCATCCAAATTAAATTCCTTCTTATCGATTTCAATGTAAGGAGTGATATCTTGCTTTACAGTGATTGTAGAGGAAACGCCAGATTTACCATCCGTCACTTTGACATGAGAGAAGCGCGTATTTCCGCTATTATTCTTCTCTGCAGTCAGAACAATTGTTGAACTTACCAAACCTCTTGTAGATGCCCTTGTAGATAATTTCAACCACGTATCAGATGCAGGGATCTCAACTTTATAGTCCACATTACTTTGAACCTTTACACTAATATCGCCACCCTCTTCTGGTACAACAAATGTACTTCCATCAATCAAGATTGCATCATTTTGTTTCTGCAAGACTTTGAAGGTGATAGTGGTTTGATCTCCTGGATCTGTTACAGTTATAGTAGCCTGACGATCATCATAGGTGTCATTCTCCTGCACTGTAACACTCAGCACTTTGCCTTGTGCAGCTGCAGTACACCATAACTCTGAGGATTTAATAGTAAACCCTGTAAGGTCTGCATCTGCAATAGTGACCGAATTTGAACTTTGAGAAGACTCAAATGTCAGATCTTTAACAACTTGTCCTTTTAATGGACTTGAATACTCTTTGCTACAAGATGTAACATAAAGACTTGCCATAACGGCAATCACACAAACAACAAAATACTTAATCGTTCTCATAATTATAAATGTTTATATACAGAAAATGATTCTTAAAATTTACACAATATATAATCCCTTATTTTGACTTAACAGGTCTAATCGGTACTCCATAAATTTTGTCAGAACTAATTACTGTTGGGTTGTAACCGTTTTCTACTAACAGATAAGCATCTCCTTTATATTTTTGACGTTCTGATGATGACCAGTATTCTGTCCATTCGTTTTGTGAGGATACAGTAGAATATAATATACGTCCACCAGCGGGCAAGAAAATATAATTACCGTTTTTCCCAGTAATTTTATACCCCAGTGTATTTCCACTTTTTACCCATTCCCATTCGCAATTCTTTATCAACTCTTGTAGTTCCGTATTGGATGGCATTCTCCACCCATTACCAAGATTTACATGTGCTGCATCATATTTTGTGCCACTAATATCTTCTCCAATATCCAGATATTGGTTCATTGAATGGTCGTAATGCATATAGTTATCTTTTGAATATTGCTCCTTTGGTTTCGTCTCTCCCCAGGCAAAGTACTCTCCAAAGCTTTCAGGAGTAGTTGCACCAAGATTAATGTCAGACCAAAGTACAGATAATCCCAAATCAATCGCATTTCCAGCTACGTATTTTATCTCCTTTGTCTGGGTAATTGTGGCTTCCTTCTTTAAGTTCCATTTATAACTTTGTGATTTAAAAGTAACTACGGCCGATCTTGATACCCTACCAGAGAATGCAGAAACCTTTAACTTCTGAGTATAATTAAAGTCACCGTTATTTTCAATTCCAATATCCGTTATCCAATCATTGGTTATTGTTGTTTTCACACTGATGTTTGATTTTACCACAATCTCTATTTCCTGTTCATTCTCAGATAATGATATCTGATTCTTTTCAATTTCAATATATGGTGTAAGAGATTGTTTAATTGAAATATTAGAGATCAACCTATAATTTTTATTTTCAAATGTTACAACGGCTCCCCTCTCATCACCACTATTGTTTTTCGCGATCTTTAACTTTTGAGTAAAATTGAGATCACCGTTACTTCCTCTTCCATTATCTGTTATCCAATCATTAGTTATTACTGTCTCTAGATTGATATTTGTTTTTACAACAATCTCAATCTCTTTTTCATCTTCAGATAATGTTATCTGATCCTTATCTACCTCAATATATGGAGTAAGAGATTGTTTAATTGTAATCTTTGAAGAAACGCCAGACTCTTTATCTATAAATGTCACAATAGCTTCTCGCTCTTCACCACTATTATTCTTCTCTGCTGTCAGAACAATTGTAGAACTTACCAAACCTCTTGTAGATGCCCTTGTGGATTTCGTCAACCATGTAGCACTCGCAGGTATTTCTACTTCATAATTTACATTACTTTGAATCTTGATATTAATATCACCTCCTTCTTCTGGTACAACAAATGTACTTCCATCAATCAGGATTGCATCATTTTGTTTCTGCATGACTTTGAAGGTGATAGTGGTTTGATCTCCTGGATCTGTTACAGTTATAGTAGCCTGACGATCATCATAGGTGTCATTTTCCCGCACTGTAACACTCAGCACTTTGCCTTGTGCAGCTGCAGTACACCATAACTCTGAGGATTTAATAGTAAACCCTGTAAGGTCTGCATCTGCAATAGTGACCGATTTTGAACTTTGAGAGGACTCAAATGTCAAATCTTTAACTACCTGTCCTTTTAATGGACTTGAATACTCTTTGCTACATGACGTAACCAAAATGCTTACCATAGTGGCAATCATACAAATTGTACAAAACTTAATTCTCATAATAGATATTTTAGCGTTATTAGTATATATAATCAAAAAGTAAATAGATAAAAAAACGTGAGCAAATTACTTCGCTTACGTTTCTGAGGTATTGGGGATAACCTAAAC
>Ga0256407_10013123_pt1 | contig 11133 bp, 9 predicted proteins | sample RumenRJG_04DNA_FD_193489 | JGI IMG/M metagenome (GOLD analysis project Ga0256407, IMG submission 193489) | Bovine rumen microbial communities from Lethbridge, Alberta, Canada - RJG_04 | ecosystem: Host-associated > Mammals > Digestive system > Stomach > Rumen | place: Canada: Alberta | collected... | reverse complement strand
GGCGCCGCGGGCCTTGGTCCGGGCGGCGGAGTCTTCGCGGTCTTTGCCGGCTTGCGGGGCTTTCCCGCGGCGGGCGCGGCCGGGGCGGCGGTTTTCGCAGGCGCGGCGGACGCAACGGGTTTTGCGCGGGCTGCGGGCGCGGCTGTTTTCGCCGGCGCTGCCGGAACGGCGGGCGCACCGGAATCCGGGCGCTTTATGCCGTGCTTCTCCTCGTAGCGGCGCTCGAGTTCCCGCGTATCCGTCACATTCACGGGATGCGACGTCACGGCCGAGTTTTCCAGTTTGAACGCGTCGATCCTCGTTTTGCAGAGAAGCAGTCTGTTGCGGAAAATGGCCGAATCCGTCTGCTTCGGATATTTCACGCGCAATTCCTCGAGCGTTTTTTCCGTTTCTTTGTACTTGGCGAGCGCCTCTTCGGTCTTGCGGGCGGATGCAAGCTCCTCGGCCTCTTCGAACAAATCGTTCGAAGGACGCATGATGACCGAAAGCTTGACGTTTTTGTTCGTCCCGGCGGGGCTGTCGGGCGCGAGTCCGAACCAGTCGAACGCGCGGACTTCCGGCGCGGCGAGCGCGAAAAGCGCGAAAAGCGCGGCGAATGCTGTTTTTTGCATGGCGCAAGTATGCCAAAACCGGGTGCGGCGCGCAAACCCCGCGCACCCGCCCCTGCCGCCGCGCCTGCGGGGGTTTTGCGGGGTTTGCGCATACCGGGGCGTTGTGCTACACTTCAAGCGCGTTTCGGCGCACTCCATTGGATACGAAAGTCAAAGCCATGTATTCCGCAATCATATCGCTTCTCGCAGGTTCGGGCGTCTGGTGCGCCCTGTATTTCACCCGCACCGCCGGAGCCGGCTGGTCGTCGGCCGCCGGAGCAGGCGCGCTCCTGCTGTCGTTCATGCTGATCCAGCGCGCCGCAGGACGGAAAATGCGCCTGATGCAGGACATGCTCAAAAACTGGATGACCGACGGACAGGCGCGCCTGCAGTCGAAGATCCAGCGGATGCAGATGCGCATCAACTCCGTAAGCGCGATGAAACAGGCGCAGGCCGAAATCGAAGGCGAGCAGCGCAAACTCGTCCAGGGCGCGCTCGAAATGACGAAGCCCATGGAAAGCCTGGTCGGTTGGGTTCCGCTGATGAAACGGCAGCTCGCGACCATGCGCCTGCAGTTCTACTGGACGCTCAAAGACTACAAGACCGTCGACGCGCTCATACCGTCCGCCATCCTGATGGACCCGATGCTCCGCGCGATCGTCATCGCCAGAATGTACATGAGAAACGATCCGACCGGGAAAATAGCCGAAGTCTACAAGGCCGGAATCCGCCGCCCGCGCTACAACGCCTGCACGCCGCTCCACGCCGTGTTCTCGTGGATACAGGTCAAGCGCGGCGACATCGACGGCGCGTTCAAAACGCTCACCGCCGCCCTTGAAAACACCGACAACCCGATCATAAAGGCGAACCACGCGGCGCTCCAGAACAACCGCGTATCCAATTTCTCGAACCAGCCCTTCGGCGACATGTGGTTCATGCTGGCGCTCGAAGAGCCGAAAATCAAGATGCAGCGCCAGCACGGATTTCCCCGCGGCCGCTGAAAAGGAACCTGAAGGATGGACTGCCTGCGTCTTGAAGGGCTTGAAGTCCGCTGCATCATCGGGGATCTCCCGGACGAGCGCGAGCGCGAACAGGTTCTGCGCATAGACGCGGCCCTGCGCATGGACTTGCGCAAGGCCGGCGCGACGGACGATCTCCGCGACACCGCGGACTACGCCGCGCTCGCCGCGCGCATACGCGCCCGCCTCGCCGCCGCCAAATGCCGTTTGATAGAACGCGCGGCGGAGCTCGCCGCCGAAGAGTGCCTCGCCTGCGCCGGCGTGGCGAAAGCGGAAGTGCGCGTACGCAAGAGCGGCGCGGTGGAAGGGCTCGCCTGCGCGGCGGCGGAAGTGGAGAGGCCGTGAAACCGTCAGATGTGAAAAAAGCCGTGATTCTCGCGGCGGGGCTCGGCACGAGGCTCGATCCGCTTACGCGCGTCGTCCCCAAACCGCTCCTTCCGGTGCAGGGCGTCCCCGCCGTGGAGCGCATCGTGCGGCTTCTCGAACGCTGGGGCGTCCGCGAAATAGCGGTCAACGCGCACCATCTCGCCGCCGCCGTCGCGCGCTACGCCGACGAGCGCAACAAGACGGGCGTCGCGAAAATCACCGTCAGCGTCGAAAAAGAGATTCTCGGGACCGGCGGCGCCCTGCGTCCGCTCGAAGCGTTTCTCGGAAACGATCCCTTCTGGTTCGTGAACGGCGACATAGTCGCGGAAAGCCTCGACCCCGTTCCGCTTGTCGAGGCGTTCGAGCGCAGCGGTTCGTTCGCTTCGTGCTGGCTGGTGGAAGGCTCCGGCCCGCAGACGGTGGAAGCCGACCCCGAAGGCCGCGTATGCTGCTGGCGCAGCCCGACGCCGGGCGTGCGCGGCACATACACTTACGCGGGATTCGCCCTGCTCGGCGCGGACGTGCGCCGCCATCTGCCCGGCGCGCCGTTCTGCACGATAGTCGACGCATACGAAAACGCCATGCTGGCCGAAGAACGTTTCGTGCGCGGGGTCGTGGAGAAACAGGCCTGGTGGAACGACTTCGGCACGCTCGACCGCTACCTTGAAACGCACCTCGCTCTCGACCCCGAGGGATTCGAAAACTTCCCGAACGTCCTGATGCCGGGGACACGGCTGGAGACGGACGCCGAACTCGCCGGATGCGTGGTCACCGGCGGTCTTGTCGGCGGCAGGCTCGTGCACTGCGCGGCGGTGCATCTCTCCGCGCTCGGCGACAGGCGTCTCTGCGCGATCGCGGAAGCGCTCGGCTGGAAACCGGACGACACGGCCGCAGTCCTGCTGGGCAAACGCGGGAGCGCGCGCGAGTTCTGGCGGCTCGTGCATGGCGCGCAACGCGCGATCGCGGTTTCGTACGACGATTCGGAACGCGCCGAGAACGCCCGCTACGTTTCGCACGCGCACGTTCTGGAAGACGCCGGCATCCGCGTCCCCAAAGTTCTCGCCGACATTCCGGAGCTCAAGATCTCCGCTTTCGAGGATCTCGGCGAGGATTCCCTGCAGTCGCGCTTCGACGGAACGGACAAGCCGGAGAAAGGCGCGGCGGAACGCGACTACCGCGCCGTGGCCGAATGGCTGGCGGGATTCCATTCGCGCGGACTCGACGCTGCACGCGCGGCCGGCGCGGAACTTGAAGAACCGTTCGGCCCGGACCTCTTCGCGTTCGAGCATTCGCTCTTCGAAGACCGCTACGTGAAAGAACGCCTCGGCCTGGAGGACGGCCTGCCGGAAGCGGTGCGCGCGGAACTCGGACACGCGGCTTCTCTGCTCGACAGGGCGCCCAAAGTCCTCGTGCACCGCGATTTCCAGTCGTCCAACATATTCTTCGCGCCGGACGGCGAAACCGCTGTCATAGATTTCCAGGGGATGCGCGAAGGACCGGCGGCGTACGACCTTGCCTCTCTCGTGTACGACCCGTACGTCTCGCTGTCCAAAGCGGAGCGCAACGCCGCGGCCGCCGCGTATGCGAAAACCGCCGCGGGGGGCGCGGAAACCGCCGCGCTCCTGCCGCAGGCCGGGGTGCAGCGGCTCGTGCAGGCGCTCGGGGCGTACGCCAGGCTGGTTTCCGCCGGACAGCGCGGATTCGCGCGCCACATCCTCCCGGCGCTCTCCCTCCTCCACGGACTCGCGCACGAAGCGGCGCTTCCGGGGCTCGCCTCGTTCACCCATCTGCTCATGGAGCGCGAAAGGCTGATGCCGGAATGATCTCTCCCGCCGCCAGCCTGCTGCGCCGCGTCAAGCGCGAGGCCGTCAGACGGCCCCGCGCGGTCGCCGCCCGTACCATGGGCGTGGATCGCGTCTTCAAGGCGTGGGATCTCGGCGACGACACGTTCGTTCTGCAGGACGGCATAGCGAAGCATCTCGGCGAGCACTCCTCCGTGCTCCTGATCGAAAAAGGCGACCTCGTGCGCGGCGCGCGCGGACATCTGATGACGGTGACGTCCGGCAACCACGCCGTAGCCGCGATGCCGCTCCTGTCCGGCGCGTTCTGGGATCTCGCGCACATTCCCCCGCACAGGCGCGGACAGGTGCTGACGGAGAAAATCGTCTGCGCGAACATCGTGGAAGGACGGATCGAAATATCGCAGCGCGAAGTCCCGTTCCAAACGGTGGAGGGAGCCGACGTCTGGCTGCGCTCGCTGGGGCTCGGCCTCGATTCCGTGGTGTTCACGGAGCGCTCCGACGCGGCGATCGACCATTTCCGCCGCCTTGGGCAGGAATGGCGCGTCAAGCCTCTCGCGTGGACGCGCGAGGGGATGGATCTTGCAATCGCCGCAGCGCGCAAGCGCATAGCGTCTTCGATCCGCTACTACCACTCCTCGCGCGGCGTCCATTTCCTGACCTATCCGGAATTCCACGCTTTCGCCGAACGCGCCAAGACGGACTTCCCCGCATTCGTGCGCGACCTGCGCGAACTCGTCGGCGTGCCTGAAGACAATGAATTTTCGTACGTGCGCCAGCCCAAATACCGCGGGCACCACGAAATAGAATTCTTCGGGCTTCCGCGCGGACTGGGCGTGGAACGCATAGTGCCGCTTCTGGAGCGCATCGTGGAAGGCATAGTCCTGCTGCGCACGGACGCGCAGGCCGCCGCCAGGCAGATTTCCGAAGTCGACACGCTGTTCAAGTCGCTCCTGGCGCGCCCGCAGCTCGCCGATTCATCGCGCACGGATTTCACCGAATCGCTCTACATGCACCTGACGGGCGAAATCTACGCAGTGGCCGGACAAGGCTCCGCGCCCGCGTTCGACGACCGCCGCATAGCCCTGCCAGGCGCGACGTACGAAGGCGGCGTCCCCCATTTCCACCCGGGCACGGACGAAAGATCGCGCGTGCTGCTGTCTTCGATACGCTGGCTGATGAACAAGGACGAGCGGATCGAATACGCCAACGTCTACGAACTGCGCGGCGATTCCGCCGCCGGCGACGAAGAGACCGGCGCCCGCGCGACGCCCGACGACGGAACGCGCGAGATCGTCTACAAGACCGACCGCATGCCGCTTCCGGTGTCGCTTATCGAAAAACGCCTGGCCCACCACGACAAAGGATACGGAAGCTACCTGCTCGCGCGCGCCGAAGCGTTCCGCGCCCTCGGCGTGAACCTGTGCGAATACCGGTTCCTGCGCAGAACCGGAACGGCGGTACGCAAGGCGCTGTACTTCTATCTGCGGACGCGCTGCGAAGGGACGTCCGCCGACGACATACCGGTGGCGTTTTTCCAGAAATCCGGCGAATTCGGCGGCAGCGACGCCGGCGAAGACCCGCAGGTCGCGCTCGCCCTCGCCGCGCTCATGGGCGACGCCGCGGCGCAGAACCTCGCTCTGAAGAAATACGACCCGTGCACCGGCGACTGCCGCTTCGGAGTCGGCAAAGAGATATACCGCTTCGGCTACGACCTGAAAGCGATGCGCCTGATGCCGCTGGCCGTATCGTTCTGCTCCCTCCGCGGCACGCTCGGCTGGCCGGATCTGTCAAGGACGGAAGAAAACCTTTCCGCGCTCTTCGACTTCTACATGGGCGCGTATGCCACCGCGCTCTTCGAACTGCACCGCAACCATCCGTCCGTCTCGCTGGAAGAAGCGGGAAAGCGCTTCTTCGACGGTTTCGAACACCGCTCTCGCGCGATGGAATGGACGTTCACCACATCGCGCGAGCAATTCGAAAATTTCAACCCGGACATTGGCGCGCGATTCGGATTCCGCCGCCGCTGGCTGTTCGCGCTGTGGGCGCTTGAACGCCAGGTCCGCCGTCTGGGGGCGCTGCGCGCGGACTTCAAGGCGAAGCTCGCCGCGCTCGAAGCCGGATCGTCCGCCTGCGGCCCGGAAAGCAACGGAAACCCTGAATGAAAGACTCTGTTTCAATCTGTCTCGATCCGGCCTCGAAACTGTCGCTGGCCGTAGCCGACTGCACGTCGGCCGCGCGCGAAGCCGCGCGCGGCCACCTGTCCGGGCCTGCGGCCTCGGCGGCGCTCGCCGAAGCCCTGGCCTGCGCGGCTGTCGCCGGCGCGGAAAGCTCCGCGCAGGAAGAGGCCGTATCGTTCCGCGCCGACTGCCCCGAAGGCCCCGTCGGCGGATTCCTCGCCGAGGCCGCCAACGGCGGAACCACGCTGCGCGGATACACGAAAAAAAAGATACTCGACGAATTCGACGGCATGGGCGCGCCGCCGCCGCGCAAACTCTACGGCGCAAACGCTACGGTCGAAACGATCCGCTCCATTCCGGGCAAGATTCTTTCATCGGGCGTCACCGCGATCCAGGTTCCGGCAAAAGGATCCTTTCCCGCCGCCGCTCTCGCGGCGCTGTACGGAGTTTCGCTCCAGCGGAAGGCGGCAGTGGAGGCGTTTGCGTCCGCCGGGGACGATGGAGAGCCGGTCATGGCGCGCGCCGCGCTGCTCGAATGCCCGCCGGACGGAGATGCGGATGCGTTCGAGGCGGCAAAGGCCGCTTTCGATTCGGGCGCCGTGCGCAAGGCGCTCGCATCCGTATCGTCGCTTCGCACGCTCCTCGGGAAATGCGGGCTCGCGCGCGCGGAAATCCGCGAAACGCGACCGCTGTCGTTCGCCTGCCGCTGCAGTCTCGAACGCGCAAGAAACATGATCGCCGCGCTCCCGGCGGAAGACCGCGCGGAACTCGCCGCCGCCGGAAAGAGCGTGGACATCTACTGCCATTTCTGCGGAAAACTGTGGCAGGTCGCGCCGGACGATCCGGTCTTTGCAAAACGGGAGGAATGCAAATGAAGCATTTTCAACTGCTGACGGCCGTTCTTGCGGCCGCGTTCCTCGGCGCATGCTCGTCCGGCTCGCCGGAGAAGACGGCGGAACGCTTCGCGGCCGCGGTGTGCGCGGGGAAATTCAATGTCGCCAAAACGATGGCTTCCGACGCGATGTGCGACGCGCTTGACGCCGTTCCGGCCGGCAAGCGCCCGTACGCGAAAGGCGTGAGGTGCGAAAACCCGCGCGCGACGGAGCGCGGCGGCGAAACGCGGGTGGTTTCGATGCTTGCGGCAAAGACAGGCTGGAGGGCGCCGCTCGAACTTCACATGGCGAAATCCGAAAGCGGTTGGATCGTGACCGGCCCCGAAAGCTCTCTCAATACGCTTCTGTCGGTCCCGTCCGACCCCGACGGCCGCGAAGAAGAGACGGAAGAGGAGCCCGACGCGGACTGAACGCGCCCTCGCCGCCGCGTCAGCCGCGGCGGCGGGAGGAAACCGCGGCCTTCAGCTCCTTCCCGAAGAGCGCGAGCATGACGGCGGACGCGACCGCGGCGGCGACAGCGCCTTTCACGACAAATCCGGCGCGCCCGGGCGACGGCGCAAACGAGGCCGCCTGCCACGACGCCGCCGCAAGCGCGACGGCAAGCAGCGCGAACGCGCCCTGCATCCGCCAGTAGCGCACCGCCTCCCTGCGCGTGAAGAACCGCGTGAACACTACATGCGCCTCCCAGGGAATCTGTATGAACACGTAGGAGAGGATCGTGGATAGTATCACGCCGTCGAGCTTGTACTCGTCGGGCAGATACAGCACGAACGATATGTTCATCGCAAGATTCGCAAATGCGCCGACGACGGGTTTCCATCTGTCCTCGCGCCAGAGCCCGGCGGCCCCCTTGAACGTAAGCAGGGTCTGGCGCGACTGGTTCACGCAGAAATAGACCGTCATCAGGAACGGCGTGGCCGCATGGCGCACGAGCGCGGGATCTCCTTTCGCCCACATCTCGATGAAAGGCTGGTACGCGGCGAACATCACTGCGGCGCACCACGCCACCGTGACGAGCGACAGGCGCGTCGCCTTCATGAACAGCTCGAAATTCCTCTCCTTCGATTCGGTGTATATCCTGTTCCCGAACCCGCCGGCCATCGACGCGTATACCATCGCCACGAGGCCCGCCACCGTAGACGCCACATAGTAGTAGTTGCCGTACACCGCCACGGCCGCAAGCCCCAGAAAAGCCGAAATCACCGTGTTGTCGGTCGAGTACGACACGACCGTGCCGACCTTGTGCAGGAATATGCTTTTGACGTCCGACACCACCTTGCGCCGCTTGCCGGGATCGAGCGCGCCGCGCGGCTCCACTCTGGGGAACAGGCGCTTCGATTCGCGCAGTATCACAAGGTTCGCCGCGCTTGTGAAAAATATCGTCGTCACCACGTACCAGTAGTAGTTGCGGGTGAGCAGAAGGACCAGAAACACCGCCACGTACTGGACGACCGTCGCCGTGGAATGCACGTTCATCGACACGTCGTTGCGCTGGTACGCGCTCAGCACCGGCCCGCGGTAGGCGAACATGAAATAACTCAGCGAGGTGTTGGCGAGGTGCAGAAGAAACAGGACATGTATGTCCACGTCCGGCGGAACATCCCCTTTGATCAGAGTTCTTATGAACGGCAGCAGGCACAGCCCGACAGCGAACACGAAAGCGCCGACGCACCGGTACACGGTTCTGTAGAACGCGAGATATGCGCAGACGAGATCGTTGTCGTCGTCCGCTATCGGCTTGTACATCGAAGAGACTATCGCCTGGCTGAATCCGAGTTCGGCGAGCGAAAGCATTCCGATCACGGACGTGAAAAGCCCGTTCAATCCGAGATACTCTTTCCCGAGAAGCCACAGGAACATCGTCCTGTTCACAAACGGGAAGAGCATTTTTATGCCGCTGTTCACGGCTGACGCAACCATGTTGCGCTTGGTGTTTTTCGCAAAGTCGAGTTTCATTCCTGTCGTGCCGGCCGCGGCGCGGACGGTCTCATCTGCCGGCGCTGCGGCGCTGGCGGACTATTTCATACATGGCTATCGCGGCGGCGACGGAGGCGTTGAGCGATTCCACCGCGCCGAGCATCGGCAGGCGCGCCACGAAATCGCACGTGCGGCGCGCAAGGCGCGAAAGCCCGTCGCCCTCCGCGCCTACCACAAGCCCCGCCGCGCCGGTGTAGTCCACGGCGTCGTAGTCGCGCGCGTCGTCGCCGAAATCAAGTCCCGTAAGCCACACGCCGGCCTTCTTGAGGTATTCCATCGCGCGCACTATGTTCACGACTCGCGCCACGCGCAGCGTTTCGGAGGCGCCCGCGGACGCCCGCACCGCTGCGGGCGTCACGCCGCACGCGCGGTCTTCCGCGACGATCACGCCGGTCGCGCCCGCCGCATTCGCCGTGCGCAGTATCGTCCCCACGTTCTGCGGATCGGTGAGATGGTCGAGCACCACGAACAGCGCGGACGGATTGTCGCGCGCTTCTTCGAGAAGATCGGCGAACGGCGCATACGCGAACGGCGACACGCGGACGGCCGCGCCCTGGTGGTGTCCGCCCCGGCAGAGGCGGTCGAGCCGGTCGCGCTCGAGCGCGCGCACCGGAACTTCCCTCGCGCGCGCAAGCGCGCGCAACTCCGCGATGTCGTCCGACTCTCCCGGCGCGCGCGGCGGAAGGACGAGTTCGTAGATTGTGCGCGATCCCGCGCGCAGCACTTCCGCGACCGGGCGGCGGCCGTATATCCATTCGCCTTCGCGCGCATTCTGCGCCTGGCGCGCTTCAGCGTTTTCCCCGCCGTCCCGCGGGCCCTTGTAGAGATTCTTGGCCATGTGTCAGTCCTCCTTGCCGCCCGCGCGCCGCGGCGCGCCGTTCGCGGATCTCATGTGGATTTCCTCGCCGTACGGGAAATCCCCGGCCTTGTAGCCTAAAACGTCCGGGCGCGACAGCGCGTAGTTTTTCGTGTACCCCAGCGAAATCCACGGACACTCGGACCGCAGGATCTCCTGAGCCCGGAGCCACGCGCGGCGGCGCACCGCAGGATCGCGCGCCGCTGTCGCCTCTTCGTACGCGGCGTCGAACTCCGGATTCGAGAAATTGCAGCGGTTGGGCCCGGGGGAGGCGTTCTTGCCGTAAAACAGCATAAGGAAATTCTCCACGTCGGGATAGTCGCCGACCCATATCATCGTGAACATCTGGTTGCGCCGTTCGGAGTTCGCCTTCAGGAAAGCGGTCCATGTCATGTAGTTTGGCTCGAGCTTCACCCCGATCTTGCTGCAGAAGTCCGCGAGCAGTTCCGCATTCTGCCTTGCGTCCTGCGACGTGCTGAGCGCCAGCGTCAGTTCCAGCCTCTTGCCTGTCTTGGGGTCGATTCCGCCGGGATAGCCGGCCTCTTCGAGCAGCCGCTTCGCCTTTTCGATATCGAACCGCCACGGCGACGGAGTGTCGAGCCGGTCTTCCGCCACGCACGCGGGGACGGGGCCGTTCGCCTCGGTAACGCGGTTGTTCTGCACCGTGCGCCAGCGTTCGAAATCGAACGCGCACGTCAGCGCGCGGCGCAGCGCCCTGTTTTTCCCCACGACCGGATCGTCCATGTTGAAAGCGATGTAGCACGTTTCCATCGCGGTGTTCGAATGCAGCGCGATGCCCGCCTCTTCAAGTTCCGGGGCGATGCCGCCGTCCGGTTCGATCACCGCGTCCCAGTTGTCATTCGAAATCTTGCCGAGGAAATTTATTTCGCCTTTCAGGAAGAGCAGCCACTGCGTGACTGCGTCGGCCACCGCAAGATACTCTATGCGGTCGAACGGGCGTCCTTCCTCTTCCGTCACCGGAGTGCCGTCCGGATGCAGGGACGCGGCGGAGCCGTCGCTCCATCCGCGCCATTCCGGATTGCGCCGGAAGGACATTCTGTGGTTGCGTTGCCAGAGTTCAAGCGAATACGGGCCGGACGGCACGGGATGAGACTCGAAGTCCGCGCCGTATTTCTCCACGGCCTCGCGCGGCACCACGCCGGTGTACTGCATCGTCATGAGCCATAGAAAATGGTGAAGCGGGCGCTTCAGCAGTATCTTGAACTCCTTTTCGCCCACAGCCCTCACATCCGCAATGTCGGCGGCGACCCAGCGTCCGGGCGAGCTGTTGGCCGGATCCGCAAGGCGCTTGAGGGTGTATGCCGCGTCCTCCGCAGTTATTTCGCGTCCGCGCGGCCTGCCGTCCGGCCCGGTCCCGAAGCACGGATCCGGCGCGAAACGCGACCCCGGACGTATCTTGAAGCGGTATTCGAGGCCGTCGGGCGAAACTTAC
>Ga0256407_10013122_pt1 | contig 11133 bp, 9 predicted proteins | sample RumenRJG_04DNA_FD_193489 | JGI IMG/M metagenome (GOLD analysis project Ga0256407, IMG submission 193489) | Bovine rumen microbial communities from Lethbridge, Alberta, Canada - RJG_04 | ecosystem: Host-associated > Mammals > Digestive system > Stomach > Rumen | place: Canada: Alberta | collected... | reverse complement strand
TCGCGCTTGTCGGCCTGCACGATGTCCTTGACGTTGATGCCGCGGTAGTAGAGTTCGCCGGGGATGGCCTTGCGCTCCCCTTCATCCATGACATAGCCGTGTACGTTGCCTATCGTCGTGAGTCCGACGAGCACTCCCGAGCCGTTATCGTTCCTAAGCCCCCTCTTGACGCCATACTTCGTGTATAGCGCAGGGTCGATGTAGTCGGCCGCACGCGCCTTTTCCGCCTGTTTCTTAAGCCATTTCCTGTCTATTGTCATCTGGGCATTCCTCGCTTAAAGAGGAAATTATACCATAAATCCGCGCGTCTATGTGCGCATTACGCCCCTGAATGTGACTTGCTGTACCTTGTGTGCTTGCCTTCCCGTGTGCGGCTTTGTTTCGGGCAACCGTGCTCGCCTTGCGAGAGCGGCCGATTCCGGCGTCCTTCACCCCACTCGGCGTATACATATACGCCGTCGGGGGCGAGTCCTGCCGTAATCGTCTCACTCTCGAAGGTTCCGCCCGGCTTCGGCCCGAAACAAAGCCGCGCAGTGCATCCTCGGGTGCTGGGCAAACAGCGCATGCGTTCGTCTCTCCCTTCGGGGAAAAGCGCGACTCCTCCCGCGCGCTGCATCCACCGTCCGCAGCGCGATACTTCGTCGGCGGAATACCGCCTCCTCGTCTCGCACGCGTCCTGTGGCGCATCACGCGAACTGTCGTCGCGCCGTTCCCCTGCGCTCGCTCCTTACACATGCGCCGTTAGCCCGACCTTCCGCAATGGCGCGTTTCTTTTCGTAGCTTCTGCTAACTGGGAAAGCCGGCGTCTCGCCGGCGCTATCGGCTTTTCTCTACGATTGCGGATAGCTTTGCGGTACTCGGCATCTCCCCTGACAACATGTAAAGGTCTTTGTGCGACAGCGCAAACTGAATCACGGACTGGATTTCCTCGAATTTCTTGGGCGCTGCACCAACAGCAAATCTCTCTATGGTCTTGTCACCCGCTCGCAATCGCAGATAATATGCCGTCGTATCTAATGGCAATGCGGACTGCCCCTCGTTGATTCTCGGCCATGCCTCGACATTCGCCTGCTGGACATGTTTCACGAGCCGCCGCCACTTCCAGCCATCCATCGACAAGTCCAGCCGCATTCCGTCAAACCGGCAAGAGCCCCAGCCCATGGCGTCATGGAGCCCGCACTTAAACCGAAACCGCCGCGCTTCAAAGTCGATCCACATCTCCACCATCACCTCATCCGGCATCCGGCTTTCGTGGTAATAGAGCGAGTCAACCTTCTCGCCGTTTTCGAGCACAAGTGTATTGCGGTAGGCGCATCCACCCACCGCCAGCAAAGCCAGAACCATCGCGAGGCATTTCACTATAGGCAATATCCCTTTCTAACCCATACTCGCCGCGAAAACCGAAATCTTACACGACTTCAGAATTTGTCAAAAGCCCGGACGGCCTCCAGATGGAATAATTCAATGCAGGAAACTAAGTTTTGATTTTTGAGCTTTGAACTTTAACCCATGACTTCTAAAGTTTGTAACAAGGTTTGGATCGATCGGGCTGCCGCCCGATGGGGCCCATATTTGTATCTTTAGTTTCTAGTAGGTTTGATTCGCACTCAACTGCGAGGTTGGAATGGCTCCCAGCCCATCCCGGTTTGCATTGTCTCGTCCCCTCCTTTGGCCGCCCGGGAAATCGTCATACACCGAGCTCGACGAAGTGGGTGACGTTGTAATTGTCCACTTCGTCCTGGAGGTCTTCGATCCGCGTGTTGAGCTTCTCGATGATCTCGCGGCGCTTCTTTGTGTCGATGAAGATGTCGTACTGATCCGTACCGCACACCCTGCAGCTGAGTCTATGGTAGAAGTTGAGCTCGGTCTTGGCAACCAGAAGCTCGGCCAGTTTGGGCGAAATGCCGGCATTCGCGACGGCAATAGCCTTCTTTATCTCGAGGTACCGCTTCTGGAGGGCTTGCACATCTCCGTAGACAGCTTCAGGATCCGCGTCCCGAACTTCGCCCACCTTGACGCAGTTGACGCCCTCGAACAGAGTTTTCGCCTCTGCGAGACGCCTTAAGATGCGCTCCTTTTCCTTGAGCGCCCGCGCGACCGTCATTTTCCTGTGTTCATTTGCCATAGCCGACTCCTTTTGTGTGCAGTCCTCCCATTGATAGGCACGGCATCCACGCCCTGCGGACGCTTCGTGCTCAATTCGGGACAACAACCATCAATATCTGGAGTCTTGTAATCAGCTATGTCATAATGAACTGCCTCAGTAATCGTTCTTATCCTTAAGACGAAACAAATATACCACAATCCGCCGTTTGCCGTCAATCAGAATTCGCTCACAAATTGCCTCTCACTCGGGTGTAGTAATTATCCTTGCCGCACGCATTTCAAAACACATGAACCTTTCTATTGGACCGGCACTTTAAGTACCTGACCGACACGCAGCGAGCTGAGCGCCTTTACGTCTTTTCCGTTCATCTTGGCCAGTTTTGCCGGCGTGGTCTTGCACCTTCTGGCGATCGTCCAAAGCGTGTCACCCGCCTGGACGACGAGGTTTGTCGTCGCGCACTCGCATTCTTCCGACTCTATCGGCCTGATGCCCCCTGGCGGCAATGGAAGCTCGTTCGGCGCTGTTTCCTCTCGATGGCGGTTGTCTTGCTGGACCTTATCGACTTCTTTTGCCTCTGCCCTTTCCTTAGGCGCACTGTCGGGCGCGGCATCCTTGCTGGACGGTTCCTTGCCGCAGGCATTGATGCTCAGCAGCGCCAGAAGACCCGCCAAATGAATCCCTGCGCTGACCGAAAACGCGATCAGGTTCTGCATCTTGCGATTTCGTGGATCTTGAAGTTCCATATCAATTGCTTACCCCTCCGTTCATCTCCTACTCGCTTCCCACGCCAAAATCTGACACGGATTTTTCAATTCTGAACATGCACCACCTCAAAACGGCGGCTCGTCCTCCGGAGCCACAAACGACGACTGGTCTTCTGGCTCCGCCGGTGGTGGCACCGCCACACCATCAAGCACTTCAAGGCGGAGCGCGGTCAGATCGGCAAAGTACCGCACCTTGCCCGTCTTGGGGTCGGTCCACTCGCGACCGTCGACTGCAAAGGAGACCTTCACCCGCTGCCCGGACCTCACGCCGTCGAGTTTGGCGATGTTGTCCTTTTTGAAAGCGAACGCCACCACATTCGGCCACTTCCCGTCACCGGACTCTTCCACGACCAGCTCGCGCTTCTGAAACCCGCTCGCAAATGTCTGAACTTCCCCAACCGTTTTCACAGTTCCTATGAATTCATACATACGCCATTTCTTTACAATCCCTCACGCATCGCCAATGACAGCCTTGACGGCAAGTCATTAGCCATCACCAAGATTCACTTCCTGCGAACTACTGACACTATTATGCCAATCAATCCAATGATCATGAACGCGACAATGTATTGAAGCAACATAGTGGACTTCCCCGCTATTTCTTAGTGAAGATAGCCTTTACAACAAGGTACATTATATACCCAAGAACCATTGCGCCAACAGTTACCCAGAACTCTCGCATACACAGCTCCTTTCATCTTAAGTCTATCTTGATAGACATGTTGTCATGCGCACCATGCGAATGACACGAGCAGTATAACACAAATAGGCGAGGCGAAAGAGAGCTTCCGACAAATGTCTTCACTCCGAAGACATTTAGATGTCATTCAGATGGAAACGTCTTTGCCTCGTGCGCGGCGAGAATTGCATTAACTCGATCTATGTCATGTATTCCTGCGATGATACACGCCTTTACTATAATATCCTCTAGGTAAAAGCGTGAAAGCGAGAACCCGGCCGACTCAAGCAATTCACAGGCCTCCTTTAGCGGTAACCTCAACGCAAGAGCGAATGCAAGAGCGGTCTGTTTCGAAATGGGCCTAAGTTCGTTGCCGACAATTGAAGAGTATGTCTTGCGGCTAACATGTGCTGCACGATAAATCGCCGGAGCATCGCCGCCAAAGCGATCACGCACCAGAATGATCAGCCGCGCAGCGAACGAAGGATTAGCGCTCTTCAGATTTGGGATGCGTACGCTGTCACGTCCTGCGGATGGTGGCAGCACCGTTCCTTCTGGGAGCTCTTTGAGCAATTTGTTAATCGAGGAGTTATCTGTATGACTCGCATCAACAGGTAGTCTATATGCAACGGTGAAATCCGACCCTTCACGGTCTTTCTGCAGCCGCTCTTTCTGCCATAAAATAATAAGCTCCGCGAGCAAACGTTCGTCAGATGTATCATTGCCCGCCGCCGAAACTACGGTAACCGCCTTATTGTGCCCGCCATGCGCAGCCATCCGCAGCCATTTCGCGCACTCAGAAATATCCTTATTCACCCACGCGCCTTCGGCAAACAAACAGGCCAAGCAATACTGCGATTTAACATCGCCACGCCCAGCGAGACCGAGATACACATCCATGGCAAGTTTTCGGTCTCGTGCAGCCCCTGCCACTCTTTCAGCAATTGCATATTTCCCCCACTCCGCACCGATTCCATTCATGAGAACGCGGGCATAGTTCCTCTGACCCTGCACACATCCCCCAGCTGCGGACTTCCTGTACCATTCACGAGCGGCTTCGTTGCTCGACAGACATCCGCACTTATATTTATCAAGATATTCTTTCAACTCAGGCCAACCACCTCTTTCATAGATGCAGCCAATCGTGTTCTGTGCTCTTACATCCCCAGCTTCCGCCGCCTGAAAAATGCTACTCGCAACAAATAGGAATCTCTCACGTCGATCCATGTCTTCATATTTGCGTACAGCGTCCTTTCTAGAGCCCTCTCGAATATCCCGACACAGTATCTCTCTGCCTAACAGTAAATCGTTCGCAGGAGACTTCAACACCTCTTCGGACGCTAAATGCATCATATCACACACATAACGGTGGTATTGAACAATCCACCCGCCTCCAGGATACCAAGCTGAACGCTTCATGAACGTATCATAGTCTTCGCGATCAAACCACTCCACACAATTACGCTCTTCTTCCGTCAAGCACGCATTTTCCTTTGGCAACGACAACTGTACGCCTGCGGACGAAGGAGACGTCCGCAATTTTTCAAGTTGCCTGTCAAATATCAAAGGATCGAACTCATGCTTGGCGGCCTGTTTTGCATTATACTCACGTTCCTCGCGAAAGAATTCCTCTTCCGCCAACTCTGCCTCCTTCTCCAACCTCTGTTCCCTTTCCGCTTCAGTTTCAAAACCTATATAATAATCAGGCGAATCGCCCATTGGCCTAGGCAACGGCTCAAATTCATCCACCACAAAGCGGCCATCCATTTCATCGTCATCTTCTTCAAACATGCAGTAATTCCTTTTATATAAGATCACTAGACATTTTATGCACCTTAAACGCTATTCACAACAAGATTTGATCTGAGGGTACATGCATATTGACTCCATGCGAACTGGTAATCAACACATTGTTCATCGCACGCATGACAGACATATATAGCAAACACTTCTCCTGCGCCAACAACTCATCCGAGGCTTCCCTGTCCACGACTTTCCCAACCCCCTTTTGCGGCCACCCATCAACATCAACTACGACATTAACAAACTGAAGCCCCTTGGCCCGGTGCATTGTCATTACTTTTACACTGTCAGCATCGAAATTAACCGTTTCGCGATCTATGCGCACAGCATTCAGACCTAGCAAAGACAAACCTTGGACAACATCATCTAGCTGTCCGTTTCGTCTAACCAAAACGGCACAATCGCCGAGTTTGCCATTATTTGCAATCCACGAACGAATTAATTGAGCCATCGTCTCATACTTGTTATTAGCCGAGTTGGCAAAACGCACCTCGGGCGGAACTCCCTCGGACAACGACTCACAACCTATCAGGCTGTCTATTTCCTCATCCATGTCTTTCACCTGAATACCTGCAATAATCTTCTCTGCATACTCGCGAATCTTTTTCGTTGATCTATAGCATTTGACAAGGCGCACAGATCGACCTGTAACATTGATACCACACTGCTTGAGCGAGCCAGCGCGATTATAAATGCGCTGATGTCCGTCGCCCGCAAAAAACAGCGAATACGCAACTGGACTGTCAAAGGTGTTTCCCGTAAGCTTGGCAAGAAGTCGATATTCGGGCGCTCCCATGTCCTGAGCCTCATCCACGACGATTGATTCATATCGGCAATCTCGTGGCGTTACAATATCCGTCAGCATATTGATGACAACCGCTCGAGGACAAAGTCTCATAACACGCCTGCGCTTATTCAATTCCGCAAATACTGGCCACAGCAAAGCACGTGCCTGTGCATTCAATTGGCCAAGATCTTTCGGCCTCACTGCAGACTGATAAGCGTCAAGCGACGTTATATCATACTCGGCAATTACACGATCATATTCATTTGCGACAAAATCAATTCCTTTTGATCCTTTGTATAGTGCATAAGCATCTTTCAATTGCCGAACGTATGGGGTCTGGATTCCAAAATCAACTTTATCATAACAGATCCGAACACTCGGCAATTTCAATGCCTTCAAATCGTGCAGATACTTGTCAAAATGAACGACATCAACGCGGCGCATTTCTTCGTCCGTGCAAATCGTCGAAAGAAGCTTTTTCGAATACTCGGCGAGTGTATGCGTGAATGTCGTCAGAAGAACTCGACCCCTTACCTTCAACGGATGCGTCAGAAGCCACTTAACCCGATGCACGGCAACAACGGACTTTCCCGTGCCAGCAGCCCCCGTCACCATCATCGGTCCCCGGACAACCATCTCAACTCCACGCGTTTGATCGGGGTGAAGAAACACTTGCCAGTTCTCCAACGTGCCGTTGAAATAGCGTTCGACATTGTCATCGTTTAGAACGAAGTAATTCTCCCTATCGGCCAGATTCTTGTTTAGAATCGTATCAACGCTGCGACGCACTTGGTCACTAGCGGTATTAAGAGCTTCCTGCACCTCCCCCAATGTACGATTTCCGCAAGCGATATCGATCAATCCATCTCTCAATGCTTCAGGCTCTATTTCCTGCACAACAGAAATTAAATCATCTTCTGTCGCCGCAGACCGCAGACTCATTGCTTTTGTTTCGTCCAATCCAAGCGTTACCAGTTCAGCGGTTGAAAGCAAGCTAAGACCATTCGCAAACGACGTTTCAGGCGGCAGTGCCGACTGGCTTGGCTCTGCAGACTTTATCTCCGGCTCAACAGCTGCTGGCAACTCAGCCACACCGGCGGTTTCTAGCCGCATGCGATTGACGCGGTCATACAGTGCCTCATGATGGTCGCACGCAATCATCAAACACTCGTTTGGCTTCCAAAGATATGCCGCCAATCGAACGTCATGATTAACGCGATAGGAGAAGACGTTTTGTCCGCTTTTACACTTCACGGCTTCACGGTGGTCACTTGCTGTCACACGATTGTGACGAATGCGATTGAGGAGTTCGCCAAGAAAATACTGGTCGTCATCCGAAAGCGCCTTTACGTCTTTCAGATAGTTCTTACTAAATGCGATCTTAACAGCCATTTACAAACCTCCTGATTATGGAATGTATTTTGAAAGATCTGGACACTCTTTCAGCAATAGGCCAATATCGTCTTTACCGAAGGACGAGAAATCACACACTTCTGCCACTGAAGGTACTATCCGAAAAATTTCGAGCCAGTGTTCCATATCCAACTTGCGTTTATCTACACTTTCCATCAACTGGGGCTGCGCCTTTATGACTTGTGCAAGATTCCGCGCAGAAAGATTTTCCATCTTACATTTGCCATGGTATTGCGGCAAAACAGTTAGCAACCTCACCCAATCAAACTCATCTATCACATCCCAATGAACATGTCGATCCAACTCAGGGCGGACCTTCAATATTTTTCCAAGCCAGAAATTAAGATGGGCCCAATCAAAACGATTCGCCAAACTTGGTTGCGCAATCAATATATCTGCAATGTAAAAGTCATTCTCAATCTTTTTAAAATCACACTTCTCAGCATATTCTGGATGTTTTTCAAGCAACAACTTCCAATCATATTGACTTAACTCGCCCCATTGGCAATGCATGGCAAATTCAGGGTATTCTTCCAATATGTCCACCCAATCACGGCCGTTAAACCCGGAGCCATCAAATTTGCTGGCAAACTCTGGCCGGACTTCAAGAAGATGCGACCAGTTGTCACCACTCATTCTCTTGAGATCGCACTTTTCACAAAGCTCCGGCTTCCGGCGCAACAATTCAGCGATTTCCGTCCCATTGAAAAACTCAAGATATTCGATTTTAAGCAACGACAAATTCTCCAATGCCACTCGCGCAAGCTGCCGCTTCGCATAACCATACTTCGCATCCTTCTGAACGGCCTTCTCATACCACCCTATTGCCTTCGCGGGATCAGTCTCGACGCCTACGCCATATTCATACTGATTGCCGACAACGACCATGGAATACGTGTCGCCATTCTCCGCCGCCATCTGATACAGACGAAGGCTTTCAACATTATCACGTGTAACACCTAATCCGTGCTTGTAATGATATGCCAAGTTCTTCATGGCTGTCTGTGAACCCTGCTCCACCGCCTTGCGGTACCACTCCGCCGCAAGAGACTCGTCCTTCTCCACCCCGCGACCATTCGCATACATCACGCCAAGGTTGTTCTGCGCATTCGCATGGCCCTGCTCCGCCGCCTTGCGGTACCACTCCACCGCAAGCGACTCGTCCTTCTCCACGCCGCGACCATTATCATACATCCAGCCAAGATTGAACTGCGCACCAGCATAACCCTGCTCCGCCGCCTTGCGGTACCACTCCACCGCAAGCGACTCGTTTTTCTCCACCCCACGACCATTCGCATACATCCAGCCAAGATTGAACTGCGCATTCGCATGGCCCTGCCCCGCCGCCTTGCGGTACCACTCCGCCGCAAGCAATTCGTCCTTCGCCACGCCACGGCCATTATCATACATCCAGCCAAGATTGAACTGCGCCCTAGCATGGCCCTGCTCTGCCGCCTTACGGAGCCACTCGACCGCAAGTCCCTCGTCCTTCTCCACGCCGCTTCCATTCAAATACATCACGCCAAGGTTTGTCTGCGCCGTCGCATAGCCCTGCTCTGCTGCCTTACGGAACCATGCTACCGCAAGTTCCTCGTCCTTCTCCACGCCTCGACCACCAACATACCTACAGCCAAGTCTATACTGCGCCTGTGCAAGCCCCTGCTCCGCCGCCTTGCGGTACCATTCAATCGCAACTGCATCATCCTTTCCAATGCCACGACCATTCGCATACATCCAACCGAGACTGAGTTGTGCTGGCGCATATCCATGTTCTGCCGCCTTGCGGTACCATTCTGTTGCAACAGTCTCATTCTTCTCAACGCCACGTCCATCCCTGTACATCCCACCAAGATTGCTCTGCGCCGCCCCATATCCATGCTCTGCCGCCTTGCGGTACCAGTCAACTGCAACAGCATAATCCTTTTCAACGCCGCGACCGTTCGCATACATTAAACCAATCCCATTTTGAGCCCTTGCACACATCTGCTCTACAGCCTTAATATACCATTTAAAGGCACGCTTATAATCCTTCTCCACGCGCAAACCGTCATAATAGATTCTGCCAAGGCTAGCTTGTGCTTCCACATTTCCATCAGCAGCAGCACTTATAACTCCATCCAAACAGCGTCCAATCAGATGTAACGCCTGAGAAACATCCTTAGCAACGCCTATTCCATCATATAGACAAAATGCCCGCAAGCAAACAATATTTGCATCCTCAGATCCCGCAGATGCAATCATAAATTTTTGCCGATTGCTCGCAAAAAGTGCGTATAGCTCTTTTGAATGAATATCCATAATGTCGCCGCTAGGCTTTTACGTTTTCCAAGATTCTCCCATTCCATTTATATGGCAATGAACAACGCTCTTTCCCGTCCTTGAAAAATCTCATTTCCACGCCGTCATCTTTAAGTAGGGCGCTAATTCCAAGTTCATAATTTCTGACTTGACTAACATCATCAGCCTTTACAGTTATCGCTTTAAGCTTGTCGTAATCCCAATTTATATCTTTCTTTCGTCCTTTCAGCTTGAATTCAATCGCAAGTAGATTTTGCGTCTGGCATTTTCGTTTATGGACAACAAAATCGATTCTCATATGTTTCTTTCCCATATCATTGGTCGGGGCAGGTTTTGCACATAGCTCTTCGCCCATCTTACTATACTCCATGTCTATACTAACACCTGGGAAGTTAGAATTAAAATAATCGTCGTATTCATTTCTGAAATAGCGGTAGAATGAACCAACGATAGATAACTCGTGACAATTGTTCTCCACCAAAAAATAGTCATTACGATAGACCTCTCCAAGCGCATAAAGCACTTTACTTATCATGCATTCATCATCTTTGTCCATAGCTATGCTGCATCCTGATTCAATCATAATTTCATCCTTTAACCGCGATTCAAACATTTATGTCTGCGGCTATAAAACCACGACTTTTTCTGCCACGCAAGCGCCCAGACGACGTTCGTCAGCACCCTGGGAGAGGTGCCGATGCTCGCGATGAGGATTGTACGCTTGGATTCGGGATTCATCCAACGACCTCCCAATGGCCGAAGCGCTTCCCGCCGACGCGCTTTATTCGCTTATTATCTTGCAAAATGTTCATATACCGAACAAGTGATCGCCTTGCTACACCCAGTTTTTCCGACAACTGATCCATAGTCACGGACGGATCCTTTTCAATGGCTCTAACAATCCTTAGTGCCATAGTGCCATCTATAGTGCCATTCATAGTGCCGCTTTCGGGCAATATCGGGTCATTTATCGGGTCATTTTCGGGCGACACTCCACCTTCCCCTTTCCCTGCAAGCGCCACCTTTGCCTCGAATGCAGTGATCAGCCGGAAGGAGAACTCCGCTTTGCCATTGCCGTTCGCCTCAAGCTCTTCTTGTACCATGTTGATGCCGCGGTTGTAGCAGTTCACGTAGCCAAGCACCTTCATGGCTTCGGCAATTATCGGATTGCGGTAGTCGCTGACGTTCGGGAAGTTTTCGGGACGGGCGCGTCCGTAAAGTCCGCCGTGGTTGACTATCTCAAGGCGATCCGCATACTGGTAGAAGTGAATCGGCGCATTGC
>Ga0256407_10013121_pt1 | contig 11133 bp, 1 predicted proteins | sample RumenRJG_04DNA_FD_193489 | JGI IMG/M metagenome (GOLD analysis project Ga0256407, IMG submission 193489) | Bovine rumen microbial communities from Lethbridge, Alberta, Canada - RJG_04 | ecosystem: Host-associated > Mammals > Digestive system > Stomach > Rumen | place: Canada: Alberta | collected... | reverse complement strand
TTGCAAAATTTGATTAAATTATAATAAATTATGTTGCAAAATATTTAAATATTAAAATAAAAATATAATAATTTAGAAAACTATATAATTGATATATTTATATATAAAAAAATCTCATAGATTATTAATTTATTTTGCAATATAAATTCAATTAATATCTTTAATATTATATTATTATTTCAAAGAACTTGATTTCTTTGATTGTTGCTCATCTATATTTTGGAGTAATTCTGCATTTTTTTTATAATAATTTAAAAAAGTCTTTAAATACAAAAAAGAAGTTTTGAAATACAAATGTGAAGTCAAAGGATTATAAGTAATCAACATATTTTTTTGTTTTTTGTTAGTTTTTTTCGATTTTTTATTAATATAATCATTAATCATATGTCTTATTTCTTTCTGAACTTTAATTTCCTTTTTGAATATGGTATTATTATCCGGATTATTTCTATCAATTAAACTTCCCATTTGTTTATTAATTATTTTATAAATAACATCATGATAATATACATAATCTTCATCATCAGTTCTTAATCTTAATTCCGTTATATATTTTTTAATCGCTTCATTTTTCCCTTGTTCCGGGAAATTTAATTTTTTCCAATTAAATTCAGAAAAAAAATTCGTTACATATATTTTTTTAATTCTAAATCCTTCATTTTCATCATCGGAAAATTTATTCCATGCATTATTAAAGTCAATTAAAAACGATTCGAATTTTTCAATAGGGTTATAATTTTTATTGGTGAACTCATCATATTGTTGCAAAGTAACCATCAAAAAAAGATTTAACATAATAATCGAATTAATAAAATTACTAATGATGAAATAAATATAAGCATAAACTTCACTTACTTTATCGGTATCAATAAAAGCATATTCCATCATGATATTATTCCAATTTTCGCCTGTTGCACATCGAAATACTAATAAAAACGAGTCATAAAAATTATCAAAATTATAATATTCATTTACATAAACAAAAATATCTTTATAATCTTTATAAACAATACTATCATAAAAATAACACCCCAATATCGCAAAAATACAGAAAAATATCAGCATTAATAATAAAACATTAGCTAAAGCAGTTAATGACCAAGATAATGTCTGTATTAATTTTTCTAAGCCTTTCAATGATTTAATTAATCTTAAAACTCGAGTGATTCTCATTACTCTTAATACTCTTATTATTTGAAATGATTTTAAAAAAGATGCATCAAAACCTTCTATATTTGCCACGGCTAAATCTACGATACTTGCTATAACGACGAAAAAATCAAATCGATTCCAACTTGAATGAAAATATGGTCTTATTCCATATGCTATTAATTTTATAAGACATTCAATTATGAAAATCCCAGTGAATATATAATTAACAATTGTTAAAAATAAATTAAATGAAGAAGAACTTCCTTCATAACTAAGTGCCATAAAAATCATATTTAAAAATATAACAACCATGATAAAATTGTCTAAATAAGAACTATCAGCAAATTCCCTCAAAATATAAAAAAAGCTTCCTTCCTTTGGTTTTTTCCAAACAATATAATGTGTTTCAGCGTTACATATTTGGGTTAGAAAATCATAATATTTTGGAGCTTTTTTATCACCTTCTGCTATTTTTTGTTCTCGTTTAAATGCTTCATTAAAACATCTAAACATTATACCTGTGAATAAATTAAGGAAAAAATAAGCTACTACTAAATTATATACTATAAAATATATTCCATAATAATTTCCATAAATATTATACGAATTCATTATATCAGGCCATCCCTCCATAGTTGATAATACATAAGCAGTAATAAAAGATGTAATTATATTTGAGAATTTAAAAGCAGGTCCAGTGTCCATTATTCCATTAAATCTATCAGAGCAAAAATCTAATATTGATATCATATTATCATTAACATTATTTTCACTTAAATAAGAATCAAAATCATCTGAAGCTAATTCAGCAGTACCTCCTTCTTTCATTATATAACAATTGTGCATATTTGTATAAAATAAAGAAATCCCAACAATACTAAACATATAATAAACAACTATAACTATAAATAAAGCATTGCATATAGGCAAAATAGAATCAAATAATGATGTGATTATTAATTTTAATTGAACATTATGAGATATGAATCTCAAAGGACGCAAAGTTCTTAGTAATCTTATTACTTTCAAGAATTGAACAGATGATGTACCATGTCCACTTGAAAAATATTTAGTAAATAAATTCTGGAAATCAAATATAGAACAAATTACTATTATTATATCAATTTTATTCCAATTATCACGAAGATAACTACCTTCATCTAAAACAAATCCCATAGCAAAAATTTTAAAAAGACATTCTAATAAAAAAATAGTATTAAATACAGCATCTAAAATATCAAAGGTCAAAACGAATTCATATCCTGAAACAAAAGTATCAACAACTAGTCTTGCAGTAGAACATAATATTAAAAATAATATAAATCTATCAAACCATACATTTACTATTAATTTCATACAAAAAATTCTGAAATGACTAGTTTGAGGAAGCACATATAATGAATATTCGCATTCATTTTTTGCAAAAATTGCATTTACTTGTTTCCAAAAGGCCATTTTTTGTTCTACAGAAGATTGGTATTCATCACTTTCTTCATCATTTACATTATTTTCATGTGATTTTAATTCTATTGAACGAGATAATTCAAAAGAATTTTCTCTCTCATTAAAAGAAGAACTTTTAAAATAAGAATCTTTGAAATTATTTGATGTTATAATTTGACTGAAACTTTTTGAATTCAAAAGAGATTCATCATCATTGATATTATCAACCTCATTTTCATTATCCTCATTTTTATTAAATTTTTTTCTATAAGATTTCAATTTTTTGTTTTTATTTTTATGCAAAGAATGTTTAACCATATTTAAATAAGCCGGTAGCAAATATATCTTTTCAATTTTTTCATCTAAAGTTAAATCATCTTCATCCTCTTCTTCCTCTTCATCAAATGATTGCAATAAAATTGATATAAATAAATTAAATATGACATAATTACCTATAAATATCCATGCAACAAAGTAGAAAAAACAGAAATAATTCATTGGCCATATTTCATATAGTAAAGAATTCCAATTTTCTAAAGTTAATATTTGATATGTGGTGTAAAACCCAATAAAAAAAGAGCGATAATGATAATTTCCACTAAGTAAAGACATTCCTAATAATTGAAATATTAATATAAACATGATTAATATGCATACAATATAAGAAACATTTGATAAAGCTTTTTTAATTGAAACAATAATAAGCCTCATACTTTTTAATCTTCTTAAAATTTTTGTTAATCTTATTACTCTAAATATACGAAAAACACGCAAAAAAGATAATTGAGATGATACATTACTCATATTAGAATCTTCCTCAGGAGATGACATATCTAAAATTGCAAAAGTAATTATTAATGTATCCAAATATGTAAAAGCATCTGAATAATAAACGAACGGAGTAAGACCTATAAATTTAACTATATATTCGAGAATAAATATGGAATTAAATAAATAGTTTGATATTTCTATTTTTTTAATAATTTCTGGCTTGATTAAATTTCCATCCAATGCCATAAATATCGAATTAATTATTACTATACTTAATATAGCATAATCAAAATAATCATTATTTGCTAATATATAAAATGCATATCTTAATTTTTGGAAGCGTTGAATACCAACATTTTTATGCCAGATTATTATATTAAAATCTTCTAAAGAATTTATCATTGAATTCCATATTTTTCTATTTTTATCATTATCTTCTTGATGGCTTAAAACATCAGAACCACTCCATTGAATATATTTTCTTGAATTAGTTTTGATATCAAACTCCAAAATATTCATAATTTCTTCTTTGACTTCAAATCTATTTTCTTTTTCTCTATTCCTTTCAATATTTTTTTGGATTAATTCTTTTTTTCTTTTTTGATCTGCTATTTGATAATATAATTTTTCTTCTAATAAAAAATAATGTGACAAAGCATTATAATTTAATTCATTGATTTTTTTAAAAATTCTTTCATAAATATTTTTTCTAAATAAAATTTCTTCTTGATATCTAGTATGATTTGCATAAGAAGATCCTGTTATAATACTTGTCTTATTTCTTGGTTTATTCAAATGGCTTTTACTCTTTTGGATTTTACCGCTTGATTTAAATGAATCATGGTTCATTGACATAGGTTTCGTTCCTATTATACCAGGATTGATTTCTTTACCAACTGCATAACTTCCGAAATTTCGAAGGCGCATTGGTAATAATTCCATAACATTTAATGGGAAATATTTTAAATTATGGGTTAAATAAGATAAATCCTTTTCTTGGAATTTCATATCTTCATGATGCATATATAGATATTTTTGTAAATTTAACTTTTTATCATTGAAAACAAAAAATGCCTCTCTGTTTTCTGGTAAAGGCTTTTTTTTGAAGCATTTTTGTTTCTTACCGAAGATTTCATTTTCCCAATGGTCCACTTTGAAATTGTCTTTTACTTTTAAATCTTTATCTTTGATATTATATATATAATTTAAATAATATTTTTTGCCACGTAAATTATCAGGAACTTTTTCTTGTATGACCGTTAGTGGATCTTCGTAATTTTTATTTTCTTCTTTTATTTCAAAAGCTTTTGAATTTTCTTTCGGATATTTTTTTATATTTTTTTCAATACTTTTAGCTTTATAAATTAATATTGCATATTTTTTTTCTTCTGTAGAATTGGGATTTTGTCCTATTATTGTTAAATTGGTTTTATTTTTCTTATTTAAAACATTTTGTCTAATTTTTTTAAAGTAATTTAATGACATTATATTTTTCTTTGAATGCGCTTGTCTACTTCTTTCCATTAAAATAGGCTCTTGATTTTTAATTTGCGCGTTTTCGTTAAAATTATTTTGACTTTTATTAATATCCAATTGATTTATCTGCTTTTTTGGCAATTCTTGACTTTTCTTTTTATCTTTGAAAGAAACTTTTAATTTTTCTTTTTTTTTACCTAATAAATTTTCATTTGAATATATAAATTCACTATTTCTTATCATGCTTTTAGGAAATTTCACTGTCTTCTTTTTATCTATTAATTTCTGTTCTGTTTCAAGAACTTCAAATTCATTTTCTTTATCATTTTTCTTTTCTTCTAAGTTAATTTGTTGAATTACTTTATTACTCTCATTATGTCTATCCAATAAAATACTACCTCTATATCCTTTCATTAATTCTTTTATAGGCTGTCTTGATATATTATTAATATCTAATTCATCTATTTCACTTTCTTCTTCGCCTTTTAATTTATCTTTTTTTTTATAGAAAAATTTTTCACTATTATAATTATTCCAAACATAACTCACATTTAAATCATTTTTATTTTCGTTACGGCCTCTAACTTTTTTTATATCTACCACTAATAAATTATTAAGTCTTTTATTCATTTGCCTGTAATAATCTGATTGTTGTTTTGTAGTTAAATTAATATTTGTATTAATAGATTCTCTATCAAAAAAAGAACTTCTGATTAATTCAACTAATTTACTTAATTTTACATTTTTTCGAATCGATTCATTTTGTAAGTAATCCAATTTATATATTTTTTTATTGTAAATTTCTTTTGGTAACAAATTAATATCATCTAAAGATAATTCATTATGAAAACTTATTAAGGATTTATCAGCTTCTAACAATGATTTAGTGAAACTTTTATCTTCGTCTATTTTTTTATCATCAATATTTTCTCTATTATGTATATTATTCACAAATTCTAGAAAAGATTCATCTTCTTGTCTTTGTAATATTGAGTTCTCACTAATATTTTCCGATTCTTTTTCTTGTTCTTTATTTGTTCCTTTCTTCTTTAATTTATATTTTTCTTCAATAAATAACAGTCTTTTTTTATTGAATTCTTTCTTTCTTTGTTTGGATAAAAAATCCAAATTTGATTTTGGCTTCATAAATTTAGAAATAACATTAAAATTATTATTTACATCAACTAATACTTTCCTTTCTTTTAATATTGATGTATTACTGTCATCATTATCTATTGATATTAATTTTTTATTTTCTTGATTCATTTCCTCTTCTTTATTCTCTTTCTCATCTTCTGAATTTAATAGTTTTAAAGATTTTTCTCTTAACAGTTGTTCTCCAACATGTTGTTGTTTCATTAATAATAATTTATTTCTATTTAAATTATTTTCGCAATCGGAGAGAGATAAATCATTTATAATACTCAATTGTTGAGGTAATTTAATTTTTCTTTTCTCTTCATCAATATTTTTTCCAAATAAATTTAACTTACTTAAATCACCTATATTTTTCTTATTTTGCTCCTCAATTTCCATTTTGATTTGTTTTGTTGTCATTCTCTTTTTTCTTATTCTTTGGGTAGTTCTTTTAACTTTTCTTTCTTTGTCTCTTTTTTCTGTATTTAAATCAGCGAATTTACCAATATCTAATTCATCATTATTTTCATTTTTATTCTCATTCTTTTTTTTCTTTTTACCAAAATTAGTATTAAAATGTTTGGAAATATCATTTATTTTATCTTTTAAAAATTTTTGAGTATTATCTATTGATATATCTATTAAATCTATTTTTATATCATTTAATTCTCTTAATATTTCCTTTGATATTTGCTTTTTCATTTTCTCTGATTTCATTATTTCTTCTTGTAAATTAAAAGTTTTACTTTTTCTCTTTTTGAATTCTTTGTTATTTTTCACAATTTCTTCTTTATTGGTTATTTGGACCATATTTTTAGTAGTTGATTGGACTATATTTTTATCGCTATAATTTTCTTTTTTATTTATATTTGTTCTATTTTTTAAAGCAAAAGAATTAGTAGTTTTTACTCTTCTCAAATTTTCTTTAATATTACTTTCATTTTTCATACTTATTTTTTTAAAATTTTTTTTTCTTTGTTTTTCTTCCTTTGTTCTTCTGCTCATTAATTCATCAATTTCTCTTTGTTGTCTCTTAATATCTTTTGACAAAAAAGTTTCTTCTTCATCGATTCTTTTTGATTGTATATATAAATTTTCCGGATTTTGATTAGTCATTATATACATATCTTTTACCGTTGAATATTCTATAGGTATATTTCTTTTATTAGTATTCATATGGAAAGCTTCATCTGTTATTTTATAATAAAGTTCTCTTAAAGTTTCATTACTTTTTTTATTATTACTCGCTTTTAATTGTCTTTCTTTTTCTTTCCTCTCTTTTTTTTCTCGTTCTTTAACATCATATCTATCTTTAATTAATTTAAAAAAACTTTTTTTTTCCTTAAGTTGTTTTCTTGATGTTTCAATATGTTCAAATTCGGAATTTGTTACAGCAAGGAATAAATTTATTAAATAAAACGCGGCAATGAAAATAAAAGTATGAAAATAAAAAAATATAATTATTGTATTTATATATATTTTATCTTTAAATGTTTTATTCACATAAGTAAAAATATCAGTCCATCCTTCTAAAGTCACCATGACAAAAACAGTAACAAATGCTGATAAAGTATTATCGAAATTTACCGCACCTGAATTCGGATTTCTATAACCTTTTGCACATATGAAATTTTCTCCATAAGTATTATATTGTTCACAATCAACATCGAATGAGCACATACCTGTATCTTGTTGAGTGGAAACTAAATATCCATAATTAACACTCATACATCTTCGGAAAAATAATCCTTGCCACATTTGAGTTCCTGCTATCGAAAAAATTAAAAAAAAAAAGAATAACACAATCGAAGTTTCCCCTAAATGTCCAATCGAGGCTAATAAAGCCGTTACTAATTTTTTCAAACCTTTAAATCTTTTCACGGTTTTAAACGGTCTTAAAATCCTAAAAGCTCTTAATCCAGCAAGACCTGAGATTTTTGTCCCATTCATTGTATGTTCTAATATAAAAGAAATCCAACCAATTATAACAACAAAAAAATCCAAAATATTCCAAGCATCTTTTATATACGCATCTTCTGCTGTGATGAAACGAAATGATATTATTTTAAGAATCGCTTCTAATGTGTAGAAAATTAAAAAATAATTATCATAGGTATTACCTATATTATTTGGATCTGTTGGGTCACTGATTAATATTAATATTGTATTTATGATAATTATTAGTAAAGATAAATTATCAAAAATCCAATTATCTACAAAAAAACGACAAAAATATCTCGCATAAACCAAAGCTTTATTTATTTTCTTTCTTTGTTCTAAGCAACAACAATAATCAAAATATCTTCTAGCGACTTCTTCTTTTCTTAATAATTTAAAATCAATAACATCTCTTGCAGCTGTTTGTTTTTCGCTTTCTAATGCGAATTTCGGAAAATTTATTTCTTCTTCGTCTCTAAAATAATTTCCTAACATTCTCCCAAAATGTAAATATCCTTCTGTGTTGTTCATTTCAAGTTCTATTTTTGGCTCGGCTTTTTTCTTGATATTATTATATTGCTCTTGTAAATCGTTTATTTCTAATTGTAATTCTTTCGTGTTTAAATTTTTTAAATCGTTGACTTCTTTTAATTTCTTTTTCGCGATTAATTTCTGTTTTAAATCTAATCGGTTCATTTCTTTCTTTATTTCCGCTTCAACTTTGTCCTCGATATTTTCAACATCATATACGAATAATTCGTTCTGAAAAAATTGCTCTTTATAAAATAAATCATATTCACTTAATTGCTTTTTATCTGGCTTTTTTTCGAGGTTATAATTTGGTTCTCTTAATTTGATAAATCCACTTTTGTTGGATTCGTCTTCCTCTTCTAATTCTAAAGAACTACTACTTACAGATTTTGCAGCTTTTAAATCAAGAATTTTATTTAAATATTTTGGCTTGTTATCATCATAATTTTTCGAAGGCATTTTTTTAGTCGAAAATATTTTATTTCTCATAAAAGTTTTTCTACTAATATTTTTTCTTGTCGTAATTTTATCGTTCAAATTTTCCAAAAAAATAATTTCATTTTTTTGAATATTTTTTTTAAACAAAAAAATTAAAATTTCAAAACCATTTTTGAAATTATTTCTTGGCTCATAATAATCACTTAATTCTGAAGAACTTCTATCTGAATGAATTATTATATCATCATTTTTTTTCGGAGTTTCTTCTAATTTTTGTCTTTTTATTTTCAAATTAATGCTTTCAATTAATTCTTGCTTTTTTTGTTTTTGCTTTTCTATCATATCAATATATTCACTTTCTCTTTGTTTAATAAATTCCAATTTTTTTATTCTGTTTTTAATTTTCGAATCTGTCTTTGAATAATCAATAAAATCTATATTTTCTTTGAACATTACATTTGTTGGCTTTTTTGAAGAAGTTCGCTCTTTATTGATAATTGGAGCTTTCTTTGGTAATTTATTAAAAAAATATTTTTTTTTGCGGAAAAGTTTTATTTGGAATATTGTTTTTTCTAAATTAATAAGAGCGTATTTTATTTTTACTAAAAATGAGTTTCTTTGTTTCAATAAATTTATAAATAATATTTTATATTGAATATTTATATAATTATTAAAAATATTTACTCCATCAATAATTTTATCCATTTTTTGATTTGTATTATTCTCAAGCTCTACTATTTCTTTTTTTTCTTCATTTTCTTGTGTTGGTTCTTTTATTTCATCATGTGTGCTGATAATATCATTTTTTGCATTATTAATATTATTATTTAAATACAATTCTTCATTCTCATTATAATTTTCCTCTTTTTTAATATTGTTGATATCTATAATTTCTTTTGACTCTTTTTTTGAATAACTCTTTTTACTTTCAGAACTTTTATTTGAATCAGAGTCTTTCTCTATTAATTTTACATTTGCATTTTCATTTTCTACTTCTTTTTCTGAATTCTTTTTGTCTTCTATTTTTTTAATTTCTTGTTCTATTTTTGATTTTTCGTTATTTTTTCCTAATTCTTGATTAGTTTGAAACTCATTTTTTTCTTCTTCTTTATCTTGCTTATTATTTTCTTCAGTTTCATGGTTTATTTCTTCTTTATTATCTCTTTGGGAATTTTTATCACTTTTTTCACTTTGTTTTTCATCTTTTTTTCCCTCTTCTTTATTATTATATTCATCAATAAGTTGAGCATTTTCTTCCTCTTCATTTTCTTCTTCATTCTTTTCTTCCTCTTCTTGCTTTTTCTCCGTTTCATCTTTTTCTATAATTTTTTTTTCTTCTTTCTCTTTTTCTATTATTTTTTCTTCCTCTTTTTCTTTTTATTTTTCTTTTCTTTTTTTTTCTTTTTTTTCATTTAATTTTTTAATATCGGTTTCATTATCTTTTTTATTAATTTCTTTTTCATTAATTTTTTTTTCTTCAAAAGAGTTATTATTTTCCTCATTATTTTCGAAATCAAAATCTTCTTCCTCTTTTTCTTTTTCTTTTTCTGTATTATTATTGTCTAAATTTATATTAATTAAATTCGATATTTTAGTTTCTTCATCAATAATATGCTCTTTATCTGAGTATAATGACTTAAATTTAAAATATTTTTTCTTTTGCTCATTTTCATTAATTTTTTCATTTTTGATATTATTAATTTTTAGTAAATTATTATTTTGTTCTTTGTTATTTTCATTATTAAAATCTTTTTCATTTAATAGGTCTTCTAATTGTTGTGATTCTTTATTATCTTCATCTTCAATTAAATTATTACTAATTTTAATCATATTATTTTCTTTATCTTTTCCATCTTCTTTTTCATTCTCTTCCTCTTCACCTTCTATTTTTATTTCATTCCCATCTTCATTTATTTTCTTTTTAATCGTTATTAAATCATTTTCACTTTTCTTTTTTTCAGGATATTTTAAATTAATATCTTGAAAAGAAATATTTGAAAAAGTTGAATTATTAAGTTTGGTTTTTGTTTCTTGCATATTCATATTATGAGTATTTATTATGTTTGGATAGATAGGAATATTAACTTGAAGGGAATTTGATTTATCACCGTTCTCATCATCCTTCATTTATTTTATATTTACATATTTCTTGGAAAATTTAAAATTCAATTTTAATTTTAATTTTATATTAAATATTATCATTGATTATTTTAAACGAAATAATAATTGGGGATTGGGGATTGGGGA
>Ga0256407_10013120_pt1 | contig 11133 bp, 14 predicted proteins | sample RumenRJG_04DNA_FD_193489 | JGI IMG/M metagenome (GOLD analysis project Ga0256407, IMG submission 193489) | Bovine rumen microbial communities from Lethbridge, Alberta, Canada - RJG_04 | ecosystem: Host-associated > Mammals > Digestive system > Stomach > Rumen | place: Canada: Alberta... | reverse complement strand
GTAGAACTGGTAAAATTCTATCTTTCCCCGAAAGTTCGTGGGAAAGGGTATGGCTCAAAACTTTTCTCACTGGTCATCAATGAAGCACGGAAAGCAGGCTATACACATCTCTACATTGAGTCTTTCCCGGAGTTTGCCGATGCAGTGAAGATGTATGCCCGTCATGGTTTTGTGAAACTGCCTTCTCGCCTTGGTCATTCAGGCCATACGGCAACTACAATTCACATGGTATTATCTCTATGACAAACTTCGAAACATTATCTAAATTTGATAATGTTGCTTGATTTGCCATAATCTCGATGTTTTTTATTTCCCTACTGTAGATTTCTCTACTTTCGGGAGTGATTAGAAATTATGTTGCTTCACAAGGTGTTGTGACCATCAGCACAAGGTTATGGCTCCAAATACAACCCGTATGGCGTGGAGATTTTGAGTCATACCAATGGTACACCTTGGGTAGATGAAGGAACAACAGTTACCTTTGCAACCTAATTTCATCGTCTCACGAAAGCAGAAACGTCAGATATTAAGAGATTAAATTTTCAGTTAAAAGGAAAGTGGAATGAGAAGGGGAGAGTATAAATTGGTTCATCTTCAGTAAAAAGAAAAATGTGAATTTTGGGAAACATCAAGTCGTTTCATTCTGCAAAGTTTAGGTTTACGTTTACCCATATATATACATGCCTCTCTAAACTTAAACATTAAACCTACAATCATCTGCTTCAGGTTTACCATACCTTATTATATATATAAGCATATCTAAACGTAAACCTAAACTTATGGCATTGAATTCTATCCATTTTTCTTTTAATCGAAACATAAAAATTGGTAAAAGGATGTCGTTTCCACCTTAATATATATTAAAATCATACACGTTCTGCAAGAAAAACGTGCTAAATGAACGTAAAGTCAGAAGAAATCATTAACTTTGCAAACAAAGTTTGCAGAGTGTTTCTGAGGGCTTTGGTTCTATAGAATACATGAAGCATTGACAGTTAACGATTGCAAGACAAAGGTTGAGCAATTTAGTGTAAAACCAAAATGGAAATATTTACATAGGAAAGAGAATCTCTGCCATTAAGCACGTTTTTGTCACAGTGAGCGTGTAAAAATGCGCAGAATGTGTCGAAAAAGAGTAGCCAGTACTTTACACTAACTCTGTAAGTCGCTGATTTTCAATACTTGTTAGCCGCCGCCCAGGGCGCTCTCGAACAAGAATAAAATGCTGAATATCATTAAAATACGAGGCGAGTATCTGGAAAACAGGTGCTCGCCTCGCTTCTTTTTCTGCACGTTCTGCTTGTTTTTTAAGCAGAATGTGCAGAAATGTTTAACATTACAATCTATATTCATATTAATATTTGTTCAACATTGAGAATTTTAATCAGATTATCCAATATTGAAAATATCAAATCAATAAAATGCTAAACATAGATTTAATCGACGAACTCTACGAAAGTTTGTCTAAAGAAGAACAACAGAATCTTATCGTTTTGCTTTTCAAGAGAAGTAAGCAGACAATGAATTATTTTAGGCGCACTAAGGATATTAGTTTATCAAAATTGGAAATCCTTGCTGATTACTTTCATAAGCCTCTGGATTATTTTCGTGCTGAAAATTGCGGAAGCAAAAGTACAAACATACTCAACGATTTGGATTCTTCTCTCATCAATCATACTGACATTCTTTTAGAAAACAAATATTTAAGAAAGGACTTAAAACGACTTGAAGAAGCTCTTAAGGATAAAGAAGAACTTATAAATGTCAGCAGAAAATACATTCGTGTTTTGGAAGATAACTTCGGTATTCCAGAACAGAAAGGAATGGCTGATATAGGATAGAGATTTATTATATCCCCCTTGCTAAGAACTAGTAGGGGGGACGAATTGCTATTGAAAATTTAATGTATTTATAAATGAGTAGCGTAGAACTTCTTAATATGTTTTTCCAAATAGAAACTAAGTTATCCCAATTCTCCTCAGGACTATTGAAGGTTGCAATTACTTCAATAGGTTCGTCATTAGTGTCACTTTCGCATTGCTGTTATAATAATGTAGATTTTACAGGTAGTTTATGTGTTTATTGACTAATAAGTTTTAAACTAATTGGATTCATACTATAATTTTCCTTGTTTGTGAAAATTAATACTGATTAATGACCATATATATATTGTTTGGTTGTTTTTCATGTAATCACTATAATATTTTCTTTGTACCTTTGTACTCAATTAGAAAGGCTCTCTATCAGAATCGAGATAATACTTTTGCTTCACTGAGGTCTGGTAAATAATAACCATAGAATTTTTCCATTGTTATGGTAGAAATCAATAATAAACTTGTGTCTCATTTTATGAGCCAGCAAGATGGAGTACATTTGGAAGCCGAAGAAAAGCGATTGCTGAACTTCGCAGAAACTTATGCCATGTGCGACAATGCTATTGTGGCACTTAACAATATGAGAACAGGTAAGTGTCACATCTTTTTGGGCAAGACGGCCGAGGTTCTTGGCATAGGAAAAGCTGGCACCCATTTATTTGTAGATTCAGTATTCGAGGAAGAGATTATCTCTTGCATCAATCCTGACAATCTGGTGATTCAGAACCTTCAGGAACTGAAGTTCTTCAACCGAATGCTGACACCGCAGAACGCCAGCGAGGGATTCCCTTGGTATATGGAGCAGATAATTAGTATGCACGATGCTGATGGCAAGTACCATCCTATTATTCATCGCATACAGTATTTTCCGAGCGAAGGTAAACAAGGTATCTGCTATGCACTTTGTATATACAAGTTGACGAAGGAGTCGTTCACTCATGCCCGACTGATACATAAGCTAACAGGTGAGGAACGTCGCATCGACATCTCAGAATTGCGTTCAATACTGAGTAATCGAGAAAAAGAACTGCTGCAGTACATTCAAAAGGGGCTTGCTAGCAAGGAGATTGCAGGAATAATGGGCATCAGCAAAAATACAGTTGACCGTCATAGGCAGAATATCATCGAGAAACTGCAGGTCAGCAATACCACAGAGGCATGTTTCAAGGCAAAAAAACTGGGACTTATTGAGTGAAAATTGTAAATCCGTAAATTGTAAATATCAATGGCTTACTTAGAATCAAAACCAAGGTATGAGGTCTTGGACGGACTCAGAGGTGTGGCAGCTCTGTGTGTCGTTGGCTTCCACATGATGGAATGCTATTCTGCCGACATCACTAACAACATTATGGCTCATGGCTATCTTGCTGTGGACTTCTTCTTTGCCCTTTCGGGTTACGTCCTTGGCTATGCCTATCAGGATCGTTTTGACCAGATGGGCTACAAGGGCTTCTTCAAGCGTCGTATCGCACGTCTGCATCCTATGCTTCTGATAGGTGTGCTGATGGGTATCATCTTCTTCTACTATTCAGGTAGCGTAGATGTGTTCGGTGCAGTGGATTCAGCACCTTGGCATTTCCTGATGCTCCAAGCTGTGCTCACTTTATTCTGCATTCCATTCCCACAGTCGTGGGACATTCGTGGATGGGGTGAGCTGTCAAGCATCAATGGTCCTGTATGGACACTTATATATGAGTATATTGCCAATATCCTCTATGCCTTCATCTTCCGTTTCCTGCCTACTTGGGGATTGGCGATACTGGCAATGGGTTCGGCTGTATTAACCGCAGACATAGCATTGAATCTCAATATATTTGGCAACCTGACGGAAACTGATTACTTTTATTACATCAACGGTGGATTCGTATTCAATCCAGAGCATGTGTATCTTGCCTTTACACGTTTGCTCTATCCATTCCTCATCGGTTTGCTGATGTCACGTATGGGCAAGATGATCAAGTCAAATCATGGATTCCTCATTACCTCACTCATCGTCTTCGGCATGTTCAATGTGCCTAAGTATATGGGCGGTGGTAACATCGTGGACGGTGCATATCAGCTCTTCTGCGTATTGGTTCTCTTCCCTCTTGTCCTCGTCACAGGTGCTGGCAGTAAGGTCACTGGCAAGGTAAGCACTAAGATATGCAAGTTCTTGGGTGATATTTCGTTCCCTCTCTACATTACTCATTATCCAGTGCTTTACATGCACATGTCATGGGCTCAGCGTCATTTGGATTCTCCAGTCAGCACACACATCTTTGTGGCAATCACCACCACAATCCTTGTCATCATGAATGCTTGGGCAGCATTGAAGCTGTACGACCTTCCTGTTCGTGCTTGGCTGAAGGAACATTGGTTGAAGAAATAATGTACAACTATACTATGGTACAAAACAAGAACCTCACTGCATGGGAGAAGATGCAGCTTGACATGATTTATGATGACTTTGACGAAGACCTCTTCAATCGCAGGGTCGATGCAAAGAACATCTTCAACAGGTTTAACCAAACAACTGACGAACAAGTAGAGGAACGCAAGGTGCTTCTCAAACAACTATTCGGCAGTATTGGTGAGAACGTGTATGTGGAACCTGCATTCAAGTGTGAGTTCGGCAAGAATATATACATTGGTAACGATGTCTATATCAACTTTGGTGCCGTCTTGCTCGACTGCTCACGCATCACCATTGGCAATAATGTGCTGATTGGTCCTAACGTGGGAATGTATAGCGCAAACCACAGCCTTGACCCAGAAGAACGTGCACAGGGTGCTCTCATCGGAGGACGTATCACTATTGGAGATAAGGCATGGATTGCAGGCGATGTGAAGATTATGGCTGGTGTGACCATCGGCGAGGGTGCAGTCATTGGTTGCGGTAGCATCGTGACACATGACATTCCACCTCGTGTGGTTGCTGCAGGAAACCCTTGTCGTGTGATTAAGCAGATTACAGATGCCGACAAGGTGGGTTTTGTAAAAAAGCAGTAGATTCCTGGTCCCCTTAAATACAAAGAGTTCTCTCTGCCTTCAGAATACAGTGAGAACTCTTTTTTGTTTTGTCGATATTTTTATTTCATTGCTTTTAACTCCTATTATAGATTTATATGATACTTTGATGTACCTTACAGTCTATATATTTATGTATATATATCAAAAAAGCGTTATTTTTCGTGGAAATGTGCTAAAATCTAACAGATTTCCACGGATTATCGAAATAAATTTGTAACTTTGCACCCAAAACATACGATATATGATAATAGGTAGAGAAAAAGAAATAGCAACATTGCAAGGTCTGCTTGCTTCTGATGAATCGCAATTTGTTGCAGTCTATGGAAGACGCCGTGTTGGTAAAACATTCCTCATTCGTGAGGCGTACAACTACGACTTCGTGTTTCAGCATACTGGTACTTACGGAGCTACGAGAAAACAACAGCTAAGTGACTTTCGTGAGTCTCTATATAATGCTGGTATGGGTAAATGTGCTATGCCTAAGACTTGGTCTGATGCTTTTCATCTGCTATGGGATTTCCTGAAGGTAATGCCTGTAGATGGTAAGAAGAAGGTAATCTTCATAGACGAATTGCCATGGATGGACACACCGAAGTCTAACTTTGTGCGTTCGCTCGATCATTTTTGGAATGCCTGGGCAACGACGCGTAAGGACATTATCCTGGTTATTTGCGGTAGTGCAACCTCATGGATCATCGATAACGTAATCATGAACTATGGCGGTCTTCACAATCGTCTGACATGCAAGGTGCATCTTCAGCCTTTCTGCCTCAGAGAATGTAAACAATACTGCGAATCCAAGAATCTTGGCTACAAGGACAGACAAATACTTGAAGCTTATATGGCACTCGGAGGAATTCCATATTACTGGAGTTTCCTTAAGAAAGGACAAAGTGTTGCACAGAACTTTGACCGCATTTTCTTCCAAACAGGAGGTGAACTTACCCAAGAGTTTGATGCACTCTATGCATCTCTTTTCAAGAAACCACGTCGCCACATCGCTATTATCACAGCTCTTGCAAAGAAAAAGAGTGGCTTGCTGAGAACCGAAATCATAAAGGCATCCAAGTTGTCTGACAATACCGATTTCTCCAAGGCTTTACAAGAGCTTGAACAATGCGGCTTCATCCGAAAGTACACCACTATCGGTAAGAAGAACAAGGATGCTATCTATCAGTTGATAGACAACTATACGCTGTTCTATTTTGATTTCATACGTGAAAACATAAATGGTGACGAACACTTCTGGACTTCGCAAGCTGGCACGACAATACATGCAGGTTGGGCTGGCAGAGCCTTTGAGCGTGTCTGTATGCAGCATGTTAATCAGATTAAGGAAGCACTCGGATTCTCTGCTGTGGTAAGCAGTGTACATTCCTGGTCATACAAAGGCGAAAAAGATTCTGAAAGTGGCAAGACAATTCACAAGGGCGCGCAAATTGACTTGCTGATTGACAGAAATGATGATATCATCAATCTCTGTGAAATCAAGTACACTAATGCACCTTATACAATAACAGAAGAAGAGGATGAACGTATCAGAAACCGAAAGGAGGCTTTCATTCGTGAGACTGAGACTGAGAAGACTGTTCTTCTGACGATGATAACCGCTTTTGGATTAGCCACAGGTGGTTATGCAGATGACATACATTGCCAATTGACCATGGCTGATCTTTTCAAGTAACGATAATATAACTCTATAAATACGTATTTTCCGTGGAAATCTTTTGAAACTCAATAGATTTCCACGGATTTTCATTTCATTTTGACTGAAGTAATTGTTATGACATGTAAGATATACTCCTGAACTGATTGATATAGTCGAATTGCCATGCACAAGGGACAGACGGAGAAAAATATACCTGTCTCTTGTGTTAAAAGCAACAAGTTCTTGAAATTAATAGTTAAAAAAATCGGTTTTTTCATGTAAATATACTAAATTTGCATACATATTTGGATATAATGCTACACTCCGCTACACTATGCTACTATGTTGCTACTTAATCAATCAGTGGATACTGTCTTTAAGATGTTGATTTATAGCGCAGATACGTTGGGCGACATATTTATATGCCAACTGACTACGGGGAATGAGCATTTTTGTTGAATTTTAAAGATTTATACCCTAAAAATGATTGAAATTACATAAACTGATTAAAGAATAGAAAAGAACAAGAGTCAACCAAGCAGAATGCGCAGAACGTGCTTTTACTTGCATTCAATTTGTTGTCCAACTCTTTTGTAACAAACTGATATTCAGTCTTTCATAGCAGCTGCGTATGCTGCATTTGAGGAATAGTGAAGAACCTTTGAAAGTTTGATAATAAGTGATGTTTACTGAGAGAGTTTGGTCACCTTGTAAAAACAAGCAGAATGTGTCGGAATGTGCATATAATATGTTGACCAAGTCTTTTGTATATCATTTAATAATCAGCTACATAGCTTATTCTCTCGCTGCCGCCCAGGCAGCTGTAGAGGAATAAACTACAGAATGCTGATAATTAGTGAGATACGAGGCAAGGACTTGGGAAACAGGTTCTTGCCTCGGTTCTTTTTGCTCATATTCTGCACGTTATATGTGCAGAACGTGTTGGAGCGCGTCAAGGAGAATCTGAAATGGTTAGCCTCGGAGCATGCCGAGCATCACTCTGCGCCTGCCCCACATACCAAACCATAACACTGAGGAGAAAATAAATAATAGCCAAGCGTATCTTGAAACGCTTGGCTACCATAAATTTGACAGGTTTGAATATATAATAAGGAAAAACCTCCCCTATCGTCAATCACCCAAAGCCCCCTTGATGTCAGCAATCAAGTCGGCAGTGTCCTCTATTCCAACGGAAAGACGTATGAGGGTATCGGTTATGCCGTTCTTCTCACGAACCTCCTTCGGTACGCTTGCGTGTGTCATGATGGACGGAATCTCTGCCAGGCTTTCTACTCCTCCCAAACTTTCTGCGGTAGAAAAAAGTTTCAGTCTTGACAAGAATGACTCTGCATCGGCAAGTGTTCCATCCAGTTCAAATGACAGGACGCCTCCAAAGCCTGTAGTCTGAGCGGTAGCGACCTCATGATGCGGATGGGTCTTCAGGCCGGGATAGAGCACACGCTTAACCTTTGCTGATTTCTGAAGATATTCTGCCAATGCAATGGCATTCTTCTGATGCTGCTCCATTCGTATGGCAAGCGTCTTGGCTCCACGTAACGTCAGGTAACTGTCAAAGGGTGATAGTACAGCCCCTACGGCATTTTGGTTGTAGGATATCTTTTGGTAGATATCCTCGTCATTAGTAACTACAGAGCCTCCCAATGCGTCAGAATGTCCACCGATGTATTTAGTCGTGCTATAGACCACCACGTCAGCCCCCAGGCTGAGTGGTTTCTGGAAGTAAGGCGACAGGAACGTGTTATCCACCACCAAGATGAGCCCATGCCTCTTTGCTATCTGGGCAATGGCACGAATATCGGCAATCTTCAGCAACGGGTTAGTCGGTGTCTCAATCCATATCAGTCTGGTTTCGGGCTTTATTGCTTTCTCTATGTTCTCGGGGATTGTGGCATCAACATACGAAACCGTTATACCGAAGTTTATGAATACATTGCTCAGCAAACGCCTCGTCCCGCCATACAGGTCGTCAAAGCCTATTACATTATCGCCAGCCTTCAACAGTGATATTATTACAGTGGAGGCAGCAGCCAACCCTGACGAGAAGGCCAGTCCATACCTGGCTCCATCCAGTGCAGCCAGTTTCTCTTCCAAAGCCTTTCGGGTAGGGTTAAGACTGCGGGTATATTCGTAACCAGCCGTAGGGTTGCTTGCCTTCAAACGAGCAAACGTGGTGGCCAAATGAATAGGCACAGCGACATCGCCGCTTGCTCCTTCTCTGAAATCGGGTTCTTCACCATTGTGAATAGCCCTTGTTGAAAATCCAAAACTCATGATTTATATTGCTATTATCTATTTAAATATCAAAGGATTTTTCCCTTAACCATTCGTCATTGAACATTTTTGACAGGTATTTGTTGCCACTGTCGCAAGCCAAGGTAACGACACGTTTAGGGGTATCCTGTTCCTGACAGTAACGAAGGGCGGCACTCAAGAGCGTACCGGTGGATGACCCTGCCAATATACCTTCTTCCCTGAGCAAGAGCCTTGCTGCGGAAAAACTCTCGGCATCGGTCACCTCATATGCCTTTGTCACCAAATCGAAATCTGCAAGTTTGGGGATATAATCTTCACCTATACCTTCCACATACCATGAACCTTCTGCCTGACGCAGTTTCTTCTTATTGATATAATCTGCAAGAATAGACCCTTTGGGGTCAGCCAGCACTATTTCTGTTTGTGGACTAACCTTCTTGAAGTATGCCGTCAACCCTGTCAAAGTTCCCGAAGAGCCGACCCCGACAACTATAGCATCCACCTTGTGGTCCATCTGTTCCCATATCTCGGGAGCTGTGGTCAATGTATGCGCTGCCGGATTGTCGGGATTCTCGAATTGGTTAATGTAATATCCTCCACGTTCACGTGCTATGCTGGCAGCCAAATCCTGATAATATTCAGGATGTCCCTTGCCTACGTCGCTTCGTGTAATGATGGTTTCCACACCCAACGCACGTAAGTGGTTTATCTTCTCCGTACTCATCTTATCAGGAATAACCAATAATAGTTTATAACCTTTCATCCTACATGCCAGGGCAAGGCCCAATCCCGTATTGCCAGCCGTAGCTTCTACAACAAGTTGCCCGGCATGAATATCACCGCGCTTTTCAGCTTGAACAATCATATTTAATCCCGGCCGGTCTTTGATGCTGCCACCAGGATTCTGATTTTCAAGTTTTATGAAAAGCGAACTTTTACCAGTATTTAATTTTGAGAGCTGGAGAATTGGTGTATTACCAATCATGTCCAACACGTTTCCGTAAACTGTCAACATGTTCAATCAATAATTATATATTACCTTTGTCTTATTTCTATTTATATTATTTTCCACCCACTGATGCGCTATATATTCTTTCCAGGAACTGCAAAGCCCCCCTGTAACCTATGTGAGAGCGGTTTACTACAAGCGTTTCGGAAGAAGGAGTGGCAACTTCAAAGAAAAGTGCGCCCTTCTTTTCGGCAAGTGTAAGTTCCCATGAGGAACCTAAGATTAGCGGCTTTGCATAGCACCATTCATAGGGCTGTGGAACTATCTGTTTTTCTGAATGCAAAATTACGAATATTCAAGCATCTACAAAATACCATTCGTTAGTCATTTTGTATCACTCATATATGGTATATGGATTTTGCATAATAAGCGCATCTGCCTGTAAAGCACGGTGCTGACTGGCAAGCGTGCTGGCAGAAATACGAAAGAAGCCACGGAACGCAGAACAACTTTTTTGTTCTTGCCTCCGTGGCTTCTTTCGTTTGTATATTATTCCCGGGGTTCGCTGATGCTCCGCCCGGCAGTGCTGGTCTTACTTCATGAGTTTCTTGCTATTCTGTATCACGATGCCTTTGTAGCCATCGGCAACCTGCTGGCCTGCGAGGTTGTAAGATACAGAGTTTGCAGACTGAGAGTCTGCCTTAATGTCAGCTACGCCAGTAGCACTAACGGTAACTACCGTAGCGGCCTTGCTCAATCCACCCATCTCATTGGCTGTACGGATGGTATATACACCCTCTTCGGCAGCGGTGTATGAGGTCTCAGTGATGTCAGTTACATACTCACCGTCCTTGAAGATGACGTAAGCGCGTACCTGACTGTCATCATTCCATGACATCGTCATGCCATTGACATTGACCTTCGGAGCATCTGTCAGCGTGGTATAGTCGGTAGGCAGCCATCCGTCGGTACCTGAGAGCACGTTCATGATGGTGAACTTCTTAGCGTCGTCGGCAGAAATCACCGGCACGTAGCTGTTGGTGCTGTTTAAGATTGAGAACAGATAGAAACCTGTTAAACGCTAATCTTGAATTTTGATTCTTCAGTTAAAAGAGAAATGTGAATTATGGGAAACATGAGGTTGGTTCGTTTTGCCAAGTTTAGGTTTACGTTTACCCATGTATATATACATGAACCTCTAAACTGAAAATGGTAAACTCAATCACTATGGTTAGGGTTTACTACACCTTATTATATATAAGAACATCTAAAATAAGTAAATACCATTGTTATGGTATTGCACAAATGCTAAGAAAGGTGTACTTTTGCAATTGATGATACGAATTGTCACATACGAGCCGCAATACAAGCAGGACTTT
>Ga0256407_10013118_pt1 | contig 11135 bp, 9 predicted proteins | sample RumenRJG_04DNA_FD_193489 | JGI IMG/M metagenome (GOLD analysis project Ga0256407, IMG submission 193489) | Bovine rumen microbial communities from Lethbridge, Alberta, Canada - RJG_04 | ecosystem: Host-associated > Mammals > Digestive system > Stomach > Rumen | place: Canada: Alberta | collected... | reverse complement strand
GCGGCATCGATCCCCGATTCAGGCACACCGATTACTATGTCGCACTCGCAAGGATGTTTTCTTGCAAGGATCCTGCCCGCTTCTCTTCTTGCCGCTGCAACAGAGATACCGTCAATTACAGAATCCGGTCTGGCGAAATAGATATACTCGAAAACACATTTCTTCATTGGACGCTTCAATCCGGAATCAACGGATCTGACTTCACCGTTCTCCACGATGACGATCTCACCGGGTTCAATGTCTCTTATGAATCTCGCACCGACGGCTTCTAATGCGCATGTCTCGGAACAGAAGATGACCGCGTCATCCAATTTACCCATAACGAGAGGTTTTAAGCCGAAGGGATCTCTTGCCGCGATGAGCTTTCTGGGGCTCATGACAAGAAGAGCATATCCGCCTTTGATGATACCCATTACTTCCTTGACGGCTTCTTCAACCGAAGGATTTGAAGATCTCTTCTGTGCAATGAGATATGCGATGACCTCCGAATCGGTGGTCGTATGGAAGATAGCACCTCTGTCCTCAAGCTCTCTTTTAAGCTCGTTCGCATTGGTAAGATTTCCGTTATGTGCGATGGAAAGTGTTCCCTTTGAATACTGGGTAACGATAGGCTGTGCGTTCTCCGGAACGCTTCCGCCTGCTGTGGAATACCTTACGTGACCGATCGCGATATCGCCTTTGAGATTACTGATCTTGTCGCTGCTCAATACATCACTGACAAGTCCCATTCCCTTGACACACTCTATAGAGGCATCATCATTTGTAGCAATACCACAACTCTCCTGTCCCCTGTGCTGGAGACTGAAAAGTCCGTAATAAACATCACTGGCGGAGTACTTACTCCCGTGAATTCCGAATATTCCGCATTCTTCATGTATGGCCATGCATAGATTTTATCATCAGACTTGTATACAGATATGCGGTAAAATGTCTGTATTTTAGTGACATGTTCGTGTCTTTAGTTGGCTATAACAACAACGGAAATCATAAGATTGGTAGTAGAATATTACCGTTATGAAAAACCTGTTTGAGAACTGCAACCTGTGCCCGAGGCGCTGCGGCGCCGACAGAACCTCCGGCAAGACCGGATTCTGCAGAATGCCCGGATATCCCCTGGTCAATCTCATAAAGCTCCACTATGGCGAAGAACCGGTAATATCAGGAGACAAAGGCAGCGGCACCGTTTTCTTCGAAGGATGCAGCTTAGGCTGTATCTTCTGCCAGAATTATTCGATCTCAAGAGGTCCCACGGGCTTTGGCAAAAAGATGGATCCCCAAAGCCTTTCTGATGCTTATCTCGATCTTCAGGAACAGGGCGCAAATAATATAAATCTCGTGACTCCGATGCATTTCGCACCTGCCGTCGCTGAATCTGTCGCGATCGCCAGGTCATCCGGCCTGAATATCCCGGTGGCGGTTAACTGCTCCGGATATGACCTCGTCTCAACCCTCAGGCTTTTCGACGGCCTCGTGGACATCTACATACCTGACATGAAATATTTCTCGCCCAAGTTCTCATCGGAATACTCACACGCGCCGGATTACTTCAGCGTCTGCTGCAGCGCAATAGACGAGATGGTAAGACAGACCGGAGATATCGTTATGGGCTCTGACGGCCTTCTTAAGAGAGGTGTTATCGTAAGGCACCTGATACTGCCGGGCGGGCTTTTCGACTCCAAGCACATAATAGATTATCTGACATCCAGATACGGAAATAAGATCTACATAAGCCTCATGAGCCAGTATACGCCGATGCCTTCCTGCACCGGAAAGCTTGCCGGCAGGCCTTCGAAAAGAACATGCGATACCTTAGCGGACTACCTCGCATCCAAGGGGCAGACAAACGCCTTTATCCAGGAATATGAATCATCCGGAAATGAAATGATCCCGGACTTCAATGGCTGAAGCCGGGATCTTGTCTTAAAGATTCTTTAAGCCGTTCAGAGGATCTCTTCGATCAAAGCCTCGAGCTTAGGCTGGGGAGTAAATCCCAGAGCCTCATTAACGATCTCGCCGTTTCTGAAGATCTTTATCGCAGGAATATTCTCGACATAATACTTCTCTGCGTATTCGGTTGAGTCGTCCACATTATATTTGCAGACCTTAATCTTGCCTTCATACTTCTCCGCAACAGCTGAAATGACGGGGCCAAGCATCTTGCAGGGGCCGCACCAGGGAGCCCAGAAATCAACAAGTACCGGAATGTCGCTTGCCAATACCTCTGTCTCGAAATTGTTGTCATCTAAGATAATCTCAGCCATAAATTCTCTCCTTTATTCATCATGTCTGCAGTCTTCATTACTGCACGGGTTGTCCTTTGCGTTACAGCACTCATGGCCTTCGCAAACTCTGTAATTGCCGCCTTCGATACATAATGTCTTTCCGTTGATCAGGGAATCAGCGATCTTGAATCTTGCCGTCTCATAGATCTCTGTCACTGTCGTTCTGGAGATGGCCATTTGCCGTGCGCACTCCTCGTGCGTCATTTTCTGATAATCCACGTGACGGATCACTTCATACTCTTCGATGGTTAAGACCTGAGCATCGATCTTATCCGCGCCCGTAGGCACAAATCTCGTGTATTTAGGCTCCTCACAAACTCTTCTGACTCTTACCGGCCTTGGCATTTTCAGCAACTCCTAATAAAAAGACATATGCCGTGAAAACGACATATGTCAATTATAGCATTCTATTCCGGGAAAATCGAATAGGTGAAACCTAAATCAGATCTCCTCGCCCAAAGACTCGAGATACTGGCCGTAATTTGTCTTGGACATGGAATGTGCGATCTCGATGAACTGTTCTTTTGCGATCCATCTGTTGTGCCATGCGATCTCTTCCAGGCATCCGATCATTCTTCCGGATCTCTGGGCTGCCCTGATAGAGCCTGCTGCTTCATAAAGGCTGTCCGGATTGCCTGCGTCGAACCAAGAGAACTCCTTGCCCAAAGGAATTACATTGAGCTGGCCCTGCCTCAGGTATTCCTCATTAACGGAAGTGATCTCGAGCTCGCCTCTTGCGGAAGGCTGGATCCTGCTTGCGATATCAACAACCTTGTTATCGTAGAAATAAAGGCCGGGAACGATGTAGTTTGACTTAGGATGTCTGGGCTTCTCTTCGATCGATACAGCCTTGCCGTCAGCGTCAAACTCTACAACGCCGAAAGCTCTGGGGTCTGCCACATAGTATCCGAAGATGACGGCACCCTCTTCATTCCTGCCGGCTGTTCTGAGCTTTCTTCTAAGAAAGGACCGTAGAAGATATTGTCACCCAAAGCAAGGCAAACGGAATCTGTTCCGATAAAGTCCTTAGCGATGATGAAAGCGTCGGCGATACCTCTCTGAACCTTCTGTTCCATATACTTGATCGAGATACCGAGCTGTGAACCGTCACCCAAAAGGTCTACGAACGGCTTTGTGTCGTCCGGCGGAGTAATTACAAGGATATCCTTGATCCCGGCCTCCATGAGGACCGAAAGAGGATAGTAGATCATAGGCTTGTCGTAAACAGGAAGTAACGGCTTGCAAACAGGCTTTGTAATAGGATAAAGACGTGTGCCCTTGCCTGCCGCTAAAATGATTCCTTTCATATTGCACCCCCAAGTTATTAAAAAACTGTTGATAATATAAATATACAATATTCCTGCGTTATGCGACAATATGAACATTGATATTTGGGGGTAAAGGTTAAGCATGCTCAGTTTCATTCTAGGCCATACGGACACGATCCACTGGTGGAATATAGCAGATTTCATTGTTGCGATCGCGTTTGTTTACATACTCGTATGGGGCAGATCCAACAAACTTTTCAAGAAAAACGAATTCAATGAAGACTTCTTAAGTCTGGACACGATGAAGTCCTTAAGAGGCTTTGCAGCCATAGGCGTAATCCTCCACCACATTTCCCAGGAACCCGTTTTCCAACAGGAAGGAATCCTGTCGCCGTTCGTTAATGCAGGCGCTTATTTCGTAGCGATCTTCTTCTTCGCATCAGGTTACGGACTCCTTAAGAGCTTCGATTCAAAGCCCGGTTATCTTAAAGGCTTCATAAAGAAAAGGATCGTTAAGTCGATCATCATCCCCTACTATGTTGACATCCTGATCTACGGCGCACTTATAGCGCTCGTAAGACTTCCTATGGACAATGAACAGTGGGTCTTCAATCTCCTGGGTGTTACCATGATGAACCAGTTTGCATGGTTTCCGATAGTCCTCGCTATCCTTTATCTCCTGTTCTTCGTCACCTTCCGTCTGTTCAGCAACCGCAAGACATGCTTTAAGATCATCTTCGCATTCATAATCCTTATGGGAATAGGCACCATGATCGAAGGCCACTACGCATGGTGGACAGGTCCCGACAACTGGTGGTGCAGCGAATACTACTATATGAACGAAGCCACATGGTGGATGAAGGAGAAGGTATTCTGGTTCCATGGCGAATGGTGGGTCAACTCCGCTCCCGCATTCCTGACAGGTCTTGTTTTCGCGAACTACGAGAAAAAGATCGTCGACTTCTTCAAGGAAAACTACTGGAAGCGTTTCTTTATCCTCGTCATCATTACTGAAGTCTGCTTCGCTATATCCGACATCGGTCAGTCTAAGTTTGGCTACTGGACGGAATTCAATCTGAAGGGACCCGAGATCGGCAATAAGATCGCAACTTACTTCTGCCAGGTTCCGCTGTTCCTGATCCTGCCCGTTACGATCTTCATCTTCCTCATGAAGTATCACGTAAGCAACCCCATCAGCCGTTTCTTCGGCAAGTATTCGCTCCATACTTATCTCATGAACCTTGCAGCCATTATGCTGCTCAGATTCCTTCAGTACAACGATGAAGGATCCCCCTTCTACATGGGAGACAGATACAACAACCTCTTCGCCTTTGCGATAGGCGTCATCCTCCTGACTGTTGCGTTAGGTGTCTGCGAATACAAGATAACTTCATGGGTACAGGAAAAGCTCTTCGGCAGTCCGAAGCCTGCAGCAGAGCCTGCCACGAGAGTCTCTCTGCTCGACAATGAAGACGATGCCTTCGCCAGAAAGATGTCGATGTTCAGGAAAGAGGAATTAGGGCTTGCCAAGGCCGAAGCCGTATCAGACTACGAGACGGTCGAGGAAACATCCTTAAGAGAAAAGCCGAAGAAAAAGAAGAAAAACAAGAAATAACTGATAACGCAAAGGGCTGTCTTCAAAGGCAGCCCTTGTTTTTGCACTGAGGCGAGTGTTCTTCAATGCCTTGTGTCTTTTTTACGCTCTTATACCGCAGGTTAAGAATTGTTGCTTCAAATGTTGCTCTTTTTGTCCTCCCGGAAGGCAACAAATCCTTAACCACCGCATTTGCTATACGGTTAATCCGCTGAAGTCCAACTACTCCGGACAATTCATTCCATTTTGAGATACCATTTATTTTTTCATCTAAAGAGATGCAATTTGTCAGGTTTAATCGCATTTTCCGTAATGCGATAATAAACGCATTGTCATGAATCTTGGGAGAGGTGCATTATGAGTGAGTTTTTCAAAAGCCTGATCAGCATTCCGGACTTAGATCAGATCGTGCTCTATGCCTGTGTGATCCTTTTTATCTGGGGAGGAACCAACAAGTTCGGCAGAAAGGGTGAGTTCAACGATGATTTCACAAGCCTTGATGCGATGAAGTCACTTAGGGGCTTTGCTGCAATAGGCGTTTTGCTGCACCATATTTCCCAGGAAGAGCTCTTTCAGTCAAGAGGCATTCTGTCACCCTTCGTAAATGCAGGCGCATACTTCGTTGCGATCTTCTTTTTCTGCTCAGGCTACGGTCTCATCAAGAGCCTTGATACAAAGAAGGATTACCTCAAGGGCTTTGTCCGGAACAGGATCGTTAAGACCATCGTTCTGCCTTTCTATGTAAATGTTCTGGTCTACGGTATCCTTATGGCGGCAACGGGCGTCAAGCTCCCGAAAGAGCGCTGGATATTCAACTTCCTGGGACTTACCATGATGAATGAATATGCCTGGTTCCCTATTGTCCTTGCTATCCTTTATCTCGTATTCTTCCTTTGTTTCCGCTTTATAAAGATCCGTCCGGTCTGCTTTGCGGTCATACTGGTCTTCATCATCGGATTAGGTATCGGTTTCTGCTACAACGGACATTTCGCCTGGTGGTACGGTGCCAAGAACTGGTGGGTCGACCCGGTCCTCTCCAAGAAAGCACTCTGGTGGCAGGCTCAGAAGGCACTATGGTTCAGCGGTGAATGGTGGGTCAACTCGGCTCCCGCATTCTTCACCGGCCTTATCTTCGCCAACTTCGAAAAGCAGATCATTGCATTCTTTAAGAAACTTTATGTTCTCAAGTTCGCTGTGCTTTTTGTGATCACAGCGGTCTGCTTCAAGCTGTCCTCATTCGGTCAGATGAAGTTCCAGTACTGGACGGAATGGATGGGCAAAGGTCCCGGCATCGCAGAAAAGATGAAGACATATTTCTGCCAGGTGCCCTTGTTCCTGTTCCTTGGCCTTGCAGTCATTATCTTCATGATGAAATACCACGTAAGCAATCCGGTATCACGTTTCTTCGGCAAGTATTCGCTCCACACATACCTCATGAACCTCGCTGCCCTTACGGCATTCAGGTTCATGCTTAAGACCAATACACCGGCATCGGTCGGAAACGGCGTATTCCTGGGATATGCTCTCGCAGTCATAGCGGCATCCGTCCTGCTGGGCGTCGGCGAACAGAAACTCACGGAGCTTGTTCAGAAGCTCTTATTCAAAAAGAAGGAAGCCAAGGCTGCTAAGGCATAATAGCAACTGACAGTTTGGATATACGGGCGGCCGCGTTACTTATGACGCGGCCGTTTGTGTTTAAAGCCCAAACAAGGCAGAACAAATAAAAAAGGCTATCTCATTGAGATAGCCCTAAAATCAGTGGAGCGGGATACGAGACTCGGACTCGCGACTTTCACCTTGGCAAGGTGACACTCTACCACTGAGTTAATCCCGCGTGCCTGATTATTATATGGTCGAGCCTTGTTTTTGTCAACAAGTTTTTTTCAATATAATAATCCGGTTTAAAAAGTGCCGCTTTTTCAGCTTTGTGAACCGATCCAGCTGAACACTCCCGTCTGGGTATCTACCAGTTTCTTACCCTCTGAATTCTTCAGATAGATGAGAACCTGGTATTCGCTTGAGTCATTGATCTCTTTGCAAAGGCCGATCTTAGCCTCAAAGCAGGAATCGTCATATGTGACTCCGTCATAATACTGCCTGGTAAGGCTCTTCTTGGACATTCTGACCGTCGGAATGCTGTAGCATCTTCCGGTATTGATATCCATGAGAACGACCTTTAACGGATCAGACGCCTTGGACTCGACGCCTCTTTCCAGCACCCAGCCCTTGACGGTTATATAGTCTTTGCCGCCGTCGGTCGATCTCTCGATGCTGTCGATCTTAAAATCTACGCCCTGATCTTGGGAGACGACCTTCATCCCGGAAGTTTTGAAAGCGACCGGTCTGCTGTTCCTGTAAGTAATGACGGCCAGCGCAGCAAGTGCTGCCAGGAAGACGATCTCAAGGGCAATCACAAGGTTCTTTATGTTCTTTTTCGCGAAAAGCTTACTGCTCATGCTTTTGCCCCCTTTCCGGACTTTTTGTCATTTACCTTCAGGTAAATACAAAGACCTGCAAAGGCTGCCCAGGAGACTATGGCAAGAGCGGCACCTGCCTTGAATCCGACAGTATGGTATGTAAATTCAACGGCGTGATGTCCTGAAGGGACCTTGAGGAGCATCATTCCGCAGGAATCGATAACGGGGGTCTTTTGTCCGTCAATGGTTACCGTCCAGCCCTTGTCGTTCGGAACGGAGAAATAGATCATCGTCTCTTTGCCGTAATCCGTTGTGCACTTAAAGCCATGATAGTCTCTGGAGAAATTCCCGACTGCGACCTGCTGTGCTGCCCTGGCCATATCATCTACAGGGATGTTATAGTCGATGCTGCTTACATCGATATGGGTCATGCAGGATGTCACGTTTGCTTCTTCGCCGGGCATGATGACTGCAGCATTCATCAGTGCGATGCCGCGCTTCTCAAACGGAAGCTTGGCAAGTTCATTTGCATACATATACTTGTCCATGGCAAAGCCTATCGGGAATGCCTCCTGCTCAGTCACATACAAAGTCTTGTTCTTGTAGCTTACGGTATCAACGATGTTCTCAGCACCGGCATCACCGGTTACCATGTATCTGCCGCCCAAAAGCTGACCCAGACCCGGAACATTGATCCTGCCCTGGCTGGAATTGTTGGTGTCAACCTCAAGGAGCATATTAAACTCATGCGCGGAGTTTTCGATGGTCGAACTAAAGCACCCTATACTGCTTCCGCCTCCGACCAATGCGAAGACATTATCTCTCGTATGGTATCTGTATTGGTCATTCAATGTCTTGAGATTAATGGAGGCTTCGTATTTCGAGATGTATTCGGATGTATCATCGTCCTTGTAATAGTAGAGCGTAAGGCCCGTCGTGAAGGCGCAGAAGACCATCGTCATTACGAGCACAACGCTGTACTTGAGTTTTCCTGTCCTGTGAAGGATATCAAGGATCACCGGTCCTGCAACCGCGATGATATAGAAATAAGTGAACCTGTCTTCATAAAATACGATCTGCTCTTTGTTGGCGCTCCAGTCCACATACTTGATCGCAAGGAAGAATACAGTCGTGGCAAGCACGTAGAGCATCAGGCCTTTGGACACGAAGTATTCCTTTGGTTCTTCCAGGACCTTCACCGTAGCAAGAGCCATTACGAGCACGAACATGTACCACCAGCGCTGGTACACGGCCGTAAAGAGCAGGAAGCCTGATGTCATGAACGGGAATATGGATACGGCAAAGAGGAATAACAGGAGCTTCTGGAGCCAGCTTCTGTCCTTGCCGATAAATGCGATAACAAGAGAGATGCCGAACAAAGGAAGGTAGCATGACGGCGAATCCCAGTTCTGGAAGATGACCGCACTGTTGGCGGGCATAACATCACCCGGAAGGAGCGTGCCCTTGATAAGGTGCAGAAGGGACTTTGAATCAAATACGAAATTCTTTAAGTATAGCGCCATCTCACTTCTGGAATTGCCCTTGATGTAAAGGGCGCTCGGGACAAAGATGGCTGCAGCCATGCCGACACCGAGGACACCGCAGATGATGCAGCTCAGCATCTTCTTCAACGTTTCCTTTACGGGCTCTTTCCAATATCTGAAAAGGAAATAGATCACCATAAAGATTACTTCCTGGATAAAGAAGAAGTAATTGACGGTGCAGTTGATGAAGATCGCGAGGATAAAGAGCGGTCTCTTCTTTTTGTCGTCAATCGTCTCGACACCCCAGAGCAGAAGCGGGAAAAATGCAACTACATCGTGGAAGTGGAAGAACATGAGGTTCACTGCCTGGAAACCGGAGAATGCATAAAGGAGCGCACCTATGATGGCGAAGTTATCCTTCTTCCCCTCTTCTTTCTTAGTGAACAGACGCAGATAAATATATGCCGTTAAAGTCGCAACGGTGTATTTCAGGATATATAAAGGAGCTACCAGATAAGGGAAAGTTCCTTTGGGGAGAGCTAAGAATATCCAAAAGAACGGGCTTCCCAGATTATAGAAAGCAAATCCGTTCAACACTGATGAACCGAGATCGAGATTCCAGGTCCACTCGCCGCCGTTGCCGTAATGAACGGCATTCCACGCAGCCTGGGCAAAAGTCAGCTGCTGTGAATTAAAGTCATCACAGATCGTAAGGATCCCGCCGTTCCTGATGACAAAGATACAGAAAGTAAGACAAGCGGTAATAAAACCGATAATGGTACATTTAAGCAGACCATTATTCTTCTTTAATTTCACTGAAGTATCCAAAGTTCCGATTATCTCCTGCTGAATGCTGTTTCTTATTTATTAAACAAAAAGATAATATCATACGACTTGGCATAATCAAGCAATCGTACTATTTGCACGGGAAAAGCCTTAATTTGTATAAAGCTTATGGGTGTCCGGAAGAGGATCTGCCTTTTACTGGTCGCTTATATCGCTGTCGAGCGCGACAACGATCTCATATTCAGGAAGTGCATTCTTAACATCATCAGTGATATGAGCTACAAGTCCTGCCCTGTCTTTCTCATCGAAATCAACGACGACGTCGAACGTGATCCTTTTATTCTCCTCATCGACATAGAAGCCGTGGATCTGCTTGATGTGCTTATGATCTACGACAAGCTTCTCGATCTCATCTCTCATATGCATAAGCTTCTCGTTAGAGGAGTTCCTGGAATAAAGACCTATCGCTGTGATAAAGATCCCGGTATCCTGATAGACCTTGGCAGTGATGCATCTTGTAAGCGCATCGATCTTATCGGCGGTCATAGTGTCATCGACTTCTATATGAAGCGAGCCGAGATATTTGTCAGGACCGTAATTGTGAAGGACAAGATCGTAAGCTCCGTATACTTCGTCAAAGGACAGCACGCTCTCTTTTACCTTCTTCGTGTATTCGGCTTCAACCCTGTGTCCGACCATGTCATCGACGGCTTCCTTTATGATCTCGAAGCCGGCTTTAAGGATAAACAATGAGATGATGACACTGACATAAGCCTCGATATTGAACTTGAATATCAAAAGGATTACCGCGGATATGAGGACTGCCGCGGAAAGTATTGCATCGAAAAGAGCATCCGTTCCGGATGAGATAAGAAGATCCGATTTGACTTTCTTTCCCTGCCCCTTAACAAATACTCCGAGAAAGATCTTAACCGCTATCGCAACAGAGATGACCGTAAGCGAGAGTGCACTGTGTTCTGCTTCAACAGGATGGATTATCTTCTGGACAGATTCCCAGAGAGCAGTAATACCTGCATAAAGGATCAATGCCGCAATGATCATCTGAGCCAGATATTCGACACGGCCGTGTCCCAAAGGATGCTTATAATCCGGCTTCTTTGAAGCTATCTTGGTGCCTATTATCGCTACCACGGAAGATAAGACGTCACTGAAGTTGTTGACGGCATCAAGTACCATCGCCGTCGAATGAACGGCAACGCCGATAAGGGCTTTGAAGGATGCAAGCAGGATATTTGCTATTATCCCTATGATCCCCGTCCTTACTATCGTTTTTTCTCTGCTGA
>Ga0256407_10013116_pt1 | contig 11135 bp, 6 predicted proteins | sample RumenRJG_04DNA_FD_193489 | JGI IMG/M metagenome (GOLD analysis project Ga0256407, IMG submission 193489) | Bovine rumen microbial communities from Lethbridge, Alberta, Canada - RJG_04 | ecosystem: Host-associated > Mammals > Digestive system > Stomach > Rumen | place: Canada: Alberta | collected... | reverse complement strand
CTTGATGCCCAGTCTGTTTGCCACACTGCGCCAGAAGTTGTTCAGGGCCCTGCGCACGTTCTCCAATGCACTGATGGCTCTGGTCTTCTCGTCCATCGTACCGTCACCCTCGGCTATCTTCCGCATCTCCTCGCGCAGACGCTCGGCTCCCCTGGTACCAGAGTAGTGGGCCAGCACCTCGTCGGCCACCTCGTCGTCGGTCTTCAGCTCAGGATAGTCCTTCTTCACCTTCTCCCAAAGTTCCTTCTCGCCGCGCATCAGGTCAGCCACTTTCTTCCAACTCTCCGGGTCGCTCTCCCGCATGCCCTCTGCCCACAGGTGGGTATATTCATGAATGGGCGTGTCCGCTCTTGCTATACGCGGGTCAATGTAGATCTTCCCACCGAGAGTGAAACCGTATGCCTCACCCGAAGAGGTGCGGAAATACTTGATATTGCCGTCGGTCCTGATACCCTCGTCGAAATACCGGTCGATATCCGAAAGTACACGTCTGGCACCTGCCGAATCATATTCTGAATAGTGGTCGGAGTCCCATCCGTTGCCGTAGTCCACCGACACGTCGCCACCGTTACGCTGGATGAGCCTCTGCAGGGCCTTGCGCTGGGCCGCCGTGGGCTTCACGCTCAGGTTGATGGTGCCGGCATTGGCGTCTATGCGGATGGCACCGCGCTCGATGAAGTCGGGCATGGTGGTCTCCACTCCGGTGTCTATCTCGTTACCCTCGGCATCGTAGGCGTATGCAATCTGTGAGATACCTCTGTGGTCTGTAGCGCGTCTGCCACTGATGCCACTGTCGTCGGCACCAAATAGTTCATGTCGTCCACTGAAGTCGAGCATCGTCCCGTCAGGAAGTATATACCCTGCCTCACGAAGGTCGGATGTCACACCAAACTTCTTCTTCGCCGTATCGAAAATGAGACCTGTCTTCTCCTTTTCTTCGGGAGTGTCGGAAATCTTGCGCTGTTCACGAATTTTCCCGTTAGATAATTTGGAAATGTCGAAACCTTTGATTATCTTTGCTGCATCAAGAAGCTCTTTCTTGGATTGCTCGGTTTCAGCATGGGGCTGAAGTTCCTCAATCCAATGAAGGGCTTTCTTTTTGTCAACATTGGCAATCTTATCATTAAGAATCCAAAATATTATTCCTTTTTCTTTCTTTGGATACAGAGTCTCTATCTCGTTTACTTTGAGAATGATTCCTCCTTTTCTTTTACGCTCAACGGTTTCTACTACAACAATAAAATTCTTGCCGTCTTTTTTTAACTCGGTCAGTATTACCTTTCCGATGCCGTCAGTGCTGTCAAACACAGCTATTGGTGCATTTATAGCCTTAGGAAGATCTTTGATGTCATTTTCGGTAAATGGATGATGATGCTTGTAACTTTCCTTTGATTTTCTTACAAGCAAATCATACTCAAGTTCAATGTCTGCATCCGCAATTCCTCCTGCCCGGAGGAAACTACCTGGCTTACCTAATCTTAATACGCGATTCTTTTGGCTCGGATTGTTGGACAATTCATCCAAACGAGTGTTAAACTGATTGTTCGTAGTATCATTTTCACTTGATGTTTCTTCCATCCTTGCCCTTCTCTCCCTGTCAGCATCCAGCACCCTCTGCCCTCGCTCGTCCATCACCACATCAACACTCGGTGCTATCTTCTCCACAAGGGCATCTCGCAGCGCCACCTCCTCTTTCGTCGGTGCACCACTCTCGTCCTCTACCTTCTGGAAGGGCACCACCTCGTCGGGGTTGTAGATACCACCTACCAACGGGTCTTCGATAGGCATAGACTCTGATACTATTTCCTCAGTATCTCCTTCTCGCTGCTTCGCCTCCTCTTCCATCCGCTCATATTCTTCCTTCATCTCAGCCCTGCGACGACGTATCTCATCTATACGGTCGTTCACCAGCTTGTGCGAGATGTCGGTGGGCTTCTCTGCTCCCTGCAACAGGTCGAGCATCGCCTGCTTGATCTCCACGTCACTCCACCGTTTCTCGCCTCCCTCTCCGACAGGGCTGGCCTCCCATAGCTCATGGGCCACTTGGTCAGGACTCTTGCCCTCACCCTTCTTCGCAAGGTATGCGTTGTAGCTGTTCGTGTCATATCTATGGCCAATGCCACGCTTGCCGCCAAATTCATTCTGCATTCGCTCAACTTGATGTATTTCGGGAGTTACAGGAGTGCAGGCAATAGTCCGAATTCACCTTGTTGGGCTTATAGGTTGTTGGCTGCTAGTAAAGTCTGAACTCCTGAACCTCTGCATTTCTTTCAACTTGCAAAAGTGGAGTTGTGATGTGTCTGAACTCCTGAACCTCTGCACTCCTTTCAACTTGCAAAAGTGGAGTTGTGATGTAATAAAAAGTATTGCTAAGAAAAGAAAAATGTTAATTTTTTGACTGCATAAGATGTGTTTGAACGGAATTTGCTTATTTTTGCATCTGATAAAGTCCAAAAGGACCTACATGAAGAAGCAAACGAAATACAGCATATTGGTCATCGTTTTTGCTGCATTGGTGCTCGAGATAGCCACGGCAGAGCAGTTCTTCTCTGCCAGGCGCGTTTTCACCGAGCAACTGATGCAGAAAGCGCAGCGTGACTTGAACGAAAGTCCACGCATCGCCAATGTGAAACAAGAGGTGGAAACCGTCGTTGACCAGGCATGGGCTGAGTTCGGAAATCATCTCACCGATTCGGCCGCAATGCTGAGACATATGGTGACGCTTTGTGAGAGCAAACCGCAGATTGTGGGCATCGCGTTGGCTTTTATACCCGAGAAAACACCTCAGGCCTACCGCTCTTCGCGGGAATTCACCAAAAACAATCGCTTTAGTTTTTTCGTCTATCGGGATGAGGAAAAGGAAAAAACGAAAATCAGCCTGCTCGATTTCGACTATACCACGCGACATTGGTTCCAACTTGCCATACAAGATACCGCCAGTCTCGAGAAGGGCTCATGGAGCGAGCCTTATATCGGAGTGCTCAACAATCTGCTCATGAGCAGCTACACACGGGCAATCACCGATTCCAACGGACAGGTGATAGGGGCTGTCTGCGCCGACGTCCCGCTGCGCGAACTGTCTCAGATGGCCGCACAGCTCTACGACAATCAAAAAAAGGCACTCCTCAGGGAGTCGCTCTTCCATATCCTGGGCATCTTCCTTCTTGGCTTCATCATCTACAAGGCGGTGAGCAGCCTGCGAAGGTTGCAGGAGGTCAGCGCCGAGAAAGAACGCATCGCCAGCGAACTGTCGGTGGCCAGAAACATACAGCAAGCCATGCTGCCCAAGGCATTCCCTGGAAAGCCCGAAAGGCAGGATTTGGAACTGTTCGCTTCCATCCAGCCTGCACGGGAGGTGGGAGGCGATTTCTACGATTTCATCATCAGAAAAGACCGGCTTTATTTCTGTATCGGCGACGTGAGCGGAAAAGGTGTGCCAGCGGCACTGCTGATGTGTGGCTTGATGTCGCATTTCCGCACAGAGGCACGACGTAACGACAACGCCACGGCCATCGTGACGGCCGTGAACCATATGCTTTGCAGCGACCAAGCCAGTGGATATTTTGCCACGATGTTCGTGGGCGTGCTCGACCTGATTACAGGACAACTCGACTTTTGCAATGCAGGTCATGAGGCGCCCATCCTGAAAGAGCGTGCCAGTGGTAGGACAACCCCGCTGGAGGTAGTGCCCAACTTGCCGGTGGGCTCGCTGATTGACTGGAACTATGTGGGGCAGACCACCCAACTCTTGCCCGACACCACCGTGTTTATGTATACCGACGGACTGAGCGAGGCCTCCAATCCCAACGGAACATTGTTCTCCAGAGAGCGGGTCATGGAAATCCTCACTCAATCGACCGAGAACTCTCCTCAAGCCATCATAGAGAAGATGGCACAGACCGTGAGCGATTACGAGGGAGGATGCGTGAGATTCGACGATATCACCATGCTGGCCTTCGACTGGACGGCCCCAGAGAATGTAATTATCCATCAACAACTATATCAACCTGAAAAAATGAATCTTTGCTTTGCTGCGAAACTAGATGAGTTGCTACGGCTGAAATCCTTTGTCAACAGCATTTCCGAACGATTCGGTATAGATGAAGACAGAACACAGCAGATAAGGCTGGTGCTGGAAGAGGCCGTGTCGAACGTGATCAACTATTCCGAGGCCGACTCTATCAACATTCATGCCTGCACTGATGACAGTGGGGTGCTCGTTGTCACCATCAAGGATAACGGCAAACCCTTCGACCCCGTGGCGGCGCCCGAGGCCAACATCGACATCCCGATGGAGGAAAGACAACTCGGTGGCTTGGGTATCGAACTCATGCGAAACTTGAGCGACTCGCTGGAATACATGAGAGAGAACGAATATAATATTCTTACGATTAGAAAAACCATCAAATAATTGCAAACAAGTATGAAAACGATTATCACAGAAAAAGATGAATATTTGCTCGTCGAGTTCATTGGCGACTTCGACAGCCTGGCCAGCAGGGATGCTGAAAACGATGTGGCGCCTGTCTATGAGCACGACACCGATGTCGTCATCGAATGCTCACAACTCAATTACGTCAGTTCGAGTGGTCTGCGCATCTTCCTCAGCATCTACAAGCATGTGCACAAGAACGGCAAGAAGGTAACTGTAAGAGGACTCAACAGCAATATTGAGAAAGTGTTCCGTATTTCAGGATTCCTGCAACTTTTCGACACCAAGTAATCGCATTAAGATATAAAGATACGTAAAATAAGTGCGTGTTTGTTTGGCCTTTGGCGGAATTTTCGCTAACTTTGCACCGACAAAAGCAACTTTCCCGTCTTCTCGTCCCGTCAAGTTCAGGACAGTGAGGGGGAAGTGGCTTGTTATCCTTTGATGAAGGCCGATGTGTGATGGCCTTTGGAAATGTAAATGTAATCAGTAAAAATGGCACAAGAAGATGTATTCAAGAAAATCGTAAGCCACTGCAAGGAGTATGGCTTCGTTTTTCCCAGTAGTGATATCTATGACGGACTGGCTGCTGTCTACGACTATGGCCAGAATGGCGTGGAGTTGAAAAACAACATCAAGGAATATTGGTGGAAGAGCATGGTGCTCCTGCACGAGAATATCGTGGGCATCGACTCGGCTATCTTCATGCACCCCACCATCTGGAAGGCTTCGGGGCATGTCGATGCTTTCAACGACCCGCTCATCGACAACCGCGATTCGAAAAAGCGCTATCGTGCCGATGTGCTCATAGAAGACCAGATGGCCAAATACGATGAGAAAATACAAAAAGAGATAGACAAGGCCCGCAAGCGTTTCGGCGAGTCGTTCGACGAGCAGAAATTCCGCGAGACCAATCCGCGTGTGCTCGAAAATGTGGCTAAGCGTGATGCGCTGCATGAGCGCTTCACCAAGGCCATGCAGGGTCCCGACCTCGAGGAACTCAGGCAAATCATCCTCGACGAGGGTATCGTCGATCCTATCAGTGGAACGAAAAACTGGACCGACGTGCGCCAGTTCAACCTCATGTTCTCTACCGAGATGGGGTCGGTATCGGATGCCACTAACAAAATCTACCTGCGACCAGAAACGGCTCAGGGTATCTTCGTCAACTACCTCAATGTGCAGAAGACGGGACGCATGAAGATTCCTTTCGGTATCGCCCAGATAGGAAAGGCTTTCCGTAACGAGATTGTGGCCCGACAGTTCATCTTCCGTATGAGGGAGTTTGAGCAGATGGAGATGCAGTTCTTCGTCAAACCAGGCACCGAACTGGAATGGTTCCCGAAGTGGAAGCAGATGCGTATGGCATGGCACCAGGCTCTTGGCTTTGGTGCGGAGAACTACCGTTTCCACGACCACGACAAGCTGGCACACTATGCCAACGCCGCCACCGATATCGAGTTCAAGATGCCGTTTGGTTTCAAGGAAGTGGAGGGCATCCATAGCCGCACCAACTTCGACCTCTCACAACACGAGAAATACAGTGGCCGCTCCATCAAGTACTTCGACCCGCAAGAAAATGAGAGCTATACTCCGTTCGTCATCGAAACTTCCATCGGTGTAGACCGTATGTTCCTTTCAGTGATGTGCCACTCCTATGAGGAGGAAAAACTCGAGAATGGCGAGACACGCGTAGTGCTCAAGTTGCCTGCAGCCCTGGCTCCCGTCAAGTTGGCCGTGCTGCCCCTTGTACGCAAGGATGGACTGCCCGAGAAGGCTCGCGAGATCATCAACCATCTCCGCTTCCACTTCAATTGCCAGTATGACGAGAAGGATACCATTGGTAAGCGCTATCGCCGGCAGGATGCCATCGGTACGCCCTACTGCGTGACCGTCGACTACGACTCGCTTAAAGACAATACCGTGACACTCCGCTTCCGCGACAGCATGGAGCAGGAGCGTGTGAGCATCGACCAACTCAATGCCATCATCGAAGACAAGGTGAGCATCGCAAGCCTGTTAAAGAAACTGCAATAAATGAAACTGCGTAATCTCATACCGCTTCTTGGCGCTTTCTTCTTGGCGCTTTCCTTCACCTCATGCAGCGAGACTGACAATGAGGTGGTGGAATATCCCAATTGGAAAAGCAAGAACGACAGCTACTTCTCGGCTAAGTACAATGCCGTGAAACAAGCCATACAGTCGGGTGACAAGTCGTGGAGGATGTACAAGTGTTATACCAGGAACCAGGAGAAAGAGGGGAATCCCACTGACTATATCCTGGTGAAGGTGCTTGAGGAGGGAACGGGTAGCGGATGTCCGCTCTATACCGATACGGTGAGAGCACACTATAAGGGATGGCTGCTGGCCTCAACCTCTTATACCGACAAATACGACAGTGAATTGGGAAAGGTGTTCGACTCTTCATGGGTTGGCGACCAACTGGACCCCTCCGTATGCGTTCCTAGCAAGATGGGCGTGGGTGGTTTGGTCGATGGATTTTCCACCGCCTTGCAGCACATGCATATCGGTGATAGGTGGAAGGTGTATATCCCATACGAACTGGGGTATAAAGCCCAAGAAAGCAAAACGATGCCGGCCTATAGCGTCCTCGTCTTCGAAATCATGCTCGCAGCATACTACCGGCCAGGATATGTGGTGCCCAACTGGACTTCAAATAGCACCATCCTTTGGGATGAGTAATGAAAACCTGAATAATATACCTTATATTATATAAGATTTTTTTTCTAAGTTTATATATAAGAATATGTGCGTCAGTCCCCATCTGCTCGAGAAGAGTAGGATGGGGATTTTTTTGTTCTGCATTCACCAAAGGGTAGGGGGACGAAGACAAATCACATGTATTTGTTGATGCTGTGGATTACTCACCCCTATCAACATAATAATCATATTCCTTTGAACTCATCCGATTGACGCATGTCAAGAAACAGGTAAGAAATCGGGAAAAAACGTAAGAATTCTTTGCTGTGTGCGCAAACAGTACTACCTTTGCATCGTCAAAAGGATAGAAATCCAAACGACAAGCGATTTCAATAAGGTATTTGATAAGGTAATAAGATTGAGATTTGAAGGATAACAAAAAAGGTATTAGTCACAAGAATAAATAAAGGTCACAGGATAAAGAGAAGCAAATAATAGGTAAGAAAAAAGGTAAAGATTGACCAGGATAACAACGAAACGTGACAAGTAAATAGTAAAAGAATCAGCATTAATGGTTCAGTATTGTTTTTCAGGTAACCGCTCACGCCGTGAGGTGACAGCGAATGTTTAATTTAAAATAAAGAAAGGGTAAAAAGATGAATTCAACAATTGTATTGATTTTTGCAGTTTTGATTGCATCAGGATTCTTGTTCGAGAATAGCATCGAGAAAAAATAACTCGAACAGATTTTATTGAGAAAACATTAGAAATAGATAGTACGCGGGTGGAGCCGAAATAACGGTGTCCACCCGTTTTTTGTTAGAAGGTAGCAACGATCCGTAAGAAGGTGACTGTCATATAACAATTATCGTAAGGCGATTAGTAAAGCCAAGCCAAATGAGTATGGCGGGCGAAGCTTGGCCTCTCGTTATTCGAGACTTCATAGAATACCCAAACCATCACTCGAAAAACAAAATTTTATTTTGTTTTTCGCTCACCTTGCACTACCTTTGCATGGAAATGGGAATGATGAAAACTAAAAGCGATGCGCTGCTGGGACTGATCCGTGATGGTAAACCATTGGGTAACAGCGAGAAACTCAACTTGATTATCCAGTTGAGTATTCCCTCCATTTTAGCTCAAATCACCAGTGTGGTGATGTTCTTCATCGATCAGGCCATGGTAGGACATCTCGGTGCCGAGGCTTCGGCTGCCGTAGGACTGGTGGAGACCTCGACATGGCTCTTTGGCAGTCTCACAGGGGCGGCTTCCATGGGATTCTCCGTTCAGGTGGCCCATTTCATCGGGGCCAACGATTTCGTTAAAGCCCGACAGGTGTTCCGGCATGCGCTCATCGTCACCACCATACTGAGCCTGGCCATGGTCATTCTGGCCGCTGCCATAGCATGGCCGTTGCCTTATTGGCTGGGAGGTGGGGCCGACATCGCCCACGATGCCTCGCTCTATTTCCTTATTTTCGCCCTCTCCGGACCGTTCTTCCAACTCAATAGCCTCTCGGGGGCCATGCTCAAGTGTTCGGGCAACATGCGCATTCCCAGCCTCATCAGCATCATCATGTGTGTGCTCGATGTGGTATTCAACTATTTCCTGATTTTCCAGGCCCAGCTGGGGGTCTTGGGTGCTGCCCTGGGTACGTCGTTGTCAATCGTGCTGTGTAGTCTTGTCCAGGCTTATATCGCCATCTTCCGCAACGAGATGCTGTCGCTGAGGAGGGTGGGCGAGCGCTTCTTCTGGGTGAGCGACTACCTGCGCAACGCCCTGAAGATAGGAGTGCCTATGGGGGTGCAGTCGGTGCTGATGGGAGGTGCACAGATTGTGAGCACGATGATTGTGGCTCCACTGGGAAATATTGCCATTGCAGCCAATACCTTAGGCATTACCGCCGAGAGCCTGTGCTATATGCCGGGTTATGGTATCGGAGAGGCGGCCACCACTCTGATTGGTCAGAGCGTGGGAGCACGCCGGGCCGACCTCTGCCGCAGTTTCGCGCGCATGACCCTCTATAGCGGCATGGTGGTGATGGCGCTGATGGGTATCATCATGTTTGTTTTTGCCCCCGAAATGATGGCATTGATGACTCCTGTCGAGGAAATCAGGCAGTTGGGTGCACAATGTCTGCGGATAGAGGCCTTTGCCGAACCCATGTTCGCTGCCTCTATCGTTGCCGTCTGTGTGTGCGTGGGGGCTGGCGACACGCTCAAACCGGCTATCATCAGCCTCTGCAGCATGTGGTTCGTGCGCCTCACCCTGGCCTATGCGCTGTCAGTGAATTATGGTCTGCGCGGCGTGTGGACGGCTATGGCCATCGAACTCACCTTCAGGGGCATCATGCTCACCATCCGCCTCTTCAGGGGCCGATGGATGAAAGAGGCTGAGGTGCCAGTGGAATAGCGGAAGTTACGTCCGGAATCCGATGACTTACTATAGCCTTGCCACAGCCTCTTTGGCCTGTTCGAATTCCTTTACCAACTGGTTCATTACCTCGCTCACCGGACGTATGCTGTTCACTGCCGAGGCAATCTGACCTATCTCCAGTTGTCCATTGTCAAGGTCTCCCTCGAAGATACCACGCTTTGCGGCTGCTTTGCCTAAGATGGTCCTCAGGTCCTCAATGGCGGCGCCCTCGTTCTCTGCCTGTAGGATACGGCAGTAGAGGTCGTTCTTCACCATGCGGGTGGGAGAGATGAGTTTCAGCGTGAGCATGGTGTCGCCTTCCTCCAGTTGGGTGCAGCGCGTCTTGAAAGCCTCCGAGGCACTGCTCTCTTCGGTGAGGGCAAAAAGGGTGCCTATCTGCACGCCCTCGGCTCCAAGGGCCATGGCGGCCAACATAGCCTGACCCGAACCGATGCCACCGGCGGCTATCAGGGGCAGCGAGGTGGCCTGACGCACCTGCGGTATCAGGGTGAGGGTGGTGGTCTCCTCACGGCCGTTATGGCCACCGGCCTCGAATCCCTCGGCCACAATGGCGTCTACTCCGGCTTCCTCGCATTTGCGGGCAAATTTCGAGCTCGATACCACATGGGCCACCTTGATGCCGGCATCGTGCAGGCGCTGGGTGTATTTCTTCGGACTTCCCGCCGAGGTGAACACAACACCTACCTTCTCGGTGATAAGCAAGTCGATCAGACGGTCAATCTCCGGATACATCAGTGGCACGTTCACGCCCCAGGGCTTGTCGGTGGCCTCGCGCATCTTGTGGATATGCTCGGTGAGGGTCTCAGGATGCATCGATCCGGCACCCAGTAGGCCCAGACCTCCGGCGTTGCTCACGGCCGAGGCCAGGCGCCATCCGCTGATCCACACCATACCGCCCTGGATGATAGGATATTGTATACCAAAAAGTTCTGTGATTCTGTTGCTCTTCATATTCTTGGGTTTTTATGGGTTGTTTTTCGTGTTGTCACCGTTCTTGCTGGCTGTGTTGTTTTTCTTGATATAAGAGTCAATATGGTCGGGGGTGATATACTCAAAACGGTCGAAATGGGTGAATCCCATCTGGCGAAGCAGCTGTTCGCTCTCGTCCACGTCGCCTGTTGTGTTGAACTGGGGAATGAGGGGCAGGCGCAGGGTCACACGGTCGTGGAGTCCTTTGCTGGCAAGGAGGCGCAGGTTGTCGAGCACGCGTTCCCAGTGGCCTCCAGTATAGGCGTGATACGTCGAGGGGTGCGTGTCCTTGATGTCGACCATGTAGCCGTCGACAATGGGCAGCAGGGCTTCCACATGCGCTCGGGGCACATTAAGGCAGGTCTCAATAAAGATTTTCCAGCCTGGGTCGCACACTTCCTTAAAACGGCGGATAAAGGCATGGCGAAGGGTTGGTTCACCGCCTCCGAATGTCACGCCGCCTCCAGTGGCCAGAAAGTAGAGATTGTCGATGTGAGTCTCTTCATAAAGCTGTTCGGGACTTATCTGCCGGCATATCGTATCGGGATTAATCGAATGGGGGTTTAGGCAGTATTGGCATCTTAACGTGCAGCCGTGAAAGGCCACCAGGGTGGTCACTCCCTCGCCGTCGGTGGCG
>Ga0256407_10013115_pt1 | contig 11135 bp, 8 predicted proteins | sample RumenRJG_04DNA_FD_193489 | JGI IMG/M metagenome (GOLD analysis project Ga0256407, IMG submission 193489) | Bovine rumen microbial communities from Lethbridge, Alberta, Canada - RJG_04 | ecosystem: Host-associated > Mammals > Digestive system > Stomach > Rumen | place: Canada: Alberta | collected... | reverse complement strand
GCATGTCCCTCTTTACCTTCAACCCCTGTGCGGGTGCGCACGGTGAACTGACCGGTCTGATGATCATGCGGCAGTACCACCTGCTGCGCGGCGATGTCAAGCGCACGCGCGTCATCGTCCCGGACAGTGCCCACGGCACCAATCCCGCGAGTGCGGCCGTTTGCGGCCTGGAGGTGGTGGTGGTTAAATCCACGCCGGAAGGACTGGTGGATGTGAACGACCTGAAACCCCTGCTGGACGATACCATCGCCGGCATCATGATGACCAACCCGAACACCCTCGGTCTCTTCGAGAAGGAGATTGTGGAGATTGCCTCGCTGGTACACGCCTGCGGCGGTCTGCTCTATTACGACGGAGCCAATATGAACCCGATGCTGGGGGTGGTCCGTCCGGGCGACATGGGCTTTGATATCATGCACCTGAACCTGCACAAGACCTTCTCCACGCCCCATGGCGGAGGCGGTCCCGGCAGCGGTCCGGTGGGCGTGGCCGCCCGTCTGGCCGACATCATCCCGGTCCCGAAGGTGGTCCGTTCCTCGGATGGAACCTTCCAGGTGGTGGGCGCGTCTGAAAAGACGGCCGGCCAGGTGTCCGGTTTCCTGGGCAATTTCGGCATTATCCTCCGGGCTTATGCCTACATCCTGGCCCTTGGAAAGGAGAACATCAAGCTGGCCGGCAAACTGTCGGTGCTGGGTGCCAACTATATCAAGGAGAGCCTGAAAGATGCCTACAAGCTGCCCATCCCCACGGTGTGCAAGCACGAATTCGTCTTCGACGGCCTCATCAACGACGGCGCGCACGACGAGGTGCACGGCGCCACGACGCTGGATGTTGCCAAGCGGCTGCTGGACTTCGGTTTCCACGCACCCACCATCTATTTCCCGCTCCTGTTCCACCAGGCCATTATGATTGAGCCCACGGAAACGGAGTCGAAAGAGACGATGGATGCCTTTATCGAGGTTATGCACAAGATTGCGGCCGAGGCGGCCCAGGATCCCACGATCCTGCAGGAAGCCCCGCACACGACGCCAGTCCGCCGGCCCGACGAGACGCGGGCGGCCCGTCAGCCGATTCTCAAATTCGGCGACGTCCCGGCTTAGCGGAGGACTTCATCGGGCCAGGGAACGCAGGTTTGCGTAGATCGGATGACGGGCATCGGAACGCTGGCAGCCGGTAGCGGCAAATGCCAGGCCCAGGGATTATTTAAGGAAAGAGTTGGGTTTCATATCGACAAATATACGTTTTTTTGCGTAACTTTGCACCCTTGATGAAAACGGACAGCCTACATAAGACCCTGAGCAATTTCAAGAAAGCCGACCTGGTGGACATCCTCTATTATTTCGGTGCCCCGGTTCCGCGCATTTCCTTGAAACAGACGCTGGTCGATAGCCTGTATGCCTATATCGGGAGCCATCCCCGCGAATGGCTTTCCCGGATGCTGCAACGGGATATCCTCCAGCTGAAGCGTCTGTGTGCCCAGGCGCCGGGCGAGCACATCCTCATCCCGTATCCGGACAACCCGTCGGTGCTGGAGGTGCTGGGCCTGGTGCAGAGCGATTCGGCCGACCTGGACAGCCGCGAGCTGTGGATCAGCCCGGAACTGTTTTCGATTGTGCGCCCCCACGTGAAGGCGGTGTACGATGCCTGCGAGGAGAAGGGACAATACGAGCTGGAACAGGTCACGCTGGGCTATCTGCATCTCTACGGGATGGTACCGTTCGATTTCTTTACCGAATGCATCCTGGACTACTGTGACTGGAAGGGCATCCGGGACTACCGGCCCGTTATGGATATGCTGGCCGACAGCCCCGTCCTGCGTACGTGCCGGTACGAAGATCCGAAATCCGGGACGATATACGTCTGCTCGCCGTATGTGTTCGATCCGGCGGCCCTGCTGGATATGCGCGAGGAATATCCCGATGCAAAGGATTACAAGTCCTTCCGACCCGAGGATGCCTTGCAGATGGGGCAGCGGACGGAAATGGTCTCTTTCGGGCTGGAACAGCCTTGTGGAAAGAAACTTACGGAAATGTTCCGCTCGCTGGGCGTAAACGGGGATGAATTGGTGATGGAACAGCACGAGGCCTGGTTCAACGCCCAGACCGCCCAGCTGGACGAAAGCGCCAAGGACCTGTTCGCCGGAGTGAATGAACGGGCCGAGGATATGTACTCCTTCGAGGAATACGATCAGTGTATGCACGTGGTGGCAGACTATGCCAACGCCATCCCGAAATGGATCCTGAAAGGCTGGTCCTCCGAGGAACTGGATGTGCTGAAGGTGGATATCCGGGCCGATATGAGCGAGGCCGCCTCCTACGAGGATCCGGTCCCGGAAGCCACGGAATTCGCCCGCGGACGCTTCCATCTTCCGCATGCGTCCACCCAGATGCAGGCCTATCTGGATAAGATTGTGGTACCCCACATCCACCCGGACGACCCCTGCCCGTGCGGAAGCGGCCTGTCATACAGGCATTGCCACGGTAAACGGATGAACTAACGTTCGATGGTCAGTCCGCCCTGCCGGCGGATCTCGTCCAGAATCTCCATGACCGCCACGGAATTGTCCAGTGAATTGATATCCGATTCACTCCGTCCCGAATACACCACATCCATGAACTCCGTGAACTCGCTCAGGTACGGGTCGGGTTCCAGGGGCTTGGTGATTTTCTGGGGCTTGGGCAGGGGCAGGCGGCCCGAGGTGGGCTCGTGGTAGGGGGCAAATTTAAGTTTCCGGCAAATATGGATGCGGTCCAGGATGATATTGGCCTCGGTGCCGCGGATTTCCGTGGGCAGGAAGGAGTCGATGGCCTTGGAATAATGGACCGAGGCGCTCATGCCGGGATATTCGAACATGACCGTTCCCTGATAATCAATGGGTTCGCCGGTTTCCGGAACCGGCAGGGTGAGCAGGTGGGCATCGACCGATGTGGGCATGCCGAACAGCACCACCATCGGGTAGATGGTATAGATGCCGATGTCCATGGTGGCGCCGCCGGCGAAGACCGGATTGAACGAGGTGGCCAGGACGCCGTCGCGCAGGAGCTCGAATTTCTTGGAGTACTGGCAGAAGGTGGAGGACCAGCCCCGGATCTCACCGAGTGAGGGGAGGCGGTTCAGGACCTCCCGGAAGTTGTTGCTGAGCGTGGAAATCATGGCTTCCATGAGGACCACGCCGTTGCGGCGGGCACATTCGGCCATCTCCCGTGCCTCGCGGGCGTTGGCGGCGAAAGGCTTCTCCACCAGCACGTGCTTGCCGTGCTCCATGCAGGTGATGGCCATCTGCGCGTGCGTGCTGTTGGGTGTGCCGATATAGACCGCGTCTACGTTCGGGCACGCGGCCAGTTCCTCTACCGAGGTGAATGTCAAGGGAATGCCAAACTGGTTGGCAAACAACTTGGCCTTCTCTTCCGTACGGGAACAGACGGCGACGGCTGTGAAACGGGGGTCGTAAAAGGCACCTTTGAGTACCCATTCACTGATACGGCCCGTTCCGATAATTCCAAATCTCATACTATTGGTTATTGGTTAGTGTGTTAGGAGGGTTGTGCTCCGATAAAATAAGCCTCGATGCCTTCCACGGCAGTTTTTGCAGAGGCTACGGCGGCTACGACGGTTTCGGGTCCGGTGAGGAAATCGCCCGCCAGGAAAACACCCGGCAGGGAAGTCTGCTGGAGGGAATCCACGAAAATCCGTCCCCGCTTGTCCAGTTCCGGCATCGTATCGCCGAAGAGGGAATAATCTACATTCTCGCTGATGGCCACAATCATATTGTCGAAGGGAACTTCAAAATCGGTCCCTTCAATCATACGGGTGCTGACCGAGCCGTCATCGGCCGTAACATTTTCGCAGCGGCGGATGACCAGGGTGTCCTGTTTTACTTCGACGGGGACCTGGAAGAGTTCAAACTTCACTCCATCGGCCTGTGCGGCCCTTACCTCGATGGAATTGGCCGGCATGTTGCCGAAGGTCTTGCGGTAATAGACCCAGGTGTCGTGTCCCCTTCGCACCGCGGTGCGGCTGGCGTCCATGGTGACATTTCCGCCGCCAATGACGATGACCTTGCGGCCCAGCTGGAAGGCGTCCGGATCCTTCAGATACTCAAGGGCATAGATGACCTTGGGGTTGTCCTCGCCGGGGATGTGCATCCGCCGGGGCGACCAGGCGCCGCCGCCGATACAGATGGCATCGAAGCGCTTGCGCAGTTCCGCCAGGGAAAGGTCTTTCCCGATACAGGTATTGCCCTGGAAGCGGATGCCGGCTTCCTCGAAGATGCGTTCGTACGCGTTGATGAACTGCTCTCCCAGGCGGAAGCGGGGGATTCCGTAGCGCAGGACGCCGCCCAGGCGGGCGTTGTCGTCGAAAACGGTCACGGAATAGCCTTTCTCGCGCAGTTTGATGGCGGCCGTAATGCCCACGGGCCCGCCGCCTACGACGGCGACGCTGCGGCCGTTATCGGCCCCGGGCGTAATATGGGCACGGAGCAGCCAGGGCATGGAGATTTCCTGTTCAATTTCATACCACCGGACCGGAATTCCCTTGCGGTTGAGGATGCAGTGGCCATAACAAAGGTGCTGCCAGTCACAGACTTGTGAGGTGATGGCGCTGAGGGGGTTGTTCGCGAACAGGCGCTGGGCAGCCTCCTCGATGCGTCCCTCGCGGTACAGGCTCATGCAGGTAGGGACGTCGGTGTGGACGGGGCAGGCCTGGCTGCAGAAGGGTTTCTTGCAAAGCAGGCAGCGTTGGGCTTCGGACTGGCTCATAAAGTAAGGAGGAAGAGGCCGTCCTGGCCCTGAACGATGAATGTATGGCCCTTGTAGTGGGCGAGGTCTTCCAGTTCGCCGGTGGTGCCGATGCTCATGTCAAGCACCTCGACAGGCTGTTTTTTGCGCAGGTCCCAGATAAACAGGTAGCTCGGATACTTGTCGGTGCCGAGTCCGGTGGGCATCATCAGCTTGCCTTTGTAGATGCACAGGCCCTGGCCGATGGTGGCATAGCGCAGGCCGTAGTCTTCGACGACATAGTTCTCGAGGGCGTCTTCCGGGCGGAGTACCACCTCTTTACCGTCGGCCAGGCGCGGCAGGCGGAACTTGATAATCCGGTGGCGGTTGCCTTCCACATCCTTGTCCTTGGTGGTGTTTCCGAATCCGTACAGCATCTTGTGCTGGCGGTCTACCACCCACTGGAGGGCATAACCGAAGTCGTTGTTCACATCGTCGTAGCGGATCATCTGCACCAGCTCGGTGGACTGCAGGTCGGCCGCGACACGTTCAACGAAGAGCACGTCTTTATTGCCTTTATAGGGTTTCTTGTGGCACTGGCTGATGTACACCAGGGGCAGGGGATCCTTCTTGGCAAAGCGCTCCACGCCAAAGGAGACCACGTTGGAGTGGTTCACCTCGTCGTGGCTGGCCAGGGGGAAATGCGCCACCTGCGAGATGGCCTTTCCGTCGAAGGTGTACAGCGTGGCAATACCGGTGTGCCAGCAGCTGAAGATATAGTTCTTATAGATATCCATACCCTGATAGTTCGCCTTGGGAAGCGGGGTCAGGTGGGAGGCTTTGAACGTATCTTTCGAAAGGGGAACAGACACGAAGCTTTGGGCGGATGCGGCCATTCCGATGAGCAGGGCCGCAGCAATAAGCAGGTTCTTTTTCATTTTTATTCCAGTTTAAAATCGGCTTTTACAAAATAATGGTCGCTGGGATACATATTCCCAACATGGTTTTTCATGATAACGGCATCCAGGGTGCGGATGGGGCCGTGGTAGAAGATGAAATCGATCCGCCGGCCGGGTTTGTGCTCCTCGCCCAGGAAACTGTGGCAGGTGAAGCCCGCTTCGGCGGGACCGTGGATATCTTCGTACATCTCCTTCCAGCCATCCTGCGTGCGGATATACTGGATGGGAGCGCTCTTGATGCCGGCGTTGAAGTCGCCGCAGAGGATTTGCGGCATATCGGCCTGATAGAGAGCGCATTCCTCCATAATCATCTTGATCTGTTCGCGGCGGGCCGGATCGCTCTTGTGGTCCAGGTGGGTGTTCACCAGACGCATCTCCCGGCCGGTTTTGCGGTCGCGGATGCGCACCCAGTTGCAATGGCGGGCGCGGTTGGTTTCCCACGAAACGCTGCCGGCGATGGTCGGGGTCTCGGAGAGCCAGTAGCAGCCGGCCGATACCCACTCGAAGCGGTCTTTGCGGAAGAAGATGACGTTCTTTCCGATGAAATGGTAGCCGTCGGTCCACGGGTCCATCTCGGGGCCGGTGAAGCCATAGAAATAATAGTCTTTCCCGAACTTCTCTACAAAATAATTATAGGAATCGTAAATGACCTCCTGCAGGCAGAAGAAGTCGGGCTTTTCGTCCCGGATGGTCTTGATGCACAGGTCCTTGCGGTTCTCCCAGACCCGTTCGGGATAGGGGTCGTCTGCTTCGAGGCCGGTGATGCGGATGTTGCAGGTCATCACCCGGTACTGTCCCTGGGGACGGCGGGCGGCCTGGCAGCAGTAACCGGCTAAGATGAGTGCCAGGGCGGCAAAGACTTTGAACTTATTCCGATAATGCATAACTATTCTTTATTCGTTGGCTCATCCGGGCGGAAATATACGCCTTCGGCCTTTAATTCTTGCTGCAGTCGTCCCACGTCCAGCGTGCGGGGCTGCGCACCGGTGCGGACGCACAGTTGGGCGGCTTTACCGGCGGCTTCTCCCAGGCACATGGCCGGTCCCATCACCCGCACCGAGGCCAGGGCCAGGTGGGTGGCGGAGATGTTGCGGCCGGCGCAGAGCAGGCCGTCCACCTCTTTCGGAACCAGGCTGCGATAGGGGATATCGTAGCAGTCGGGGCACCACATCAGGGTGCAGTCACCGCCTACGGGGTGATGCAAATCTACCGGATAGGATGCCACGCCGATAGCGTCCGGGAAACGGGCGCAGTCGAAGATGTCCTGCTCGGTGAGCACGTATTCTCCCACGATGCGGCGGCTTTCGCGGATGCCCATGAAGGGCGCGACGCGGTCTACGTACGCATGTTCGAATCCGGGAATGAAGGCCTTCAGGTAGCGGGCGATCTCGGCATTCTGCCGGATGCAGATCTCCTCGCCGCGGGTGTACTGCTCGGGATCGGTAGCATTGATCCCGTTCACGCGGGACATGTTCACCCACCATTCATCATCGGCCATGCCGGTCATGAAGATGGTGCGCTCCACGGGGATGTCGTACCCTTGCTCGCGGGCCTGCCGGATCTGGTTGCGGAAGCCCACCATCGTGCAGTTGTCGCTGGCGCGGAAGAACTCGTTCGGGATGAAGTCGATGTCGTAGATGTCGGGATGGTCGGCCACGGCGTCGCGCAGCTTGCGGGAATCCACCCCACGCATGGAAAACATGAGCGTAGGCGGCTGGGCGATGCCTTTTTCGTTTCCGTAGGCCATGGGGGCACCGGAGCGGTAGGCTACGTCGCCGTCGCCCGTGCAGTCCACCACCACCTTGGCAAGGATGGCTTCTCGGCCCTTCTTGGACTCGATGATGACACCTTTGACGGTATTCCCTTCCTTGATGACCTCGGCGCAGAAGACATACATCAGCACCTTGACTCCGGCCTCTTCCATGATTTCCCAGGCCAGGCGTTTGGTGCCTTCCGGGTCAATCATCGTGAGGCTTACATGCAGGGGACAGGCGCGGTGATGGGTGGCCTGGCCGCGCTCGCGCAGGCGTTCGACAAAGCGGAGGGGGAGGCCCTTGATGACTTCGTTGCCCTTGCGCCCCAGGAAACCCAGCAGCGGCAGGCCCTGGGTCATGTTTCCGCCCAAGGTACCGCGGCTTTCGATGAGCATTACTTTCAGGCCCGATCGGCTTCCGTCCGGGTTGAGGGCGGCGGCCTGGGCGGCCATCAGCCCGGCAGGGCCTCCACCGACCACCAATACGTCCACCTCATCGCGCACCGGAATGCGGGTGGCGGGGATTTTGATCTCCTTCACGGCTTAGTCTCCTAGATAGGCTCCGGTTTCCCGTAGTTCCTTCTGAACGGCTTTTACGTTAACCTTACCCACTTCGACGCCCTCATCCAGGGCGATGCGGGCGGCGCGACCGGCGGCTTCACCGACGGCCATGCACGTGGACATGACGCGCGTGGCGGCCATCGCTTCGTGGGTATAACCCGAGCAGCGACCGGCTACCAGCAGGTTCTTCACGCCCTTGGGTACCAGGCAGCGATAGGGGATGTCATGGTTGTCCTTGGTGAAGACCATGGTGCAGTCTCCGCCGGTGGAGTGGTGGATATCCAGCGGATAACCCGCGCAGGCAATCACGTCGTCGAAACGGCGGCTATAGACGATATCGTCGCCGGTGAGCATGTATTCGGCCTCGATTTCGCGGCTTTCGCGGATGCCCATGAAGGGCGCCACCTTATCGACCCAGGCGTTTTCGAAGCCCGGGACGAAGCGTTTGAGGTAGGCCGTGATGTCTTTCATCTGGTCGCGCGCCACGATTTCTCCGCGGGTGTAACTCTCCGGACGGGTGGAATCCACGCCGCTTACGCGGGTCATGTTGACCCAGATCTCGTCCGGATTCAAGCCGGTGATGAGGATGGTGCGGGCCACGGGAATGTTCAGACCGGCTTCCTGTGCCAGTTTGATGCGCTGGCGCAGGCCCACGGTGATGAACTTGCCTTCTTTGAACTGCTCCTTGGGCATGGTATCCATGTCGAAGTCTTCCGGATGATTGACAATCGCGTCGCGAAGGGCCTGGATATTCACGCCGCGCATGTTGTACATGAGCGTCGGGGGCTGCAGGCCGCCGTCCTTGTCGCCTTTGTGGGTAACCACGCCGGCCCGCCAGGCCACATCGGCGTCTCCGGTGCAGTCGATGACGGTCTTGGCCAGGATGGCTTCCCGGCCGTTCTTGGATTCCACGATGACACCCTTGATGGCATCACCTTCTTTCACTACGCCCGCGCAGAAAACATACATGAGCACCTCCACGCCTTTCTCTTTCATCATGTCCAGGGCTACGTTCTTGGCTTCTTCGGAATCGATGATGGTGAGGCTCATGTGGAGTTTGCAGCGCTTGTGGCCGGTGGCGGCGCCCCTGGCTGCCAGCCGGTCGATGAACTGCTGGGCCAGGCCGCGGACGCACTGTTTGCCGTTTACGTCCAGGAAGGCCAGGATCGGGAGGCCGATGGTGAGGTTTCCGCCCAGATAGCCTCGGCTTTCCAGGAGCATGACTTTTTTGCCTTCTCCGGCTGCGGCATAAGCCGCCATGATGCCGGAAGGACCGCCGCCGACCACGACAATGTCGGCTTCGGCGCGTACGGGAATATCCCTTGCGGATTCAAAAATGGTTTTCATGTGTATGGTTTTAATTAACTTTTTCTATTCTGACCAGTTTCCAAAGGATGAGGGATGCGATGAGATGGAGCGTACCCATGAGGATAAAGAGCACCTTCCAGGCGCTTTCCGGGATGGAGCCGACAAACTGGTTGAAGACCATGCTTCCCAGGGCGCCCGCGCCGCAGGAAAGGCCCATGACCGAGGCAATGTTCTTGACGGGGAAGGTCTCTGCGAAAACGACCGGAATCGTGTACAGCCAGCTCAGGCACATGACGGCCACCAGGCTGAATACGGCAATGATCAGGCCCACCTTCCAGCCGAAGGCAAGGCTTTCGGCACCGTTGATGAAGGGGACGGTCATACACAGGGGTGCGAGCAGGGCGATGGTCATGAGCATGGATTTCCGGGCGTCAAGGGCCGGTTTCCCTCGTTTGACCAGGGCGTCGGACCAGGCGGATGTCAGGATGCCGCCGATGGCGCCTACCAGGAAGGGAATGCCGCCGATCCACTGGATCATGTTCAGGGTCTGTTCGTTGGTCAAGCCTTCACGGGCACCCATCCCCCGCAGGAAACCGGGCAGCCAGAAGCAGCAGAAATACCAGACCGGGTCGCTCACCAGGCGGATGAGGATGCCGCCCCAGAGGGTGCGGGTCTTGAAGAGGCCCTTGAAAGAAAAGGCCTTCTGCTCTCCGTCGGGGGTCTTGACGTCGGCTCCCACAGTCCTGGCCAGAACGTCGGCGGACGGTGTCTTATAGATGAAGATCCACAGGAAAGCGATGACAAGACCTACCACGCCGGAAATGACAAAGACGTGCTGCCAGTAACCCAGGAGGCCCATCAACCAGGCAATGACGATGGGGGCTACCACCGCACCCAGCGAGCCGCCGATGGTGCAGAGGCTGTTGGCCGTGGCGCGTTGTCTCTTCTCGAACCACAGGGTGACGGCTACGATCTGGCCGGCGAAAATGGTCGGCTCGGCCAGGCCCAGGACGCCGCGGCAGGCGGCGAACACCCAGACGTTGGGGGCCCATCCGGCACCGATGCAGGCCAGCGACCAGACGGTTATACCGCCCAGCATGACGCTCTTGGGACCGAATTTATCCACCAGAATCCCCGATATGGGGTACATGATGGCGTAGCAGAGCAGGAAGACGTTTACAATCCAGGCATACTCGAAATCGCCTATCTGGAAATGGTCCAGGATCTCGGGCTTGAGGATGGACAGCAGCTGCCGGTCCAGATAGTTACAGATGATGGCCAGGAACATCATGGCCACGATGACCCATTTTCTGGAAGAATCTTTCAGGAGGTTCATATCGGAAGTACTTTTTTATCCAAGGAAGGCTTTCTGGGCCAGGAGTTCTTTGCGGATGGCTTCCGGATCCACGTTCCGGGGAGTGAGCCCGCCCTTGACGGCCAGGGCGGCGGCGACGCCGGCGGCATGTCCCATGGCCATGGCCGGCGGCATGACCCGCACGGCGCCAGCCGCGTCGGACGTGGCGCTCAGGCAGCGGCCCGCCAGCAGCAGGCCGTCCACCTCGACGGGTACCAGGCTGCGGTAGGGGACGCCGTACCAGTTGCCTTTGATGGTGGTATAGGTGGTGCTGAGGGCGCTCTTGCCGCCACCGTGTACATCCACCGAATTGGAGGCTACGAGGATGCTGTCGTCCGGAACCACGCTGTCAATTAGTTCGCCGGCTTCCAGCACATGCTCTCCCTTGACATGACGGCTTTCGCGGATGCCCAGGATGGAGCCGGAAGACATCAGGGTGGCGTTTTCGCAGCCGGGGACGAATTCGTGGAAGAACTGCATCA
>Ga0256407_10013113_pt1 | contig 11136 bp, 12 predicted proteins | sample RumenRJG_04DNA_FD_193489 | JGI IMG/M metagenome (GOLD analysis project Ga0256407, IMG submission 193489) | Bovine rumen microbial communities from Lethbridge, Alberta, Canada - RJG_04 | ecosystem: Host-associated > Mammals > Digestive system > Stomach > Rumen | place: Canada: Alberta... | reverse complement strand
GATAAACTACAGGTAGTAATACCTATATACCATTGCAAAAGCAGCTACAATCACATTCGACTGTAGCTGCTATTGTATTTTGTAGTACCTATATCATGTAGTCTTAGTCATGACAGGTTCCGGATGTTTAAGTTTCCACTTGTGTGGTAGCAGTTGTAATAGTTCCTCATATGATGCCTTTGTATGATACGGCATCTGGCTGATGACATCATTCAGGTAGAGTCTGGGATTGACATCGTGGTTTCTGCATGTCGCCAGCAGAGAGCAGACGACGGCCATTTTCTGTGCAGCCTCATGGTTACCGCAGAAGAGGTAGCTCTTCCTGCCCAGCGTGATGGGCCGGATCTCATTCTCCGCAAGGTTGTTGTCAGGCAGCAGTCTTCCGTCATCCAGATATCGCATCATATTGTCCCATCGGGTATAGGCATAGGTGATAGCCTTGCCAATGAGTGAGGACTCACTGTACTTCACACCCTCTGTCTCCATCCACAGTTTCATTGCCTCCATGATTGGCTTGGACAGTTCCTGCCTCTTTGTCTTGCGCTCGTCAAAGGACATATGGGCGTCGTCGCACATGTGCTCTATCTTATAGAGGTGCTGTATCTCCCTTAAGCCATGCTCTGCCATCTGGCGGTTCTCATCCAGCGCCTGCTCGAAGTGGCGGCGGATATGCACCATGCAGTTAACAAGGAGCACGTCGGGGTTTGTCTTGAAGGCCGTTTCATAGCCTGCAAAACCGTCACATTGTAGGTAGCCCTTAAAGTTGTATCTGTTTGCCAGCGACTCTATCACCGCTCCTGCCCTGGAGCCCTGGTCGTAATGGAAGAGTACCAGCCGCTCCATTACAGCCCTCACCATCCAGAGGTATTCCTTCGCAGCCTTGTGTGTCACCTTGTTGATGACTGGCGTGGTTGTCTCATCTGCCTGTACATAGTCCGCTTTCATGACTTCTGACTTGAGTACCTCATAGAGGGGCTTGAGAAGCTCCATTGTCTGCTTAAACCATCCATCTACCGTGCTTTCAGTCAGACCCTTCATGCCTAAGTGGCTGTACTGCTTGACCTGACGATAATAAGGCATGTGGTACTCCTATTTCTGGAGCAGGATCTCTGCAAGCAGGCTGGCGCCGGCTATCCCCTTGTAGATAGGCAGCAGGGGCATGGGAGCAATCAGCACACCGCTCATTCCCTTGGGAGCCGTCAAGGTGTTGTCCTTCAAGCCCCACTTCTCGCGGATAATCTCCTTGATATACAACTGGCCGGGCTTGTGCTCCACGATGCGGGTCACCTCCTGGCCTATCTTCTTGTATAGTGTCTCGTCGAGATTGTCGGGAGTAAGAACAACCTGTTCCAGTACTGGCAGGTCCTCCATCATCAGGTCGGCATAACCGCACAGCACTCCTGTCCCCGTGTGACCTTAAAGCCTTTATATAGGATAATAGTCCATCACCCCTCCTATGGTCTGTCTCAAAACGGACTGCATCCCAAATTTGAGGAGCAATCTGCCATTCGTCAATAAGTCGAGGATTATCACCTTGCAACAGGCGCTTAATGATACAAAAATCCTTTGGAAAACAAAATATTTTCTAACCAAATTTGGTAATTTGGCCCAATTCCGTTTGGTTATTTGGCCTAATCCTGTTTGGTTGTTTGGCTAAATTATCCAACCACAATCTTTCATCCTCAATCATAAACTCTATATACAATTTCCTCATTCCCGAGCAGAGCTCGCCTACCCGTAGCCTTTCCTATATACTCCACCCGCTCCATCAGGTTCGCAAACGGCCCCATGTCGATATGCCCTTTCACATATACCTCATACTCATGCTGAGCATCATCCTCCCAGGTGATGGGCATCCTTGTTATCCCCACACTCCCTGTAAAACGCCTTCAGTGCAAAATCCATAGCATCCGTCCCAAACGGATCTCTCGGAGGATCATAGTCCTCCTGCATTATCTATAATCGTATCATTATCACAATGTACCAACTATACCAATAAAAAAAGTTTCAATATAAATATTATCCTTACACCAACAAATAAGGCGCAAATGGAATTGTAAAACCTCTTGCGCCTTTAGCCTATTATTAAAAGCAGCATCAATACCACCCATGAACATGATAAACAACCCTTGGACGTCTCTTTGCATATTCCACTGCTACGTCACGAACAGCCTTAATCGTAGCAATATTTGTGTCCCTTTGAGCTTTTATTCGCATCCTTGTTTCCGTACTGCGATTTTCCTCTCTGACCCTCTCCATTTCTCGTTCATGCGCTAATTGGCGCTGACGCGCTGCCCACTCCCTGTTATTTAACTGCTCCATACGTGCTGTTACAGATTGCATAAATTTATGAGCTTCTGAATAGCAACTGGCATTTGCATCAATTTGAGTTATCAAATCTGCAACTTGATTAGCTGTAGATTCATTTTGCTCTGATGCCCAAACCGACTTTGCCTGAAGAAAGAGGTCAGATGACCTATTATCGACTATTCTACCATTAACTTTTCCCAAAAGAGTTTGTACATCATTGTAATAAGTACATTCCTGAGGAATGAGGCACAACTCATACGCAGCCTGTTCTAAGTTCTTTCCATTAACACAAGATTTTATTGATGACAATATCTGCTCTTTGTTCTTTTCATAATAATCTAATATCCTTGCAGTTCCCTTACCGACAAACTCTGTCATCTGTTGAGATTTGGCTTGCATGTTTTTGACTGCATTTCTGTAAGCCTTTTCTTCAGTACTTCCTACCCCTTTTGACCGAAAGGATTGGCTTATGTATTTTGTTCCTGTTTCCCCATCTCCAATAAACAAATGGATGTCTAACACATATGCTATCTGAGTCGGAGATGTAGCCAAGACGTTTTTTGATTCTTCTGTCACATTACATGTTAAAACAAATCTTGACTGCCCCATTTGGCTTTGAATACCGTTTTGCGATATAATGTTAGTCAGTTTTTGTTTAAGAATCTCACAGATACCATTAGGCATTGACAAACAATTCTGTTCATCAATATAAGGAGTAATCTGAATCTGTGCCATTGATGTGCCGAAGCACATCAATGACACAACAGCCAATAACATCTTTCTCATTTATTTCCCTCCTATAACAATTGTTGCCTGTCCAAGTCCTTTCATCATCAACTTGGCAGGAACTCCAAGTGTCTTTAGCTTATTGATAAGTCCACGCGTCCATCTACGAGCATCCATTGCTCGCTGATTTTGGTCAAACAGAGGAATACGAACCTGTTCAAAGTACATAAAGTTTTCTGTAGCATCTGTAGTATTAAACCGACCTTTCACTGTATTTGCAGATACCCAGTCTTCTATGATGTCACTTAATTCTGTACCATCAAATTCTGACTCCAAATCCCATTCTGAATCATCCCATTTCTTGACTCTCAGAGTAATTTCCCGTCCATTTTCAAACATATCATTAAAATGGTTTTGGAGCTGGGTCGTGAATGTTTCCAAGTGGTTAGCAACAGATTCCTCTATAAGTACAGGAAGCTCTGCGGAGAATGTTGGGTCGCCAGTTCCTTGGCATGCAGCAATTTGCTTATTTGTGTACGCATCAATACCTAAGAGATTGAATGTCAAAGAATATTTTGGACCAGTCCTATTAACAAGCCATGTAACTTGTAAAATAATATCACTCTTTGATTTCTTTTTAAGCCTGTCCACTGGAGTTTCTGCGATTTCTGCACCTGATTTAGATGTTAGTAAAGCGTCTTCTGCATTCTCTTCATTTAAGCTCTTCAACTCTTGTTCCATCAGTTTCAGTGGAAATCCTCTATCAGCCATCATTTGACCTATTGCAGTTATGCCTGTCAGTAACTGTGGGTCATTTTGTAAGGCGCGTTTATAATCTGGGACGATCTCAGTCGTTCCTTGATTATTAAAACTAAGTGTGTATCCATGTTGATTGCAATACAAATCACTTGGCACAACCATTAATGTTGGCTTTTTTGCTTGAGAGAATACCATTATAGGCAGACTCAAGTAAAGAATAAGAATAAATAATTTTCTCATTTTAAAATCCATAATCAAGTCCTTTAATAATTTTGTCATTTTCTAATTGCTTACGGAGATCGTTGTAAGAAATGACGACAATTTTACCTATCTTATAAAGCTTACCTACTTTTATCAGGCTGTTTTCTTCAACATAATTATTCAAGGCTACACGTGAATATCTGGCATATTTACCATCATTAAAGAAATCATCAAAATATTCTTGATGACTTTCATAACCATCTTCTACTAAAGCCTTTCGCCCTTTCATTCGTCCAGAATCTGATACACCCTTGAACAATACACCCTTGATTGCATTCTTTTTTGCTACATCTTCACTTATCTGTGGCTTCTTGTTATAACACCAAACTTTCACTACAAGCGTCCCAGGCTCTCCTATCTCCGCAATTTCTATATCGTAGCGGTTATCGTCCACTTTCCCCTTAGCATGACACTCAAATGCCATCAATGATATAAGCATCAAAAAAATAATCTTCTTCATTTTCATTATTATTTAGTTTGTCGAATCAACATTCCTGAAGCAAATTTACCACTTCCAATAAGGGTCGTTCTATCAACATTTGGATTGGGCTTAATATCTGTCTTAGACATCTGAACTCCTTCAATTACCAGTCTGTTATCCCATACATTATTTTTATCGATTTTCAAATTACCAACTTTTTTATATGTAAAGCGATTTTTAGATTCATTATACTCACGTTGAAGTACCTCAAACTTTGAATTCTTCTCCAATCCCTCTTTTAATCCAATAAATGCTGTAACACCTTTATCTGTTACATCAATAACAGGAGACTTAATCTTAAAATCCTCATTCTTTTTCTGCATGGCTGCAATTACTTTATCAATAGCTTCATATATTGCTACTTTTAACAGATTTTCATCGGAATTGTCTTTTCCTGGCAAAGTATATGATATTCCAATTTCACTAATCCGACCTAACTCCTGCAACGAGAATTCTTTACTATTAAGTAGTTTTTCAAGTGGAGCATTATAATAAGAATTAATAAAAAGATTCTCTGATTGTTCATCCCAATTAAGTTTGAAAAAGGTTGTGGTAATCTCAACAAGAAAGCCATGATATGCATTCTCTGTCCTACCAGTCTTTACTGCTCCCAGTAAGCCAAACATTGTTTTCATATTAGCATCTCTATCCAGACCTTCACTTTCTTTCATCACAGTTTCTGCATCTCTTACGTAAAAGGATGTTATTACAACATATGTATTTGGTATTAATTCAATACCAGCATCCTGTAGAGCCGCAAAACCTCTTTGAGATTCATTCGCACGCAATTTCTCCAATTCACTAGCATTATATGCCCCGCGTGCTTGAATAAGTTCAACATCGTAATGAGAATCATCTTTTTTTTCTTCTTTAGCATCAAACCACTTTGCAATCAGCAGATTTGCAACATTTTGTGATTTAGCAAAGTGAATAGCCTTTGCTTCACATTCCACCTCATAATCATGGTATTCCCATTCCTTCTCCAAAGCCTTTAATGCTTTCTTTTCAGCATCACTTGAACTAGGAGTCACCGCAGATCTATACATCGATCTCCATGTATTATCTGATTTCTGTTTCTTTAAAGGATAAGCTACATTATATTCCTCCTGAGTGTATGTTTTTGGAATATTTACATACATAGATCCTAGATTATGGTCATTAAATTTATCTGACATTCTATAATCTGACAAAATCTTTTGCATTATTGATGAGTACTTTACTTGTCCTTTAATTGTTGAATCAAAGAAGAAACACAATGAATTACGACGATACTGATCGCTAGTCAAATCTTTTGCTCCGACAGAAACAGCAATCAGAAACACTAACAAAATAGAACTGTTTTTTTTCATAATTTAAATATTTTATAGTTAAATAATAGAATCCAACATTTTAACATCTTCTTCTGGATTGAAGGTCTCATTCCCTCTGAATGAGATGATTAGTATTTTATTCGCATTTTTAACAATCTTATTGGGAAGTTTTTTTGATAAATTCTGGATGCTACCCATATTTCCACTAATAACAATGAAAACTCCGTATTTGAATGGATGAGTAAAAGTTTTATCACTATTGAAAAACTCTGAGATCTTCTTCAGATCTCCAATATATGTTTTCCTGCTCAAATTTTTATTACGTTTTATTTCACATACTATTTCTTGATGATGATAATCACCTTGTGAACCATGCAAAACGAAATCTGGATATCTCCTAGTTTGGTTCTCAAATCCCTTTACTATTTCACCATGTAGTATAAGTTTCTCTGGATTGTTTATGGGATTTTCTAACTTATTTGCCCATTGACGATACAACTCATATGCAAAAATTCTTTCTAAATGTTTACATTTGACTCCTGCGAAATTCTTGTATTCAATATAATCACTTGAAATTTCTTTCAATGCGTCAATTAATAAATCAATCATAGATATTGTTGTAGTTAAATAATAAAATTAGACAAAGAAGTGTGAGCCTCTCGATATCCTACCGAAGGCTCTGGTAAAACCCGTACAAAGATAAAGAAACAGCCCACACCCTTGGAGGATATTTAGAGTGTGAGCCATGAATGGCTGCACTGGTAATATTCCTACCAAGGAGGAGACGTGTTCACTATCATCTGTTGTACTTGTAAGTTTACCAGACTTTTCGGTACAGATGAAAGCTAAACGCTTCCTACTATGTCTGACGCAGATTATCTGCGACAATGCAAATATAAGAATAATTTAGCAAACCACGTTCATTGTGGGCTGTATTTTCACATTTTTTATCGTAACGTCTGGATTTGGACAGTACCACCTGTGGAAGTAAAGCGCATCTGGGGGCCACGATAGTCTTTGGGATACACCACACAGATGTCGCCTGTGCCCTCCCAGATTTCCTCGCCGCCACTAATTCCTTTTTGGGTTAGAGAACCATTGTACCAGATAATCACTGTGCCATGATGGAGGCAGGAAGAGGGTTGGTTGCCACTAAAACGGGCTGTGCCGTAGGTCCAATCGGCCATCGCGACTGTCAGCATACCGCAGAAGGCCAGTAATAGCATCATTCTTTTCATAATCACTTTTACTTTATTTGAAATTATACTTCCAGTTGTTTGCAAAGGTAGGCACATCTGATGAGAAATGGAAGAAACGGCGCGACCATTTCTTCCATTTCGCAAAGATTTGCTACTTTCAATGGATTTGCCTCAACAATTCTGTTGGATTGGTCTCCTGCATCTTGATATAAGCGAAGAGTTTCTTGCCAGCATCTTTTAGCGATGCACCAAAGAGATAGACCGTATCATCGATGATGAGGAAACGGTCATGATTATGCTGGCAGACATTAATATTAATCGGTGGGTACTGTTGGTTATGGCGTTGGACATCCAACTGCTGTTGTTGAGACAACTGACGCGTATAGATCGTTGCAGAGACCCCTGCTTCGCGTTTGCTCAGCATCGTCAATGTCGCCTCGTCGATATAGTTGTCGATCAAGACTATCGAATGTCTGGCCTGTTTAATCAGGCTGACTATCTGAACGTATGCATCAAAAATCTGTCCGTCGTAGAAGACACCCTCTACGGGAGGCAAAGAAGAACGGACGAAGAAATCGACCTTCCCTTCAAGTTCAACAATCCTTTTATCATGCGAATCCACACGTTCGCGTATTTCTTGTAAGCCTTTATTTATAGAATACCCTTTTATCAAGTAGTCTTTCAGAACTTTGGAAGCCCACTGCCTGAACTTTACACCTCGCTTGGAATTCACTTTGTAGCCAACAGAGATTATCATATCAAGATTATAGAAATCAATCATACGATTAACAATTCTATTTCCTTCTTTTCGAACTACTCGAATTTTTCGAGCAGTTCCCTCTTGCTCCAATTCTTCTGTTCTATAAATCTCCTTAATATGATAGGTGATTGTATTTTCTTTGACTGAAAATAGCAGAGACATCTGCTGTTGAGTTAACCATACGGTATCATCTTCCAATTTAACCTCCAAACGGATAGTCTCGTCTGGTTGGTACATCACGATCTCACCTTTACCGCTGTTTTGAATGTCGTTCATAATCTTAAAATTTAAAGTTGTTGCGAATACGAATGCAAAGATAAGCATTTATTTTCAAACGGCATCCACTATGAGCATAAAATTATAGTTTTTTATGGTTGGCCATTCTCGCGCATCTTATTGAAGGTGTAGCCGACAAGACCCTGGAAGTGCATCTCCGTCTCCTGACGGATGACGCTTTCTGGAATGTTAGGATATTTCTTCACCAGACGGTTCCCAATCTCAACCACCTGATTGTGGAACTCGGTAGAGGAGTCGGCCCACGGATTGCCTGGGTAATTGACAAGGGGCGGCCATACGGAATCGCAGAAACTGGCGATAGTAGAGCGATAGGCTTTGTCTATCAAGCGTTCCACCTCTTCCTTCATAAGGGTCTGTTCGTCTTTCTTCGGAGGCAGAGGAGGATTCACAGGAACCGGGGCTGGATTCTTGGGAACAGAATCAAGCGAGGGAATCGAAGGGACAGGTCCATGCTCCTGGACAGAATCAAGCGACCTGTTCCCTTGATTCTGCATCTGTACGACGGAATCCACCGGCGTTTCCTGAATCACTGGAGCTGTCTGCTCGCGGTGTGTCAACAGGGCGATACCAACTCCTACGATTGCCACGATGGCCACAAAGACCGCCACATAACGGGAATAGTGCTGCCTACGATTGATATCGGATCGTATTTCCTCAATAGATTGATAACGCTCTGCTGGTTCAATTGCCGTACAGCGGGCTATCACCTTATTATATATACGGTGGTCTGGCAGTCGCTCAAGAATCTTTCCGATAGCATAGATATCGGTTCTGGCATCTACCATCCCCCCCGCAAATTGCTCTGGGGCTGCAAAGCCTGATGTATAGCCCTGTGTATCCACGAAAGCATCCGAACGGCAGAAACCAAGGTCGATGAGTTTCACATCGTCATCGATATGCGTGAGCAGGATGTTGTCAGGCTTCAGGTCGAGATGGAGCACCTGATGGCTGTGCAAATAACTGATGGCATCCAATAACTGACGAACGAACCTGTCTGCATTTTTCCGATTCTTGAAATAATCGGGATGGGTGGCAAGTCTTTGAGTTAGAGTTTCCCCGTCAACATATTCCATCAGGATGCTATCGGCGTCGAGTGAGATGTATCGCACTAAGTTAGGGTGCTCAAGTTGATAGCCCGTCTCAAACTCCTTGCGCAACGCCTCCTGATAACGGATGTCGCCAACATACTCAGGCCTCAACCGTTTCAGGAAATGCAGCTTGCCATAGAGCTTGACACGAAAGGTGTCGCAGGTAGCGCCCTGTGTGTCCAACTGTTCGATACTCTCGAAACGTGACTGCTGACTCGTGAACTGCGAAGACTCCATACCTTGAAAGGTGAAAGATGAGAGCAAACTGTTTTTATAAGACGACTACGGAGGAAAGCCCGGATACGCGTCCTGCCGTAAACTGCCCCAGTGCCTTGCCATCACGCCAGACATCCACCACCAGCAACGGGTGATGAGGCACGAAGTTGAAAATCTCCACCTCATCGCCAACAAGTAGTTTGCTGTTCTCACTGGCAACAATCAGATAACGACAGTCGCCGAGATACCGTAGTCTCAGCATCCTGTCGGGAGGATAGGTAATAGCCACCGTGGCGTCAACTTCCAAATCAACCGACCGCACTTCACCGTCAGCAGCCTCAAAGTTCGAGTTCCCCTGATCATCTATCTGCAACAACTCTTCCCAATGGGCATAACCGAGATAGCGGGCGATGGCATCCAGGGTGCTGGCATGGGGTTCTCGTTCATCCTGCGCAAAACCCAATAGCCGCTTCAGGGTCGTTGCACCAATACGGACTCCTGTCTTACTCCCAATATCGAGCGACAGGAATTCACAGTCAGAAGATAAGCGCAGGTCAGATCCTGACCTACGCTTCAATAACTGGATGATATGAAAGGGAAGTTTCATTTTACCGTGTAAGCAAATCTTTCACTTATCACTTTTTACTCCCACTCGATGGTTGCAGGGGGCTTGGAGGAGATGTCGTAGCAGACGCGGTTGACGCCACGGACCTTGTTGATGATCTCGTTTGACACCTTCGCCATGAAGTCATAAGGCAGATGGGCCCAGTCGGCGGTCATCGCATCCGTCGAGGTGACGGCACGAAGCGCCACGGGATGCTCATAGGTACGTTCATCACCCATCACGCCAACGCTGCGGACGGTGCTCAGCAGGATGACACCTGCCTGCCAGATCTGGTCGTAGAGAGATACCTCGATGGTGCCGTCCTTCATATCGGCAGGCACTCCGGCAGCCAATACCTTGCGGGCCTCTTCGCCAGAAAGTTTCACCTTGTACGCACGCAAACCTTTTATATATATATCATCGGCTTCCTGAAGGATTCGTACTTTCTCCGGGGTGATATCGCCGAGGATACGGACAGCGAGTCCCGGCCCGGGGAAGGGATGACGGGTGATGAGATGCTCAGGCATACCGAGTTGACGACCCACACGACGAACTTCATCCTTGAACAGCCATTTCAGCGGCTCGCAGAGTTGCAGATTCATCTCCTTTGGCAGGCCACCAACGTTGTGGTGGCTCTTAATGACCTTGCCCGTGATGTTCAGCGACTCGATACGGTCAGGATAGATCGTGCCCTGCGCCAACCACTTGGCATCGGTGATCTTCTTCGCCTCGGCATTGAACACCTCAACGAAGTCGCGGCCTATAATCTTACGCTTCTGCTCAGGATCGGAAACACCAGCCAAGTCAGCGAAGAACTTCTCACTGGCATCAACGCCTATCACATTCAGACCCAGCACCTTGTAATCATCCATCACCTGACGGAACTCATTCTTGCGCAACATGCCATGATCGACGAAGATACAGGTAAGACGGCCGCCGATAGCACGGTTGAGCAAGACTGCTGCGACGGAGGAGTCTACACCTCCTGACAATCCTAAGATCACCCTGTCCTGGCCTAACTGAGCCTTCAGTTCCGCCACCGTCGAGTCGACGAAAGAAGCCGCACTCCATTCCTGACGGGAACCGCAGATATCGACTACGAAGTTCTTCAAGAGCAGTGTGCCT
>Ga0256407_10013112_pt1 | contig 11138 bp, 7 predicted proteins | sample RumenRJG_04DNA_FD_193489 | JGI IMG/M metagenome (GOLD analysis project Ga0256407, IMG submission 193489) | Bovine rumen microbial communities from Lethbridge, Alberta, Canada - RJG_04 | ecosystem: Host-associated > Mammals > Digestive system > Stomach > Rumen | place: Canada: Alberta | collected... | reverse complement strand
GCCAACAGGCTGCCAAGAAGCAGACCAGAAATCTTTTGATTCGTTATCGCGGATATAAATATAACGGCCAGGCTGGTCGAAATTGTTAAAAACATAGCGCAAAAGTCGACCGTTCGCACCTGATTTTGCGAAGCTGTAACCGCCCGCATTGTTTGAAATCAATGCACCATACTCTGGCGAACCAAGATAGTTTGCCCATGGAGCTGGAGTGTCAGGGCGAGTGATAACGTACTCACGAGCTTCATCATCAAAAAAACCGTATTTCATCAAATTCTCCTTTTCGCGGCCTCTTTCCAGAACGCATTTTCATTGAATTTTTCTCATTATATGAGCAAGTTTCTAGCAAATAGTAACATTATCTTTGAAAAAATATCAAAATAACGCACTTTTCACGCATAAAACTGTCCATATTTACGACAAGGTTGTAGTAATTTTTCCATTAGAGCATACTTATTCAGATTTTGTCAAGAAGAAAAATCCAAGAAAATTAATTTATTCCGCTTCCAATCAGCATGCTGTGACCAAGAGAAACTGGCTTAACTTCGATTTTCTGCTCGATTTCGTTAATCACATCCTGGACATGAGTGATGATTCCGAGCATTTTCCCCTGCTTCTGGAGATTTTTGAGAGCGTTTATTGCCTCAGTCAAAAGCTCGCCGCTCAAAGTTCCGAATCCTTCATCAAGGAAAAGAGAATCCACGCGCACATTACGGCTTGCGAATTCCGAGATTGCAAGCGCAAAGGAAAGACTGACCAAGAATTTCTCGCCGCCACTGAGATTTGAGACCGAACGAGGCTTTTCAAAATAAATGTCCTGAATTTCAAAATCAAGAGATGCAGGCTCTTTTTGCACCACACGATACCGTTTTGTAATCCCAAAAAGATTTTTGTTGGCAAGCGACAAAAGCGAATTGAATGCGAGGCTCTGAACAAAGACCGACAAATCCGCACCCTCACGTGTTCCAGCCCATTTATTCATCTGCTCCCAAGTTCCGTACTCTTCCTGCAATTTTTCGTATTCGGAAAGGATTTTTTTCGCACGCTCCTTATTCTGCTCGTTCGTCGAAAGTTTTGTCTTAATATCAATCAAATCTGCGTTCAGCTTTTCTTTTTGAAGAAGAAGTTCATTTCGTTTTGAGAAGATTTCTTCCTTATTATCAGGATTTTTGGAATCCGATTCTTTAAGAAGATGCTTGAGTTCTGCCTCTTTTTCAGCCAAAAGTTGTTCCAGCTGAGTTTTTTTTGCAAGGAGAGCGGCTTTTTCTTCTTTGGCTTCATTCTGCTCCTTCTCAGCCGCCTCAACGCTCTTTCTCAGGTCAGCGATTTTCTGAGTCTTTTGATTTTCCTCTTCATCGACATTTTTTGAGCCGAAAAGTTCCTCACGCTCAGCAGAAAGTTTTTGAAGAAGCTGATTTTCCTGCTCGAATTCAGCACTTGCCTTTTCAAGATTTTCTTTTTGAGCCGAAAGATTTTCCTGAACAGTGTTTTTTTCGGCTATTTTTGCAGATTTTTCGTTGGTGAATGATTTTTGCTGCTCGGTCTTTTGATTCCATGCCTGTAACCGGATTCTCAATTCTGAAAGCACCGAATCAAAATTTTCTTCCGTGGCGGATTTCTGCCAGATTGAAAGAGTTTCGTTTATCTCCGCAAGGATTTTCTGGCTGTTTTCTTTTTGAGAAAAAAGATTTTCACCAGCATTTTTGATTTCAGCCTCAAGGGAACTGATTTTTTCGGCAAGCGAATTGATTTTTGAAATGATTTCCTCACGCTTTTGGGTAAGGTTTGAGCTTTCATGAGCGATTTTAACCGCATGCTCCGAGCCAAGAATTTTTTCTTCTTCCAAAGGCTTTTCTTCCGCCTCGCAATTTTTGCCCGAATGATAAACGCTTCCACAAACCGGGCATGGATTTCCTTCTTTGAGCTGGGTCTGTAAAATCTTTGCGATAAAAACCGCATCGCCGGCGACAAAAGATTTTATCATCTCGTCGATTTTTTTTAGCTCGCCCCCGCCCTCTTCTTTTTGCAAAGTGATTTTTGAAAGTTCTGATTCGAGAGAAGTTTTTTGCTTTTGAAAAGCTGAAGCCGAAACCTTGGCTTGATTAAATGAATTCTTCAAAGCACCGATTTTTGCCGCCGCCTCGGAGATTTTCGCATCATTTTCGTTCTCAGAAAGATATTTTTCGACTTCGGAAAGTGAAGATTCAAGCTCGGAGATTTTTTCGGTAAGGAATGCAATTTTTTGCTGGCTTTCACTCAAAGCCTTTTCTGCGGAAGTTTTTCGGTTCTTTGATTCGATAAAAGTTTTCTGCTCGGAAGCAATTTTTACATCAATCTCACGAACTTTCTTCCATAGTAATTGCTGATTTTCAAAATCTTTTTGCTCACTTTCAAGCTGAGTTTTCAAGCTCACGGCTTTTTCTTGTGCCGCACAAAGTTTTTTATCAGATTCGGCTAGTCCAAAAGAGATATTTTCGCTTTCTTTTTTGAGTTTATCGATTTCCTCAAAGAAGGAAAGTTGTTTTTCAAGTTTGGAAAGATTTTTTTCGGTAGCCGAAAGATTTTTTGCAATCTCTGTCTCGGAGTCCGCCGCTTGTTTTTCATCTTCCTCGCTCAGAATGAGGCTTTCAATTTCTTCTTTTTGAGTTTTCACCAGCTGAAAATTCTTTTTGATTTCACTGAATTTTTCTGCAATTTTCTTTCCGATTGCACGGTATCGCTCTGTTCCTGTGAGTTTTTCAAGAATCTCAGCCCGCTCCCTGGCACCGCTTTCCAAAAATGCACTGAACTCGCCCTGAGCAAGCATAATCGAACGGCAAAACTGCTTGTAATCAAGCTGAATTATTTTCTGAGTCTCTTTTTCAAAATTAGCCCCACCGCTGCCAGAAGCAACAATCTCTTCCTGTGATGAAAAAAGCTCTCCCAAGTCAGATTTTTCGCCATCAATTTTGGTGATTTTAAAAGAAGTTTTCTGCAGATTTCCTTCGGATTTTCCGCCTGCCCGTCTCTGCTCAAATTCGGAGACAAAAACGCCTTTTTTGCAGGAATAGGTAACTGTTGCCCGGCAAAATCCTGTCCCGCGGGTCATAATCTCGTTTCCACCCTCACCGTTGTTGATTGCTTCCAGGCGGGGCGTACGTCCATAAAGGGCAAGCGTAATCGCGTCGAGCAGAGTGGTCTTTCCACTGCCAGTCGGTCCGTGAATCACAAAAATGTCGTGGTTCTTTGCATAATCCGGGTGTGTAAAATCAATTGACCATTTGCCTTTTAAAGAATTAAGGTTTTCAAATTCGAGTTTTGTGATTCGCATAGTTAAATTATAGCAAAAATCTGTGGAAAATTCACTTGAAAAACTCAAAACGCTCCGCTATCCTTTTACATCATGACACAAATCCCCAATATTTTGAAAAAACTTGAGGGAACTTCTGTTTACGGCACACTTTTGAGCATCGAAAGCTCCTACGAACGAATTGAATCAGAACAAGGCGAATGGTACAAAAAAAGCAATTTTAACTGTCCTTCCGGCTGCGGCTCATGCTGCCACGGTTTTGAGCCAGACTTAATCGAAGGCGAAGCACTTTATATGGCGGCCTGGCTTTTGGAAAATCAGGAAGCAACTGCAAGAAAAATCGCACAGGGGGATTTCCCATTCCAGCATGAAGACGGAACATGCAAACTTTTTAAGGCTGACTCACCTTTTCATTGCTCGATTTATGGTGGCCGTCCTTTTATCTGCAGGCTTTTTGGAGCTTCAAGCTTCCGCTCACGAAATGGCGAAAAAGTCTGGCGGCCATGCAAATTTTATCCAGATGAATATCTTTTAAAGCACAATCCCCCTCTTCAAAAAAGGCAGTATTCAGAATCCGAAACTGTTCAGGTGATTGGGGCTGTTCCACCGCTCATGAGCGACATGACAGGAGACGCAAGTTCTTCTTCAAACGGAGAGACTTTTTTGATTCATGAGATTTTACCGCAAATGATTCAAAGGCTTTTGTGGCTGATTGATATGAACGATAACGGAAACGACAATCCGAACGGAACGCCGTCGCCAGTTGCGGCTTAATCACACATCTGCATAAATAAAGGTAGGAATTTCTCCAGCGCGGCTTTGCCTTCCTCACTTTCGGCACTTAGGCCTGTTTTGGACAGAATCAGCTGCGTGAAGATTTCTTTGTCGTCGAGATTTTTAATTTCTGCGGCTTCAAAACTTTCAAATGAAGATGAAAAGATTTTCTCAGAATCAGCAATTTTCCAGCTAACGACATCCACATTTTCTGGCAGGGATTTTATTGCCTCGGCCAAAAACTCCTGTGAGTTCACGCCAAGCTCGCGTTTATAGCAAAGTTCGACAAAAGCAGGCTTATTTTTTCCTTCGTTTTTCTCGGTCTTTGACATTGCCGAAAGTTTTTCAAGTTCCGATTTTATTTCAGCCAAAGTTCCACTTATTCTTCTATATAAGTATGTTCTCGGTGTCTCAATTTTTTCGACATTCAGATTTGATTTTTCACCAGCCTTTTCAATCTCAACGCACAAAACATGGTGCGGCTGATTTGCCTCATCAAAGCCCATCACAAACGGCGAGCCTGAATATCGGATTGCAGGATTTTTTGCAACCATCGAAGCATAGTGAATATGACCGAGCGCGACATAATCCACAGAAGGAAAAACGGAGATTGGAACATTTCCGAGCGTGCCAAGAACATCGAGAACCTTCATTCCGTCATCAGTTTTTTCGTTAGATTTTTTATCAGAAAGCCGACCTTCCAAATCTGCAGCGTACAAATGTCCGGTCGCAATCACAGGAACAGGCCTTCCAGCCCGCAACTTTTCGGCTTCTTCAAACACGAGAGTATATAATTTTTGATATACTTTTGAATATAAATCTTCATCAGAGCATTTTTCAGATTCCGAAAGAAGGTTACGAAGCTCCAGTTCTCTCACAAAAGGAATTGCCATGCAGATTCCGCATACATTTTCAGTGGAATCTTTAAGCTCAAAGCACATCTGTGCAGGAAGGATATTGTTGATTGTGCCGACAACGCGGATATTCAGGACTTCAAGCAATTCTTTTGCGCTGTCAAGCATCACGGCCGAATCGTGATTTCCGCCGACAATTATCACATTTTTGCAGGATGTTTCGACAAGAGAAGCAAGGAAGGTGTAATAAAGCCTTCGGGCATCGACGCTCGGATTTGCGGTATCAAAAATATCGCCCGCAATCACAAGAGTATCAGCATTTTTTTCGATGATAAGATTTTTGAGCCAGCGCAAGAAAGCCTGAGCTTCCTCACGCCTGTCAATTTCGTGCATCTGATTGCCAAGATGCCAGTCAGCAGTGTGAATAAATCGCATAAATTATTGCAATGGAGCAAAATAGCCTGTCTCATCACGACCACTACGGTTCATAATGAAAGCCTCAAGCTCTACAGGCAAGTATCTCTGACCAAAATCCGTGGCCAAGCTAGAATCATAAGAAAGCACATAAGTTCCGTTCGGAATGTTGATGATGTCATCGACAATGCTGGTCAAGCCCTCATCGCGGTAAACATAGTATGCGCTGCCTTCTGTATGATCACAGATAAAGTTAAGCTCTGGCTCCGCCGCTCCCTGCGAGAGAAGCAAGTTGACAAAAGAAATCGCATTGTTGTTGAGGTAAGCAGTCAAATCGCTAAGGCCGTACTTGTCAAAAGCACCCTGAGTGATTTTTCCGTCACCGATGTAAACAATCGAAGATTTTTTTGCGGCATTAATCAGCGCGTTAGAACACATTCTGATTGCGACATCAAGCGAGACATTCTCAGCCGCTGGATTTTTTAGATTCTTAAGCTTGAAGTTACTTGCACCGCTCGGAGCCCCTTCATATTCAATCAAAGGAACTGCTCCCGCACTCACAATTCTGAGCGTACCACGATTATTCATTGCTGAGGCAAGTTCTTTTACAGCACTTTCCATTGTCTCCTCGTATTTTGAAGAAGAAACAGAACGGTCAATTAAAAGTGTTATGTCAGCATAATCATTTGCGTATGCAGCACCTTCAAGTTTGTAATTCAGCACAGGATTTTTGTTTTCCGTGATGAAGAAGTTGTTTTCTTTTAGGCCAACGACGCTCTGGCGAGAACGATTCTCAACTTTCACTTCTAGAGTAACACGCGGGAACGAATCAGAAAGAATGCGCTCAATCTGAACAAAAAGACCACCGACAAGCTCAGAAAGTTTTGCCATCACAAAGACTTCATTTGAAGAGAAATCAGTGACAAGAATGTTTCCGTTGATGTCAGGAACTGCGCTCGTAAGCCGTGAAGGTGCGTTTCCAGAAGAAAGGTTCTCGAAAAGCGCACCAGTGTCAGTATCAATAGAATAAACTTTATTTTTATCGCAAATAACGAGATAACGCCCCCAGCGTTTCATCGACTCCGGCTTTTTGAAAGTCTTTGTCTTGCACAAAAGGCCAAGATAGTTGCCAGAAACATCAAAGCGGTAGACAGCACCTGTGAGACAATCGGCAACGAACACGTTATTTTCATAAACTGCGATTCCTGTGGGGCCTTTAAGCCCAGCAAAATCATCGCTCTTGTTTCCAAAGAAGAAAAGTGGATTTCCCTCACCGTCAAAAACATCAACACGGCTGTTTCCGAAATCGCTTACGTAAATGTTCCCGTCAGAATCCTCGGCAATGTACTGAGGCCCGACCATTTTTCCAACTGAAGCACCTTTTTCACCAATAAACTTGATGAAATTACCTTTTGAATCAAAAAGACTGAGCCTGTCGCCAGCAAATTCACTCACCAGAAGATTACCGTTGTGCAAGCGAATCAAATCCATGGGGCGGTCGAATCCGTTGAAGTAACCGCCGTTTCGCTCAATAACGAGACCATTCAAATCAAGTTTCAAAAGCTCATTAGTGCCATAAGAAAGCACCCACATTGTTCCGTCATTATTAGGAAGAACAGAAACGGGCTGGCTGAAAATAAAATTGCCCTCATTGTTTTTGCCAGCATAGCTTCCGGATTCGGTGTAACGAACAGGCTTTTCCAAAGATGCACCAGCAAGCAAACGCCTGTCACGCACGATTTCGATCCTGTTCTGCAAAAGCAAACCACCGTAGCCTTCGCCAGCCGCATACTGCCAGTGCTCCAAAGCAGCACCTTCAACGCCTGTGCGGTAATAAGCCTTTCCGAGCCAGTCAAGGATTACATTTTCTTCTGGAAGATAAGAAAGAGCCTTCTCAAACTGCAATATTGAATCATTGAAAGCCCCGCGATAATAGGCCTGCACACCACGGCGGAATTCCTGCTCAGCCAATCCCGAAGCAGCCGTTCTCGCTCCGATTGAGGAACGTTCAGTAGCTCCCTCGCTTTTCAAAGCACCGCTCTGAGCAGATAAATAAGAAGACCCCAAAAAAGAAAAGAGAAGAACAACAAATAAAGATTTCATTTTATAAATTTTCATTTTTTCACTTTCCACTTTCAGTTTTCCGTTTTCAACTTTCATTCGCGATTCTCAAATGCTCGGCAATTTCTTCATTCTGAGGAAGTTTTTCTTTTGCCTGATTGAGATATTTGAAAGCATCCTTCATCAAGCCAAGTTTTAAGTAAACCCAGCCCACGCTGTCCAGACATGCGGCGGAATTAGGACGTTTAGACAAAGCTCGCTTACAGAAAGAAAGAGCCTTTGCAAGGTCACGGTTTTCGCTGGCAAGCACATAGCCCATGCCGTTGAGAGCAGTCGCGTTATCAGGCTCAATCTCAATCGCCTTCTTGTAGAATTCCAGGGAACGATCGACATCATCCTGCTTCCAAGCGACATACGCAAGTGAATTATAAACCGAAGCCGGCTTGTATCCAGATTCAAGAAGCTTGTTCAGCTCGAATTCGGCAAGCTTTTTGCGGCCACGGTTTGCATAAATCACCGCAAGCACGTACCTGCACTGGAGGACACGCTCCAGCTCCAAGCCACCTGTGACAACCTGCTCCAAATAAAGAAGAGCATCATCATAATACTCCAGTTTCGCATAACACAAACCGATGTAATACGCCAGCTCGATATTGTTGATTTCGGAATCTTCCGGCAAAGAAAGGAAAAACGCAAGAGCACCATTGTAATCGCCATTGTGATACTTGGTGATTCCTTCATTGAGAATATTGTTATCAGCCATACGCCCCTCCCGTAACAGCCAATCTTAGAATTTAAATTTTACGCTCCGCTCCGCCCTTTTTATCACTGGCTCGGCATAAATCAGCGAAATTGCAATTTTTCCGCTGCGAGCAATATTATAGTCGGAATCAGCCTCTCCAGTCACTGAAAGTCCGTCGCTTGTGAACTGCCCCGAAAACAAATCATTCTCTTCAGATTTTATCGAAAAGCTGTCACTATAATCACGGATACAGAGAGAAGCAAAAACCGCTTCTTTATAACTATCGGCAGATGTGGCGTTGAGACTTACAAAAACATCACCATCACACAAAGAAATAAGCTCATCCAAGTTGTTAGCCGTGAAATCCGCAAGAGGCTTGAAATTAAAACCATCGCTATAATCGAAATATTTTGACTCAAGACTCACCGCAATTCCAGGAACACCTTTCAAAACCGCCTGACGCGCAGCCGCACAAGTGCCCGAATAAACGACATCGGTTCCCATGTTTGGGCCGGAATTGATTCCAGAAACAACGGCATCAAATTTAACACCGAAAAGAGAAGAGATTAAAGCGATGTTTACGCAATCGGCAGGCATTCCATTGCAGGAAAAAACACCTTCCTCATGCTTATGCAAAGCAAACGGTTCCCACATTGTGATTTTGCTTGAAACAGCGGAACGATTTGAATCAGGTGCAAGAACATAAACATCAGCCACCTTTCTTAAAGAATCTACAAGAACTTTTAATCCCTCTCCGTCGATTCCGTCATCATTCGTAACAAGAATATTTTTTCGATTAAGAGACAATGTGAACTCCCTGGCTCGGCACAACGACATGGCTTGAAGTGCGGAAACCAAAAATCTTCGTAAACTCAGACAATTTGTTGTTGAATTCCGGGACATCTTTTTCGTCGAGAATCGCATACAAACAACGACCGAAGCCCTTTCCTGTAATTCGCCCACAATTGAACGGATTACGAGAATCGTCATTATTCGGATTAATCTCAGAAAGACGCTTTAAAATCCAGTCAATCTCAGGGCATGAAATTTCGTATTCATCACGCATGTTCTCATGACTGTGGTTAACCGCTCTCGCGAATTTGCCGAATGAGCCTTTTTCGAGGCCGTCCCAAGCATCAAGCACGAACTGATGCTCTTTGATTACGCTGTTGAGCTTTTTATGAATCATCTCTGGCAAAATCGAAAGGACAAGGTTGACTTCATGAGGATTTTCCTCATATCGCCAGCCACCACGCACGTAACTCTTGCGGTCTTTCAACTCACCCACAAGAAGCGCGCTCTCTGGCTCCCTGATAATCTCCTCGTTCCAGATATTGACGCGAGGAACTTTTGTATCTACAAGAATGATTTTTTTGTCTGGATAGTCAAAAGGCAAGTGCTCGTAGGATTTAGTGGCATGATCCGTGAGCACGAGTGATTTTTCTTTGGAATGGATAGCAGCAAGAATATCAGAAAGATAATGATTTGTATTTAAGAAGCGGAGATTACCCCGCGACATAACCTGAAGAAGCTGGCTCTCATTGCAATTAAAGCCTTGAAGCTCGTTTATCGCGTAAGTGGAGCCGACCTTCATCGCCGTATTGATGCCAAAGCCTGCAGATGGAAGAATGTTGGAATAAATAGTAAAATTCATTCCCTTGACATCAAAACCGCCGGCCCCGAAACCAAATATCATTGCTTTTATTGAATTTGCCCAGCGGTCTTCTTTTCGATACTTCATGCCAGCATAAGAAATCTTTTTTCGGTCTTTTAGCTGCGGGAAATAGAAATGGAAAGCGGCGTCATCACGGAACGAAACGGCGACATAAACAGGAAGGTTCACGCCCATCGAAAGCGTTTTGTCGCGGAAAAACCAGGAATGCTCCCCAATCAAATGAAATCTTCCAGGCGTGCAAACAACAACATCTGGAAACTGGCCATATTCAGACTTATGAATATCTTTTACAAGATCCATAGAATCCCCCACCGATATATAGCATTTTGACATAATTGCTTTTTTAAATGCAACTTAATAGAATAATATCACAATGTCGCGATTTTTACAAATTTTTTGTACGATTCTGTCTGCAATATTAATAAGCCTTGCAATTCCAAATGAATTTCTTAAATATGGATCTCCTTTAATCGGAATTTTTGCACTTTACCCATTCTATCTGGCAATCCGAAGATGCAGAGGATATGGAGAAGCTTTCGGTCTGTGCTTCCTTCACGGCTCGCTCGCGCACGTTCTCTCAAGTTTCTGGCTTGGGAATTTCCCAGGATTCGCAATTTTCACGCTCGGCGCATCCGATTTGGGAACAGGATTCTTCGAAGGATTCTTTGCGCTTGGATATTATTTTCCTATTTTATACGCTACAAAATCCGCAAGGCTCGAATTCGCTTCGGCCAAAAGGCATTTTGAAATTCCACTGAGAATTTTCTGGTTCGCCTCGCTTTACACAATCTGGGAATACTGCAAATCTACCGGCTTCCTCGCTTATCCATGGGGAACAATATCAATGACAGCATACGAATGGCCGCTCATCACGCAAATCGCGGACATCACTGGCGTATACGGAGTCACATTCCTTTTCGCACTGTTTTCCGCATGTTTCGGCGAGGGAACCATTTTATTGGGCGAACTTTCAAACACTCCGCAGGGAAAAGAAATCTTCGTATCTTACAAGCAAGCCTGCATAACGGCCCTTGTCCTTTTCTCGTTCACGATTCTTTACGGCTCATACAGAATTCTTGAACCACGCAACCCGTCAAAAAAAATGAACACAATCTTGGTTCAGCAGAATTCAAATCCAAAACGCGAGACAGAAGAAGAGAATATCCTTCTTGCACAACGTCTCACTCAAAAAGGGCTGGATGAATTTTCAAAAAACGGCGAAAAATGCGATCTCGTTGTCTGGAGCGAAGCTGTTCTTCTCAAACGTTTTCCCACAGCAGAACTTTTCTATAGTTTTTTCCCCGCCGAGGAACCGCTCATAAACTTCATACG
>Ga0256407_10013111_pt1 | contig 11138 bp, 8 predicted proteins | sample RumenRJG_04DNA_FD_193489 | JGI IMG/M metagenome (GOLD analysis project Ga0256407, IMG submission 193489) | Bovine rumen microbial communities from Lethbridge, Alberta, Canada - RJG_04 | ecosystem: Host-associated > Mammals > Digestive system > Stomach > Rumen | place: Canada: Alberta | collected... | reverse complement strand
TATTTTTTTTATTAATTAAATTTATTATTTATTAAATTAAATTTTAAAAAATGAAAATTAAATATAAATTTTTTTTGATATTTAAAGAAATTGAATTATATGATTAATTTGAGTTATATTGTTTTTTCATTTATAAATATAATATTATAAAAGTTTATTTAAATTTATTTAATAAATAAATAAGAATTAACTGAAAAAAACAAATAAATTTCCATGCACAAAAATTCATTCACTGGAAAAGAAAATATTAATTATAATAATAAAAATACTTTTAATATTACACAGAAACAATTTATTCTTTCACATTTAAATAATAATGAAGACCAAATTACAAAAAAGAAAATAAATGAAGAAAAAATAAAAAATACAAATATAAATTCCCAAAATCAAAAAGAGAATAATTTATATCAATTATTAACAAAGAGGAAAAAGATAATAAAAGAAAATAATAAAATAAATTCAAAGATTATTTTTCTTCATCAAACTACAAAAGAACCAATTGAATTTATATTATATAAAGATAAAAATATTTATTGCGCCAATCCATATCAAGAAAAAATAATTCCAATGATAAATGATGAAGATATTATTTCAGATAATGAATTAATAGAAAAATCAAAAAACTTACTTTTTAACAATTTAAACAAAGGAATAGAAGATTTTATCACTGGCAACATCGAATAATTTATTTGTAAATGTTTAAATTAGTTAATTAAATATTTAATTATTTAGTTTTTTTCACTAAGAAATAATTAACATTAATAAAATAAATTTAACATTTAAAAAATAAAAAAATAAAAAATTAATTTATATCTTAATCAAATGTCCAAAAAAGATAAACAGTATCAAATTAAACCATCATCAGAAGAACCAAAATCAGATACATCAACTTGGCCACTTTTATTAAAAAACATATCAACATTAATAACAAGAACAAATCACTTTACTCCAATACCATCAGGTAACTCACCAACAGAAAGACCAATATCAGAACATTTAAAATATGGAGTAATTAACTTAGATAAACCAGCAAATCCATCAAGTCATGAAATAGTAGCTTGGGTAAAGAAAATATTAAAAGTTGAAAAAACTGGTCATAGTGGAACATTAGATCCTAAAGTAACAGGATGTTTAATTGTTTGTCTTAATCGAGCTACTCGTTTAGTTAAATCACAACAATCTGCAGGGAAAGAATATGTTGGTATTATTAAATTTCATTCTCCTATTGAAAATGCTTCTGAAGTTGAAAATTGTCTTAAGAAATTACAAGGTGCTTGTTTTCAAAGACCACCTTTAATTAGTAGTGTTAAAAGAGAATTGAGAGTAAGGACTATTTATGATTATAAATTATATGAATTTGATAAAGAAAAAAATATGGCTATTTTTTGGATTAGTTGTGAAGCTGGTACTTATGTTAGAACTATGTGTGTTCATATGGGTTTATTAGCTAAAACTGGTGGTCATATGCAAGAATTGAGAAGAGTTAGATCTGGAATTTTAAAAGAAGATGAAACTATGGTTACTATGCATGATGTACTTGATGCTATGTATGTTTATGAACAAGTAAAACAAGAAGATTATTTAAGAAGAGTTGTACGTCCTTTAGAAATTTTACTTACTAATTATCCTAGAATTGTTGTTAAAGATTCTGCTGTAAATGCTATTTGTTATGGAGCTAAATTAACTGTTCCTGGTGTTTTAAAATATGAAAATAATATTGAAAATGGAAAAGAAGTTGTTTTAATTACTACTAAAGGAGAAGCTATTGCTATTGGAATTGCTGAAATGACTTCTAGTGTTCTTTCTAGTTGTGATCATGGTGTTGTTTGTAAAACTAAAAGAGTTATTATGGATAGAGATACTTATCCTAGAAAATGGGGTTTAGGACCTTATGCTGTTAAAAAAAAAGATTTAATTAAAAAAGGTTTACTTGATAAATATGGTAAAGTTAATGATAAAACTCCTGAAGATTATAAAAAAATTTTTGGGAAAAATGAAGGTAAGGATAAAGAAAAAAAAAATGAAAAAGATGATGATGATAATAATGAAAAGAGTTTACTTAAACAAAAAAAGAAAAAAGAAGAAAGTAGTGAAAGTGATAATGATGATGATGAGAAAAAAAAGAAAAAAAGTGATAAAAAGAAAAAGATTGAAAGTAGTGAAAGTGAAGAAGATGTAAAACCAAAGAAAAAAATGAAAAAAAAAGACTCTGATGATGATGAAGATGATGATTAAGAAATGATTTAATATATAATTTAATAAAATAAATTAAATTTTAACATGTTTTACAAAATAATAATATTAACAGTATATATGATGTTAATTTATTTAAATATATTTTTTTAAATTTTATATTTTAATTAAAAGTTTATTTAATAAAATAAGCAAAATTAAATTTTTATTGTTTTTTTAAATTAATTCAATTAAAAAAAAATAATAAAAAACTTTATTAATGGGATGTGCATGTGTTCATAATTCAATTGGAGATCAGAAATGTCTTTCAATATGTCAAATTGATAAAACAAAAAAAAATGAAGAGAATTTCCCATATAACCAAACAAAAAATTCAAATAATAATTCAAATAATCAATATCGTTTAAGATCAACAGATAACAATAATATAGATAATAATTCATTTGAAATGAGAATATTACAAGAAATTAATTTTGTTAGAGTAAACCCAAAATTATATGCAGAAAAAATTATAGAAATGTTAAAATATGTAAAAAGAGAAGGAGAATTTGAATATTTTCATCCAAAAGGAAATAAAAGAATTTTATTAGAAAATGGAACAGAAATTTTTGATCAAACAGTTAAATTTTTAAATAAAATGACTCCTGTAAAAGCGTTATCTTGGAATAAAGAAATTCAAGTTGAATTTAATAATTCATTAAATTTAATAGATAAACATACTACTACTATTTTATCTAATGAATTAATTGGAAGAATTATTTTAGAAAAAAGATTAAAGATTGTCGAAAAGTATAAAAATTGCTATTTTAATATTGATATTTTTAGTGATCCTATAATTAGTGTTTTATTTCAAGTTACTGATGAAACTTTTAAACAAGAAAGAAGAAATGCTTTATTAAATAAAGATTTTTCTTTTTTTGCTGTTAATTATGTTCAAGATTCAAAAAATAAGTTTATGTCTATTTCTAGTTATGCATGATTTTGATTTGTTATTTTTTTTCCAGTCGTTTGAATATTATTATTGTATGTATTTAGAATTCAATTTAATATTTTTTATATAAAGAAAAAGAATAAAATATTTATTTTCTTATTTAGAATGATATTATTTGTAAAATAAAATAAAATCAAAGTTTTTATTTGGTAAATTTTGGAAAGGATTTATTAGATAAAAATAATACTAAATTTTTTATTTGTTTCTAAATATGACTAATTTCAAATTTATTTTTTTTATTTTAAATGAAATCTATATAATTAATAATTACTCAATTAAATAATATTTAAAGTAACAAAACTCATTTTTTATTCAATAAATTAAATTCAACTAAATTAATTAAAGAAAATAACAATAATAGTAATATCATCAATAACAGTATCATATTTAGTCCACAATTCAGTACTTTTCTTAACAATAAATTCACAACATTCTTTCGCATCATTACTTTTATAATATTTATTAGCATAATGAGCTATTTTTTCATTAGTTAAAAATTCATAAACTCCATCACTTCCAATAATAATATATTTACAATTACTTTCAATATCAAATTCTTTAATTTCAGGTTCACTAAAAACTCCAATAGAACTAGCAATTTTATCACCAATTGATCTTGCCATTGCAATACCAGGATAATTATCATGAGGTAAAAATACTCTCATTGGTCCAATTGGTTCATTATTATCAATTAATTGTCTAATTTCACCTCCTTTAGATAATATTCTTTCTTTTTCTAATTCATTTTCTGGTTTTTGATCAGAAGTCAATTCAATTATTGTTTTATGTCCTTTAACCATAATTGCTCTTGAATCACCTATATTTATAGATAATACTTTTTTATCTATTATTATAATTAATATACAAGTTGAACCACTGAAATTAGAATCAATTTTTTCATTTTTAAAAAGTAATTCTTCTGATTTTGATATTAAATTTTTTATAAATTGATAATTATTTTCTATTAAAAGTGAATAAATTTGATTTGTATGTTTTGATATTTCTTTTATTTTTTCATCATTTAATATTAAATCTTTTATACAATTTACCATAAATTGACTTATTAAATGACCTTGTGTACCATGACCATCAAAAACTCCAAAAATATTAAAATTTGGATTGTTATTTATACTTTCTATTTCAATAAATGAATCTTGATTTATTTTTGGTCCTTCTTCAGTTTTTCCAGCTTGAGTTAATGATGAGAAATTTTTAATTATACCATTTTTTATCATTCTATTTGCATTTTCAAATATACTATTTGTAAATGAAAAGAAATCATTATCATCACTTGATTTTTTTAATGGGGATGTTTTTTCCATATTTGCAGTTGGATTTACTAAATTTACACTACTATCAAATTTTCTTGATGGAATTGATTGATTAAATAAACCACTTACAAATGATTTTAATTCTTTATTTGATCTATTTGAATCATTTAAACTATTATTTTCAGAATTTTCATTTTGTGTATTTTGTTTATTTTTATCATCATTATTATCAGTTTTATTATTATTATTATTATTTATGATTTTGTTTATATCTAAATTATTTTGGTTAGTTTCATTTTGATTTTTTGATTCTTCTTTTTTTTCTTTTTCTTCTTTTAAATTTTGAAGATTATTATTTGTTTTTTCTTCTTGAGTTTTGTCTTTGTTTGTGTTATCATCTGAGTTAGAATTCATTTTTATATTATTATTTAATATATTTATTTTTTTATTTGAATTAACTTTTATTTCATTTGATAAAATATTATTTGATAAATTATTATTATTATTTTTTTCAATAGGTTTTAATTTAATTTTAGGATAATTTTTTGTATTTTTTTGAGATAATTCATTTTTAATTTCAAAATTTTTATCTTCACTTTCTGATTGCATTTTTATTATATTTAATTCATTTCCAAATGGATCATTATGATTATATGACTTGAAAGTTTCAGATTTTTTTACTTTATTGAAAATATTTTTATTCAATACTGGAATTGATTTTTTAAAATAATTATTTTCCATTTCATTTACTTTTGATAAATTTTTATTTAAATTAATAATGTTAATAGGAAATTCTATATCTTTATAAATATTATTATTCTGAGTTAAATGTTTTTTTTTTATTACATTTTTTTTATTTATTTCTGGTGATTTAACTTTTATCTTTTGCATATTTTCAGAAGAATATTTTAAAACAATTTTTTTATTATTTTGTTTTTTAATACTAAAAAATGTTTTATTCCCTAAATTATTTTTTTCAGAAAAATCATGACTTTTAGCTAAATTATTAAAATTAAGTTTATTTTGTAAAACCAATTTTGTATTATTTCTGTTAAAAAAGTTTTTATTATTATGGTTTGAATTTGAAAAAGTAATCCCAAAATTTATTGAATGAGATAATGGATTACTTATTTCTGATTTTGTATTATTAAAAATAATTGGTGAGATATTTTGTTTATTTTTTCCAATATTAAAATTAATGAAATTTTCTTTTTTTATTTTAATTGTACTACTTTCTTTCATATAATTATTATTTTTTATAATTATTATATTTTTTATAAAATATTATTCTTATTTATTTTTTTAACAAAAAAAAAAATTATTACAAACTTAAAGTTTCTATATATCAAAAATAATTTTATTAATTAATTAAAAAAATCTATGTTAATAATAATCAAATTAAAAATCATCACAAGTAGAAATATTATTTGATTTTTCATAATTTCTTTTTTTATTTAAGCATTTTTTTTCTTTTTTCTTACAATTACCTTTAATTATTTTATCATTTTCTTTTCTACAAAAAGGACACATATACATAAAATTAGGATTTAAAGCAAGTTGTTCAATATTAAATAATTTCCCTTTATTCTCTTCACATTGCATATGTTCCCATCTTAAACAATAATCACATTGAATCCATTTTTTCTTATCATAATATGAAGTATTAAAATCAAAATCTCTATATATAACATTACAATAATAACAATAATTTCCTTTTTTAAAAGCAATATAACATTTTTCACATAAATTTAATATTTGAGATTTATATGAATTTGAAGAATAAAATTTAGAAGGAAAAATTTTTGAAGGATCATCAACTATTATTGAACATATTTTATTTTCACATTTTTTTGAATAATTATTTGTTTTAAATGAATTTATATCAAAATCAAATTTAATTGATTTTGAATTTAGATAATTTAATGTAATTTCACCTTTTTCAAATTGAGAGTCTAATGATGATACTAATAAGTCTAAATAATTTGTTTTAAATTGATTTTGTGTTATATTTAATTCTTTTTGAATTTTTATTTGAGGATTATTTGATTCATTTATTTGATTTTTGTTTTCCATTGTAAAAAATCTTTGTTGTTGTTTTGATGTTTGAAAAAGGTTTGATAATATTTTTTTTTCTGTTTGTTTTGTTGAAGGTTGGTTTTGAATTGATAATAATGAATTTGTAGATAAGTTTGTTAAAGTTGATTGATGATAAAAGTCTTCTTCCGAAATTGATGTTATATTATTCATCATCTTTAATTTTTTGATAAATTAGTTAATTAATTTAATTTTTACTTTTTTGGCTCTTTGGTTTTTGACATATTTTTAATTATTTTTTTTTATTATATATAATACATGATTTATTATAAAACGTAAATTATTAAATTAATTAAATTAAATAAATAATTTTATATTTTAATAAGTTTGAAAATTTCAAAAAAGAAGTATTGATTAAAAGTAATTATTTGAAAGGAAAAAATAAGAAATTTGTCATAATATTATTAAATAAATATTAATAATATAAATTAAAATAATTATATTTAAAAAAATAAATAGAAGAATGAACTTTATTAAATACAGGATTTGTATATTTTATATAATAACATTATAATTTGATTATCAAAATTATGAAAAACAATTTGCTAAAACTAAAATATTAATAATTGAAAATCAAATATTTTATTGTAAATAAAAAAAAATTTTAAATCAAAACAAATTTTTAATAATTAATACCGAAAAAAAAAAAATAATAAATTCCAAAAAAAAATAAGAATTTAAATATATTCAATTCTTTTATCCAATTCAATAAAATCATCTCTATACTTTTCATCAAATTCTAACATAGAGAAAAGAATATCAGTAAATTTCATACTATATCTTTTTAAATAACTTTTCAATACTAATTTCATAGAAATAGTATCATTTAATTCTCTAATATCACAAAGAGAATTAAAAGTTAAAGTAGCAGCAAACAGCAAACACAAACCAAGTGAAAAAACATCACTTTTAAAAGCATTATGTTCAGCACATTTAATTTTACCTTTTTCTTGAAGAGCATGAAATAAAATAGGACTCATATACAATTCAGTACCTCTTATAGTTTGTTTTACTGTTGCTCTATTATTAGTCATCATTTCTTTTGCTTCTCCAAAATCAGCAATTCTAAAACTGTTATCTGAAAATAATAAAATATTTTGAGGTTTAATATCTCTATGTGAAATTTTATGTCTTTGTAATTCTGCAAAAGTATGAACTAATTCTTTTAATATTATTAATAATTCTTCTTCTTTATAATAATTTTTTTTTGCTTTTCTTTGCATTATTTCTTTTTCCCAATCTCGAACTGCTAAATCCATTAAAACATACATTACATATGTTGTTTTATCTAATTTTTTTGTTTCTATTCCATGTATGTTTACTAAATTTAAATTATATGGTAATAAATCTAATAACATTTTATATTCTGTTTCTAATACATTTATTTCTTTTTCTGAATTTGCTAATATTTTTTTCATTGCATATTTTTGATGATCTTTTGATTCTACTTGATATATTTTACCAAATGTTCCTTCTCCAATTTGGGATAATATTGTATAGTCATCACTATTAAATTTTTTATTTGGTTCTGATATCATTTCTTTTTTTTGATTTAAGAAACGATATGTTGATAAATTTTTACTTGATTTTGGGAATCTATATGGATAAGGAATTTTACTATTATTAGAATTATTTATATTTACATTTACATTTAAATTTATATTTATATTATTATTTGACATTTTACGTAAATAAAGTTCGCTATTATCTCTATCATGGAAATCCATTTTTTTTATTGGTGTTTTATTTTTACTATTCGATGAATGACCATTCATAATTTGATTATTATTTTCATCCTTATCTAAATTAAAATCACTAATATTTTTATTTAAATTATTTATTTCTTTTTCATCATTTTGACTATATTCACTTGTTAAATTATTTGAAGAATATCCTCTACTTCTTCCAAAATAAGCTGATTTATATAAATTGTCTTCAAATTTTACATTTTTAACTTTATTTTGAGAAAAATCTTTTTTAACATCACTTAATGATGTTTTAGGAAATAAATTTGAATTTTTTCTCATAATAAAATTTCTATCATCTTCATCATCATCTTTTATATTTTTACATAAGAACCTTTCTTTACATAAAGGACACATCCATTTATGAAATTCATAAAAATTCAACATATGACATTTTGAACAAACAATAATTTTTTTATTATTTAATTCTCCTTCATATAATATTCCATTACATTCTTTCTTATGTTGAAATTTATAATTTTGAATTTCATTTTTTGATATATTACAACAAGGAATATAATCAGGTTTAGCTTCTTTTTCATTAAAAATTGCATCTTTAATAGCAATTTTCATTAATTTAAATTCATAAGGATTATAAACTTTAGCAGCAGAAGAAAATTCTTTTCTACATATTATACACTTCCATTTAATACTAAATTGACTTAATTCTAAACCACATTTTAAACATATTAAATTATCATTTTGTTGATTTAAATATAAATAACTTTTACATTTTGGACATTTCATTACATCATTTATTACAGCATTACAATGATATTTTTCCCATGTTGCAGGTTTAAAAATTTCATTTTCATTTTTTTTATCAATTGATGTAAAATAATCACAAGAACAATGATTACAATGAAATAAAACAAAATTACTATGATATATTTTTTTACAACTTAAACATAATAAATATTTCATATCATCTAATATAAACATTTTATTCCCACATGAATGAATAGGTTCTGAAAAATGATTACAATGAGGAATAAAATTATTTCCATTATATTTTTCACATTTAGAAATATTATTTATAGAATGGATAATTTGATTAATCCTATCACATTCAGGTTCGTAATATTCATTTTGTATTATTTGAAGAATTTTATTCAATGTTCCACTTTGCATTATAAGATTTCTTGGAATTAAAGATATCTCTAAATATTTTTGTAATATAGGAATAAAATCTTGTTTTGGTATTTCTAATATTCTTGGGAATAATTCATTATATTCATCCATTGCAATTTTTAAAATTACTTGTTCTTCTTTTTTTAAATTCATTTGATTTATTTGATTGTTATTTTCCATTTTTTTTATATAACTAATTTAATAAAATTGTTATTTTTTTTAATTTCTAAAATAAAATTTTAATTAAAAATAAAAATGGGTGATAATAATGGAGAAACTGGTTTTCCAATTGGATTAGATTTAAATAATTTTCTTCCTAATGAAAATTCAAATGTACCAAGTAAAATATCAGAACAAAATGATATTCCAATAATAGATGAAGTACAAAAACAAAATCCAAGTTTTAAAACAATTTTAGAAAATAGAATAAAAAATTTAAAATCAGTATCAAATGTTTGGAAAGGAGGATTAAATAAAGGAGAAGCATTTCAAGCTGCAAATTCAATAAATGATTTAGGAACATCAAATGATGTTTTTAATTATTTTTTTATTAAAACAGAATTAAATAAAATTGATGTTAGAACTGATGATATTATTAATATTTTACCAATGATTATGAAAATGCTTTCTTCAAAATATGATATTTATTTTAAAAATGGAGTTTTAAGTGCTTGGAAAATTCTTAAATTATATTATGATGTTATTGTTAATACTAAACAAGCTCAATTAATGAATCCTGGGGGAATTGATTTGAATAGAGAAGATAAAATTAAGAAATATGATGTTATTATTAATTATTTTTATCAAATGAAAAAACTTAATTCTATGACTGAACATTTAAAAGGGAAACCTATTGAAGGATTAGATTTAATTCAATTTTGTAGTGAAATTGATTATTTCTTAAGAAAATGTGCTGGAAATTAAAATTTTAAATATTTATAATTATATAACTTTTGAAAAAAATTTATTTTGTATTCTTTAATTAAAAAAACACATTTTTAAATTTAATCAAAAAATAAAAGAAATTAAATAATTAAAATATACTAATTTCTATATAAATAATATTCTTTATATATTAATAATTTATAATTATATAAAAAAACAATAAATTTAATTATTTTAATAAATGGAAAAAAAAGAATTTATAGATAAACCATTTAAAGAATGTGAAGGAGGATACTATGACAATAATAACTTTTATATAACACCAAATGGAAGTTTTTGGGATCCTGATGGAGTTTATTTTAATAATGAAGGTTATGATAAACATGGAGGATTTTATAATGAAAATTTAGAATATCAACCTGGAAAAGGTTGGATTCCTGAATTAATGTGTTATGAAGATGAAAATCCTAATTATAATAATGATTTAGATGATGAAAATGATGAAGAAATTTTTGAAGAAATGTATGATAATAAAAATTTAGATGAGTTGTTTAATAATGAAGATAAAAAAGAAAAAAAAAAAGATTTTAAGGAAATCGATAAAAATAATAATAGGGATTTTTCTAAAAAAGAAGAAGTTATTTCTCCTGATTTGTTATTTAATAAAATCCCTGATGATAAAATTCCTAAAAAAGTTTTAAATGATAGTAATAAAGTTATAGTAGAAAAAAAAATTGAAGTTGATTCTTTATTTGAATAATAATAATTTAAAAAAAAAATGAAAAAATAAAATTTATTTATTTAATATAAATAATAATATATAATAAA
>Ga0256407_10013108_pt1 | contig 11140 bp, 12 predicted proteins | sample RumenRJG_04DNA_FD_193489 | JGI IMG/M metagenome (GOLD analysis project Ga0256407, IMG submission 193489) | Bovine rumen microbial communities from Lethbridge, Alberta, Canada - RJG_04 | ecosystem: Host-associated > Mammals > Digestive system > Stomach > Rumen | place: Canada: Alberta... | reverse complement strand
ATAGTCGGGACGTTTCATACCCTGTTTTGCCATTTAAATCACCTCGGATATATTGTGCGTAAACGCCGCTGTCTTATTCTTTCAGTCCGCAGATAATAATTGACATCTCATTGCACATAATAAACTAAAAAGGAGGCAAATATGGAACTTCTGAAAACCGCGTGGATCTCATTTCTCAGCATTATTGTACTGTTTCTTCTGACAAAGCTTATGGGCAACAAACAGCTTTCGCAGCTGAGTATGTTTGACTACATCATCGGTATATCTATCGGCTCTATTGCCGCGGAGTGTTCCTTTGAGGACGAGCACCCCGAGCGTATGATAGTTGCGATGACGATTTACGCTCTCAGTGCTTATGCAGTTTCGATAATAACAGGCAAATCAACGTATTTCCGCAAGGTACTCATCGGCAGACCACTTATCCTTTTCCACAATGGAAAGCTTTACCGCGACAATTTCAAAAAGGCTCGTATCGACATCAGTGACTTCCTCACGCACTGCCGCAATCAGGGATATTTCGACCTTACAAATCTCAGGACGGCTGTATTCGAGTATAACGGTTCGCTGAGCCTGCTTCCTGTCGATTCCGACAGACCGCTCAAGCCTTCTGATTTGGAGCTTGAACCTGAACAGGAGGAAATAATGGTGAATGTTATCCTCGACGGACACATCAACGATGTCAATCTTAAAAAGTCTAGATTCGAGCGAGTGTGGCTCGATAAACAGCTTCACGAGCAGGGATTTGATAATGCGAAGGAGATATTTCTCGGCATGGCAGACACAGTGAAAAAGACGCTTCAGCTGTATCCTATGGAAGTGAAGAAGCAAAGCGCCGACCCGTTTGAATGAACGCATTACTGTTCAGCGTCATATAATATTTCGGGAGGAATGTGCTATGAACAGAATGAATTGCAGCGGAGTTTCACTTATACAAAAACGACCGCAGGCGGCTGCTGTACTGACGGGGAGCGATGAATATCCCGATATTTACGGAGTTGTGAGATTCTATACGATGAAAAATGGTACGCTCGTATACGCCGATGTGGACGAACTTCCTTACGCAGGCAACAGGTGCAGTCAGGAAGTATTCGGCTTTCACATACATGAGGGCGAGTCATGTACAGGTAATGACAAAGATAAGTTTGCTGATGCAGGAACTCATCTGAATAAGGATAACTGCATACACCCTTTCCATACGGGAGATATGCCGCCCCTTTTTGGCAACAAAGGCAAGTCTGTGTCAGTTTTCCTTACAAACAGATTTTCAATAGAAGAGGTGATTGGGAAAGCGGTAATAATCCACGGAAGTCCCGATGATTTCACCACTCAGCCAAGTGGTAACGCAGGTGAGAAAATTGCCTGCGGTATAATCAGACCTGTTATGAGATGAAAGAATATCCGCTCAACATAAAGGCTGAGATAGAATACGCTCGCAGGTGGGCATTTTCGGCAAATCCTGCATACTACAACTTTGAAAATATCGGTGGAGACTGCACTAATTTCGTGTCCCAGTGTCTGTACGCAGGCGGAGCGGTCATGAACTATACCCGTGACACAGGCTGGTATTATAATTCACTTCACGACAGGTCGGCTGCGTGGACAAGTGTGGAGTATTTCTATAAATTCATTGTAAATAACAAAGGCGTCGGACCATTCGGCATACTTGTGCCGCTCAGTCAAGCCCATGCAGGTGATGTTATACAGCTTGGAGCAAATGGCAGATTCCGTCACAGTCTGCTTGTTATCAATGTTCGCAGCGGAGTCCCGTATATCGCGGCTCATACATTCAATGCGTATGATCGTCCGCTGAATACTTATATTTATGATGACATCAGATGCATCAGGATAGCAGGTACAAGAAAATATGGCTGACTTATTTTATAATTGATCAAAAACGGCTATTTTTAGAAGAGAAACTGTTGGGGTCTATATTGTAACACATTCACAGCGCCAAGCGGGCGCGCGCAGTTTCGCGTTTCACTTCTTGTGAAACGCGAATTTTTTTCCGCGCATAAAACCATATCTAAGTTACAATATAGTTTTCAAGTCAAAAAGCGTTTTGAAAGCTGATACAAAGGCGGTCAGGGATAAAAATACGGAAAATTTCAGAAAATAGCCGAAAACCAAATATAGAATTTTTAACCGATTTCAAAGCCGATTTTGTTGGTTTCTCACAGAAGCCATACAAGGTCGGCTTTTTGCATATATAAATACATTTTAATGATTGGAGGTCGATAGAACTGATACAGAACAAAAACAGCTATGATTCGCGGAATAATACTGGCGGTCCACAAAAACTGCGCCGCGGAACTGCGCGCGCCCGCTCGGCGCCATGGAAGAAAAAGCTCACTCCGCAGCAGAAAGCTGAGTATAAGGCTGAAAAACGTGAGGAAATGCAGAACTTATTCAAAAAGATCGATGACGGCGTTAAGGCTGTTTTCGAGTCTGACAGCTACAAGAAATGCCTGCGGTATATGAGTAAATTTACGAACTATTCCGCAGGCAATTGTATTCTCATTATGCTCCAGAAGCCCGATGCAAGCCTTGTGGCGGCATTCGGCAAGTGGAAGGAGCTGGGCAGGACTATCAACAAGGGAGAAAAAGGTATTGCGATACTCGCTCCGATGAAATTCAAGTCCAAAGAGATAGCGGAACAGCCTGTCAAGGACAGCAGCGGTCAGCAGGTATACAACGCTGATGGCAGCGAGAAAAAGGAAAAGGTCGAGGTCGAGCAGACATCCATAGGTTTCAAGAAAGTGTACGTTTTTGACGTATCCCAGACCAGCGGAGAGCCGATACCCGAATACGTCCATGAGCTAAATGAGGCTGTCGAGGACGAACAGGTTGAAGCTGTTATAAATGCTGTCCACGATATAACAGGAATTCCTGTGGATTTTGATGACATAAAAAGCGGAGCAAAGGGATATTACAGTTACGACGAGCAGCGTATAGTGATACAGGAGAATCTCAGCGGCGCACAAGCCATTAAGACCGCCATTCACGAATGTGCTCACGCCCTGCTGCACGATCCCGACAAAAAGCTCCCAACGGCGAACACTTCCCGAAGCGATAAGGAAGTCCAAGACGAATCAGTGGCATATATAGTGGCTTCGAGGTACGGCATAGATACAAGCGACTACAGCTTCCCATATATAGCCTCATGGAGTCATGGAAAACAGCTTGAACAGCTCAACCGCTTCCTTAATGAGATACAGGAGACTGCGAGAACGATATGTGATGCCATAGACACAGAGCTTCAGGCTTTATCAGTGAATCAAACAGAAGAGCAGACCGAGGACGAGTGCCTCGGTCTTGCTATGTAAGGAGGTATTTTTTGATAGGCATTCTTATAAACAACAACGGAAAGACACTATTTACAGCACTGCCAAAGGAAACCGAAAAACTTGAAAAACAGCTTGCAGTTATCGGACTGAATGTTCCTTTGAAGTCAATAAATCTCTCGAACCATAATGATATTGGCTATGAGGTGCAAATATTTGCACAGGATAAGCTTGATAATGAAATAGCTTCAAGAATAATTCTGCATGGTATTGACAATCAAACGCAACAAATGGTATAATATGCACAATTAGATAAACGTTGCTATTATGTTTCTTGCGAGATGCTAAAACAAAAAATTTGCTATTATGAGACACATTTCTATTTATAGTACTCACTTTTATAAGCAAAAGGCAATCAAGGACAATTTTTATGTGGATGATTAATTCTTGTAAATAATTCTACGGAAGGCAGTTGAGTCCAATGAATCCAACTATCCGCAATAAAAGAAGTAGAACAGATTAGCGATCATATTGTATATAGGCGCTATATTAATAGCATTTGATAGGAGGATCATAATGAAAACGAAAGCATTTTCGTTTATTATTGCTTCGGCAGTATTGTGTTTTACAAGTTCCGGTTTATTCTCAGGGAAGATGTATGCAGAGGGAAAAGATATAGCCGAAATTGTATCATTACGTTCTGAGTATGGCAAACAATTTAAAAACGACGATGGCACAATAACTTCCTATGTCAATACTGTTCCTATCGATAAAACAACCTGTGTATATAACACATGGTTCTATGACGGTCATAATCCTAACAGTACTGGTACATCTTTTGTATGTTTGGATTAGTAATAATTATATATGATTTGTAAATCAAAACAAGATATTATGAGGAGGATGTACTATGAAAAAATCACTTTCTATTTTCCTTTCGGGAATACTAACACTTGCGGCAATACCGCTCGCAGGAGCGTCAGCAGCCGAGCAGACAAATGAAAAATGGGACAGATTTATCAAATTCGACCTTTGCATAGACGACTATGATTCTCTTTCCGACAGCGAAAAGGAACTTTGTGAATACATTTTCGATACGGAGCAGAATTCCACCGAAACAATTATTTGCGAACGCGCAAGACGCACTTTAGCCGGAGATACAAATCTTGGCGAAAGAATATGCTTAAGCGATCTCACGGAATGTTACGGCATATGGGATGTAAAATCCGAGTATAGAAGCGGCAGAGAATGGTTTATACACTGCGTCCCTGATATAATCCATCTTGACGAAACGAGTGAAAGTGCTTACAACGAGTACTGGGTGGATGAAAGCGGAAAAACCAAGATATCATATACCGGAAAGAACAATGGATATAACATTGCTCCATTCAGAGTTACTTCCATTTGTCTAAACGGACAGGAAGCCAGCGAACTCTATGCTGATCATGTACAAAACTATCGTACTGAACTACAAGATGACGGTACCTACATTGTCACATACGAGATAACTCCGGCTGCATACCCGAATGACAGAATGCTGGATATCGACGGCGATTCATACTACATACAGGACGATGACAGCGTTGTTCTCATAGAAAGTAAATATATGGGAAAACGAAAAAAGGCGGACAGTATCACAGTTCCCGCTGAAGTTGACGGACACAAAGTCACAGCCATATCTTCAGGTGCCTTTGCACAATCAAGTGCAAAGGAAATAATACTGCCTGATACCATAGAATCTATCGGAAGAAACGCATTCTTATACTGCAGCGAACTTGAAATCGTGAATTTTCCTTCAAAGTTGAAATTTATGGGCACGGGCGCATTCAAGGTATGCGAAAAGCTGAAAAATATAGAAATAGACTGTCCTGAACTCAATCTGCGATATGGCGCGTTTGAAGGCTGTAGCGCTCTTGAAAGCGTAAAACTCAACGTCCGCTCAATAGGAGAAAAAGCTTTTGATGGCTGTACTTCTCTCAGTGAGGTCACACTCGGCGACAAGCTTGAAAAAATATCCGCACAGGCATTTGCAACCTGCGAAAAGATCACTGACCTTGAGCTTCCGGATTCGCTGTTGTATATAGGTCAGGAAGCCTTTGCAGAGACAGCAATACAGGGAATAGAGATTCCACAGAATGTAAAACTGATAGGTGTGCTGCCGAGAGCTCGCGGAGAAATTGTTGGCGGTATACATGTCATTCCTGCATATAATCCGCTCAATACTTTTCCCGATGACTGTACGATATATGGAATTAAAGGCTCGAAAGCTGAAATCTACGCCAAAGAATGGAATATGGTCTTTATAGCAACTGATGAATCTCTCTCTGGTGATGCTAACCTTGATGGCAGTGTTACAGTCGCAGATGCAGTAGCTATCCTTCAGTATATCGGTAATCGTGACAAGTATGAGCTTACAGAACAAGGCAAGAAAAATGCCGATGTTGACGATGTAGAGGGAATCACTCCTAACGATGCACTTACTATTCAAAAATGGGATTCGGAAAAGAAACTATAATTTTTTCGTTTTCTATCCTTAATTGATTATTTTCATGTAATAATAAGTAGTTAAATAGCAATAACCAATTTATGCAAAGTACTTTTAACTATATTTAAGGGGGAAACTTATTATGAAACGCTCAAAAAGACTAATATCCAGTTTAGTGGCAGTAGTTTTGATGACCAATTCCGTTCCTATGATTTCAATTGCTAATATGACAATAATGGCCAAGTAACTTCAGCTGATGCAACCGCTATACTGAATCACACTACATAACAGGAGGGATCACTATGAAAAAAACAAGAAAGCTTTTTTCTATCATGACATCAATGGCACTTTTCACCTGTGCAGCAGTTGTTCCGATGAGTTCGTATGCGGCTTTAGTTACTGACAACACAAGAACAGTAATAGAAAACGAAAAAGAAGCTAAACATGTCAGGATTGATTTCAATTATGATCGAAACTATGTTGAGCAATCAACCAAAGATTTTAACAATGAATGCGATGAGCTTGCAAAGCAGTATATCGAATCGTTAGACAAATCTCAGTATGGTGATGCGGAATTATTGAACATTCGAGCAGAATACAGAAGAAAAATAATGGAAGAACGCAAACCCGAATATTTGTCAAATATGAGAAAAGAATTAGCAGCTTCTATCATTGAAGATATCGGCATTCAATCTGAAAGTGTGATCTATCCTGAGCATAATGGGACGTTCTATTGTGATCTGACTGCTGAACAACTTGAAAATGCTGAAAAAAATGATAAAATCACGATGATTTCTCTTGATAGTGACTACGACGAATACGGTAATTACATCGGAACTCCGAATCCATGGATTCATACAGGAACAACCACAACAGCTGTAAGTTCAACAAGTAATACATCGACAACATCTGTTATAACAACCACTACGTCGGCAGAACAATACGGCACTGAAATGTTTACTGATACTATCGAATCAATTGGTAGGGACATGGTAAAATTCAAGGAACACGGCGCTTATTATCTTGGAATAACGCATATCGAAGATATACAGAAGCTTATGACCTATAAGCAAGGGAATGAAGTTCTCATTGGAATTGAGTATATCAGGGCGAATGATACTCATGTAAGTATCAACAAAATATTCATGCTAAGTGCATCTAAACTTGACCTCGGTGACCCGAATGGCGACAGCAAAATAGATGCAAAAGATGCTTCGTTCACTTTAGGTGAGTATTCTAAACTCTCTACCGGCGGAGCTTCAAACCTTACATCAGTTGAGAAGTCTGCAGCAGATGCCAACAAGGACAGTCAGATTGACTCCAAAGACGCATCTCTCATGCTCGGTATGTATGCATATAATTCAACCTCAAATAATAAGCTTGAGACAATGGAAGCCTATATAGAGTATTTGAAAAGCAATACTTAATGAACAATAATAATCAATGGCACTATTATAGTGCCATTGATTTTGTGAGGTGTGTTTTAATAAGACACAGAAAGGAAAATGATAAGAACTAAAATATGATTTATGCAACTGATTTCGGTCAGTTCATATCCGAACAAAAGCATAAACACTCCCTTCAGAGTAAAGAACTCGCAGAAATGCTTGATATTTCAATGGGATATCTCAGTCAGCTTGAACATGGCAAGCGAGTATGTCCAGATCAGAAACTATTGAAAAAAATGATTGAGGTATTCAATTTGAATGAAGAAGAATGCTGCACAGTTTACGATTTGTATGAGAAAGCTTCAGGGAAGCTCTCTCCTGATATAGTTGAGTATGTGCAGTCAAAGGATATTGTCAAAAAAGCGTTAAGAGCAGCAAAAGCTGTAACCGCAACTGATGACGAATGGGAAATGTTTATTGACGCAATAAAAAATGAACAATAATTTTGCGGTCAAAACCGCAAAATTATTGCGAGAGATTTAGCTGTGCAGCTAAATATAAACAAAAGGAGAGATATAAATAGTAATGCAGCGACATTCATTTCGTTGTCCATATTGTAACGGACGATTATTTGATGTTGTTTGTTATCCGCCGAAAAAACTAGAAAATAACAGCAATTATGCGATAATGATAAAATGTTGGAAATGTCATAGAATAATAGAAATAATAGGTAAAACCTTAGTACAAACATCACCTTGAATAAAGAGTAGGAGTTTGACAGGCTTTTAAAGCATTGTCAACTTCTACTCTTTTATATATTTAAAAGAACTCCATTCTGCTTTGAAAGCGGAATGGAGTTTTATGTTTTTATCTCAAAAGTGGCTGTGTATAGCTGCTAAGTATCCTTAGTCCTTCGTTTTGATTCGACGAAAAATCAAAACGGAGGATAAAGAAATGGCATATAATCATGCAAAAGAAGAAAAGAAATTCAAGGAACAGTGGGAGAAAAAGGAAAAGCTATATCTTGAGAGTGGTATGACAGATGAGCAGATCTCTGTAATAAGGGAATACGATGAAAACGCCTTCAAACTGGATCGTGCCTTTTACAGAAGAACAATGCTGCTTGCTGAACCAGAAAGTATAACTGAGGGGAAACTTGATGACCGTTCCGATACATATTTAGAGGAATACTGGACTGACCTTATAGACAGCGACGAAAAGTATCTCAGGCTCATGAAAGTACCGCCAATAATGCGAAAAGCATTCTATATGTATAAGGTTTTAGGAATGTATCAAGATGAAATATCGTCAGAACTATCAATTCCACAGCAAACAATCTCATACTGGATTGGTAAAATCGCTGAAATACTAAAGTGAGTTGGTGAGAGCACCTGTTTTCGTGGGCTATTTTTATGTAGGGGACTCTAAGCTCTTACAATGCAGCTTGAAAACAGAATAGCAGCAACAAGAATACGTTGATCCTGTGCCGGACTAAAATTCGGCAGCCAAAGAAACCATACGCTTGCGATAAATATGACGTTTCAAAATGCGGAGCAGCTCTCCGCAAGGCGATAAAAGCAGGAATATAATGATACTTCCGTCCAGTCACAGACACAAGCAATGAGGGCGGCTCTATGCGAACCATAGTGGGATGAGATTTCCATGAAGATCAATAAGCTGTTGATCGTTCTTGTTGTTCCGTGCGTGACGGGTGCGAGGTCAAATATCACGCAAAAACGTCTGAAAATAGAATCAGACGAAGGCTTAAGAGTTATATAATTCTGCGCCTGACAGAAATGTCGGGCGCAGATATAACATAAGCATATAAGCACAGTTATATGTTTATGTTATAGATATTTTTGAAATAAGGAGCGTGATAGATTGCAGAAAAATCTTAGCTGGAACGAGCTTAGAAAACGGCTTAAAACAGCTAAACTGAAAGCAGAGTATACGTGCAGAAAATGTATATGGGCTGATACGGAGTCAGGATATGTTTTATGCACAAGGCAAAAATGCATCAAGGAGGATCACGATGAAAAAATACGGACAGGCTGACGTTATGTGCGCTGTAATACATATTTTTCTCGCGCGGCAGGACAAGCTCACCGATAAGCAGAAAAAGGAAATCGAAAGCAGGAGCTGCGCTGAAATAACCGAACAGTACCCAACAGCGGCGCAGTGGGAGGTGGAAAGGTGATACGCATAATAATCGGAATGATAATAGGCGGATGTATTGGCGTTTTTGCAATGTGCTTATGTATTGCCGCAGGCAAAGCCGACGAAAACAGATATTAGTCAGTTCTGCACAGTTTCAACTTCGAAAAATAGGTGGTTGTGGTGATTACCTTCGGGAGCAAAAAACGGTATAATATGGCTGAGACAGGAGGTGGCAGCGATGCCGACAGTAACAGTTATACAGCCGAAAGCCGCTGATAATGAACAGCGATTACTGCGAATAGGAGCATATTGCAGAGTATCATCAAACAGCGACGATCAACTTAATTCATATAACTCTCAGCTTACATATTACAGCCACAAATTTGAGGATTCTGAAACCGAAATACTTATTGATATTTACGCTGACGAGGGCATAACAGGTACTTGCGAAGAAAAGAGGACGGAGTTCCTTCGCCTTATAGATGATTGCAGAAAAGGAAAAATAGACCGCGTATATACGAAGTCTATCAGCCGCTTTGCCAGAAATACAAGGGACTGCCTGAAGAATATCCGTGAACTAAAATCGCTCGGTATAACGATAATGTTTGAAAAAGAGAACATTGATACCGCTAACATAACCGACGAGCTTATGATCACCGTTATGGGAGGATTGGCTCAGGAAGAATCGGTTTCCATTTCACAGAATATGAAATGGAGCATACGTCGGAAAATGAAAAAAGGCAAATATACACCGCATATTGCTCCATTCGGATACAGATTAAAGGATAATACATTTGTTATCATAGAAGAAGAGGCTGAAATAGTTAGAGATATCTATACAACATTCGTGAATGGTAATGGAACTCAACGTACTGCTGATTTAATATTTCAAAAATATGGCGCTAAACTGAACATTTCATACTCAACAATTAGATACATCCTAAAAAATGAAAAATATATTGGAGACTCTTTATTTCAAAAATTTTTTACTCCTGATACAATCGGTGCTCGATGCAAGGAGAATAAAGGTGAAAAAGAAATGTACTACGTAAGCAACACTCACCCAGCAATTATAAGTAAAGAACTGTACGAAACAGCACAAAAGCTAATGGAAAATCGTTGTATCGCCCGAAAAAGTCCAATCTCCTCCCCTTTCAAGCGAAAAATTCTCTGTAAATCCTGTGGAAGCATTTATCAACATAAAATAAGCCAAAAAACAAGCTATTGGGTATGCAAAAAACATGATGATAAATCATCTCTATGTAATTCAAAACCAATTTCCGAAATAATTATAGTCAGTGCTTTTATAAAAGTCTACAACTCCCTATTATCAAATGTAGAATATATAATTAAGCCGGTTTACGATTCATTGCAAGAACTTGAAATTAAACAGGCTAAAGGAAATAAAAAAATAATCGAACTCCGTCGAAACATTTTACAACTAAAGGAACAGCTTAAAGTTGTAGCAACGCTTCGTACCAAAGGTTTTCTTAACGAAGCTAAATTCAAGGAGCAAAGCCTTGAGATTAACAACAAGATAGATAAGTTGAGCAAGGACATTCGGCTTTTATCACAGACTGAGGATACAACGCTGAAAGACATCGAAATGCTTATAGATTATTTTGAAAAGCGAGAGCATATAATGATTGAATTCGAGCCGCAGGCTTTTGAAATTTTAATAGATAAGATCGTTGTCAAAGACAACATTCTCGAATTTCACATAATAGGAGGTCTGATATTTACCGAAGAAATATAACCACAGCATTTATGCTCTCTGCCCAAAATGCAGGGAGCTTTTTTGTCGGTTGTGGTGAATAGAAAAAACGCCT
>Ga0256407_10013106_pt1 | contig 11140 bp, 10 predicted proteins | sample RumenRJG_04DNA_FD_193489 | JGI IMG/M metagenome (GOLD analysis project Ga0256407, IMG submission 193489) | Bovine rumen microbial communities from Lethbridge, Alberta, Canada - RJG_04 | ecosystem: Host-associated > Mammals > Digestive system > Stomach > Rumen | place: Canada: Alberta... | reverse complement strand
ACCAAAACAAGGAACAGATCCTACGGGCAATAGCTGATGAAACATCAGCTAAGCCCGTAGGCACACGCACAACAACCAGAGTCTTTAGTTGTATATAGTCTAACTGGTTGGGAAAGTACTATTTAAAGAAAACCTGGAAATCAGATTTTATATTGATAATTGTCAAGAATTGCCTATGAAAGGACGCTTAAAGACATCAAATGATGGAACCCGAGAGTTTTTCTGGCAATGGAAAAGCGATAGTGATGTATTTCTATTTCCAGAAAAATGGGTAGATAATACAGCAATTGGAAAAACAATTATTCATTTATATGATGTTTTACTTTGGAATCAATGTGCAATCATCGATAGCACATGTGTCTCAAAATACAAAACAGAATTATTGCAATACATGGAATCTCTTGAAGCGCCTATTGAATAAACAGTATTTGTGAACTTCTAGCGTAATTAATGAATGCTACATAAAAAAGAAAATAGGGAGCAGCTGTCCTTACAAGCAGGAATAATTCAGGCTAATCGTAGTGCTATCCTGCCTGTAGGAGTGATGATCGTGTTCCTTTGCGGAACAGTTTACGCCTGGAGTATTATTTCCAGATCCACTTCCGCGACATTCCCTTACTGGAACGCGCAGACACTGTCCATGACCCTTAAGAATGACAATGATGTTCTATGCGCTGGGCGGTCTGGCCGGCTCTACACTATTATCATGACACTGCCCACGCAAACAATGTGCTCAAAGGGACGATTCTGATCGTCCCTTTGAGCACATTTGATGTCTCCTTGCAGTTCCGGTCTTACAGCTCATCCAGGTTCGGCAAATCAGGCGTATCGTCCTCTTCAAAGGTTTCTTTTCCGAGCTCTGTGATTTTTGTCCTTCCGGCTGCACCGTACTGGTAGAGCTGGTCAAAAAACTCGATTGCGGCGCGGATTTTGGTGCGAAGCAGGTAGCCGCCGGCTTCTGTTGCGGCATAAATGGATTCAGCGGATACGTCGGGGTGCCAGCCATATGCCCTTCCGTGGAAATCCTGGATGCTCATAAGAATCTGTGTGATTTCTTCTTTTGTCAGAGGCGCAAGTTCCGGGGCATTTTCATTTGCATGGAGAGAGGCAAGAGAGGCTGACAGCGCGTCCTTGTCTTCAGCAAATACTCCCTCGACATTCTCAAATTCCTTCTTTTTGTCGATCACGTCTTCGACGTAGGAAGAGCTGAACGCAAACAGGGAAAACACACTTTCGAGCCTGGGGGAAGGCTTCAGAAAACGCTGCATCTCCACATAGCTTTTGGCGCGCGCCTTTTTGCCCATTCCTCCGATCAGCTCTGCCTCATCAAACAGAATCACCCATCCGTTATAGCCAAGCTGCCTGAACAGATGACTGATGAAGTAGAAATAGTCATAGATATGTTTTGTCTTGCTGAAATTTTGGTTGAATCTGGCCACGGAACCGGTGATCCTGCGATAGCTGCGTTTGATCAGGGGACCGGTGGTAAAATCTCCCTCCAGATCAGCCAGGAAAGCATATCTTTCGTCTTCTTCCTGCGTACCCAGAAAAGCCCGAAGAAGAAAATAGAGTTTGTCTGTTTCCAGTTCCTTTGCCGTATAAGCAAGAAGCTCTCCGGAGACATTGCTTCCCTTTGTCAGATCCTCCAGCTTCCGGCGGAACCCGGGCTGGGCGGCACCAGGCAGATAGGTGTTGGCAATGATCTTGGGATAGAGCTGATGGGGTTTGTCGATAGGTGTTTCTTTTCCCAGGGACACAAATGAAACAGCCATATTTTCCGCAAAGGCCATGCTGAATGCTGTGTTGAGCAGGTGTGTCTTTCCTTCTCCATAACGTCCGGTGAATACCATTCCGTCAGAGTGTCCTGTTTCGACCACTTTTTCCAGCCGGTCCTGTACCCTGCGCATCATCGCCGGACGCGCTTCGGAAAAGTATTCGCCGACCGCGCGCGACGGCACGCCGCTGCGCAGCGCCTCGATCACATGCCGGGCATTAAAATCTGTATTCTTCTGTGCGCCAATGGATTGACTTTGCATCATTTTCACAACTCCCCTTTCCGGAAGTGTCCGCCACGAGGCGGGGTGCGAATGTGTAGCGATACTTGTTCACACGCCGCTGAATTCGAGGTGTTTTTGCACGCTTTTTTAGCGCAAATAACCGAACACAACGGGAAAATCCCATCACGACAACGATAACATGGCCTCGCTTTGTGAAATGGGATTTTGCAGGTACTGTTCAGGTGCCCGACAGGGCGTGGACAGTAACCGGTGCTTCGTTTCCGGCACCTGCAGTTCAGTCTGTTTCATTGGAGAGAACGGCGCGGCTGATAAGGTAAGGGATTCCGATTCCGCCGAATTTTGCCCGCTCCTGCAGTTCCCTGACTTTCTCCCTGTCCAGCGCCGCTGCGGGCCAGCCATATTTCGACAGGATCTTCGCAAACTTTTCTGACATCTCAATCAGAACGTCTTCGGTATAAGACTCCTCCGCATAGCGGTCCAGATCAAGGATGTCTGCGAAACAGTTGAAGCGTGAGCTGACCACTTCGTTCTGGATCCGCATCCAGAGCGCCTGATAGGTCTTGAAACCGGCATTTTCATTGTCCATCAGTCCACGATCAAATGCGAACAGGAAAAGGATATAACGCATATTGTCGATGTCATCGATCAACTGCCGGATGCTCTCGAAGGCATCATTTCTGCGCAGCTTTGTATACCGCATGGTGGTGCCTGCCGCGCGATTCATGAGCATTTCCAGATCATCGATGCACACGACCATGCCCGCGTAGCCAGCCAGATGCACGACCTCCGCCAGAGAGCGGAGCAGATGCCTGGCATTGATCTTCGTGACTCTGGAAGGAGAAAGTCCCAGCGCGCGGAGCTGTCCGAGTTTGACGGATTTATCTCCATGTAGAAAAGACAGCACGAGTTCCCGGCTGGCCGGTTCCAGAACCGGATGGCCCAGGATACCGCCGGTGAGAATCGAGCAACAAAAGGCAAAATTATTGTCCAGCAGCGGATTTTTCGTAAAATATGTTCTGAGCGCGCTTCGGATTTCTCCACGGGAGATCGGATCCGCTTCACCACGTTCAGAGAGAAAATCCATGAAACTCTTTCCTTCTTCGATTTCAGTCGGATCATAACCAAGTTCCCGTATGATCTGCCCGGCGCAGCCTTGCAGGACATGTTCAATATCACACTGGCGGAGAATCTCCAGATAGATTTCCCTGAAATCATGGAGCCAGACGTCTTTTGCGGAAAAAGAAACGGTGAGAAAGCCCCTTTCAGCGGCTTCGTCCAGTATGCGCATGGAAAAATGCGTCTTCCCGCTCCCGCTGCGGCCGGTCACAAACTTCATCTTGCTTCCGCCCCGGCAGATATAATCCTCCAGGTATTGTTCGCTCAGAAAAGAAGTCAGCGGATCCAGGCCGGCTGTTATTTCTTTCAGGAGGGTACCCCGCCCCGGGGGCAGGCCCTTCGCCAGACATTCCACCGCGGCGTCTCCCGATACTTGCTCTGTCATGAAATCGTCCCCTTTCAATTGTCCTTTACAAGAACGAAATGGTTTACTGCTCCATTACCATTTTCAGCGTGTTGATGAAGGACTCCACACCGGAGCTGCTCAGAACACGGATCCCGCTTTTGCCGTCCCTGCTGGTCCCGAAGTAATATCTCTTCCCGGATTTGGAGATCCAAGCGTCCGTTCCTTTTTCATAGAGACGCGCCAGGTCAAAGGCATAAGCCTGCTTGTCATAATCCTTGCGTGCCCGGGCAGTAGGGGCAAGGAATTTATAAATCTTGTCCAGGCTCTGTGTACTGCCGATACGGGCATTTGACTTCAGGCAGGCAAGTTCATAAGCATCTGCCAGCTCTGACATAAAAGTCTGTTCGTTAAATTTCGCATTATAGAGCTTCACCTGATCGGCATGGATCGATTCCGCCACGTACGAGGGTCTGAAGCTCGGCAGCTTCTTCCTGTTGATCCAGACTTCACTGTCATGCTCCTCGTCTCCGATGATCCTCACTTTGAAGGGGAACATCTCATAGACACCCGTCTCTCCGCGGACATCGACGCCTTTTTCCGCACAGGATTCCAAAAGCTGCTTTGTAAAATCACCGCCCGCAAAATATGCTTTCGTATCAAAAGCTTCGATCTTGTCCCGGACAGCATCGATTCCTTCCTGTAAGGTCTTCGTCGCATCCGCGATCGCTTCAAGACTTTTCTTTACTTCCGTCAGATTCCCTGTCTCGGTATTTTTCTGGATCGCCTTCTGCTGCCTTGTGACTGCCGCTGCGGAATCCTTCAGTGACTTTTCCAGAGGCTGCAGTGCGCCATATAATTCTTCGTAGTTCATCCTGTTCATTTTCTCCTGTTTTCTACGAAATTGTCTATTGCTTTATCTTTGTCTTTTGTTTTTCTTTGACTTTCTCTTTATCTTTATTATTTCTGTTTCTTTTTGTTTATCTATATCATTTTCTTTATCTTTTTCCCCGGAACGCGTCTCCGACACGTCTCATCGCGCCCCAGTAGTTTTTCGAATGTCTGTCTTTTGCTGATTGTGCCCGCCGTGCCTGCTCTTTTGCAGACAGCAGATAATCCGCGCACACCAGTCCCTCGGTAAGACATTTGCGCACCTCTTCGAGCTGTGCGGCATTATATCCCTGATCCCTGGCTGACCGCACCAGCCCGCCGCTGACGTATTCGTACAGATCGTTGGAAAAAACGCCCTCTGCAGGATAATACCGCAGACTGAAGGATTCACATTCCTGCAGTTCAGGCAGGAAAGCGGCATCGTCCGTTGACTCCCGGATATAAATATAATAAAGACAGGCAGTTGCCTTGCCTTCCGCCCTTCTGATCAAACGCCCAAGCCGCTGGATCCGCTGCCGTTCCACGGCAGTGGAACTGAGTACGATCCCGATATTCGCGTCCGGGACGTCAATCCCTTCATCCAGCGCTTTACAGCTCACCAGGATGCGGAACGCCTCCTCGCGAAATTCCGACAGGATCCTTGTCCGCGCCTCTTTTGTCATCTGCGAATGATAAACTCCGCAGACATTACCGAAAGCCCGCCGGATCAGGCCCGCCATTTCCTCCGCCTGAGCGATCCTCTCGCAGAATATCAGAACACGGTCACTTTCCCTGAGCTGTTCCAGAATAGAAAGACAACAGGAGAGCCTTGCCCTGGCCAGTGTACTGATTTCCTTTCGCTGCCAGGTCAGCATCAGATAGGTGCAGGCCGGTTCCTCCGGATCCATGTCCGCTTCTTTCGCGATCCGCATCACAGCTCTGATAAAGGACTTTTCCTTTCTCTCCCTGAGCTTTTTCAGTTGAGGATGTGCCCTCAGCAGCGCAATGAGCGCCTTTCCGATCCTGAAAGTGAGCTCCCCGTACTCGGCCAGTTCGTCCGCGTAAAAAGAAGACGATACCTCGCACACAGTGAAGGGAGAAATGATACCTTCATTGACGGCGGAATCAAAGCCGTACTGGTAGATCTCTCTGCCCAGGGAGCGGAACAGGACTTCATCATTCGATGTACCGAACGGTGTAGCTGACAGTCCCAGGCACAGATACAGCTCCTTTTCGCGAAGCGCAGAAGCATGAGCCCCTTCCAGAAAACCAAAGATTTTTCTGTTCTCTTTGCTTGTATAATGGTGACATTCATCGCAGATTAACAGGACGTGCCTTTGCAGTGCCAGGTCTCTCCGGATGTGCCCCGCAAGCGAATCCCTCGCGGAGTTAATGATATATATGATCACATGACGATCAGGATCATCCCTTTTTCCACCTCCAAAAAAGCCCGGACGCCACTCATCCGGACCGGACTGATGAAGAAGCGCCATCTCCCACTGATGGGCAAGCGGAATCGTAGGCACCACGATCCGGACCATCAGATCCGGATACAGCGCTCTTGCCTGTGCGATTGCTGCAAGCGCCAGAAAGGTCTTTCCGGCGCCGGTCACCACATTGGCGATTCCCCTGTAATGATTATTCTTCCAGGCGTCGAGACACTCCCTCTGCCACTTGTACAGCTTTTTTTCATATGCCGGCATAGACTCTTCCCTGCAGACAAATTGAACATGGTCATATATATTCGTTTCGAAAATCTCTCAGGTGAGACAAACACCAGTACACCGCGCAGAGAATACAAGCTGATTTTTGCAGGGGGTACCAAATGCAAGTATACAGGAACCATTGGGAAATGACAACTCAATTGTTCCAGTATAAACCGGAACTGGCCGGCCGAAGATAAGCGGGGACCGTCCCCTGAAAGACGTGCCGCATCAGGTCCTCAGCAGCAGGGTCCTCATAGGCCCTCGCAGTCCCGATTTTTCCATTCTGATTCCAGAAACTTGTGAAAATATCGGCTTTTTGTCTATGAATGGTTTTACGTTTCGTTTACGACATGTGCAGGTATGAGTAAAACTGTGTCAAACTGAGTTAATTCCAGCCAATCTGGGATAATTCCAGCCAATCTGAGTTAATTCCAGTCAATCTGGGATAATGTACGATAATTTTGATATGCGTGAGACAGGCATAGTGTGTTACTCGTCACACTCTGACCAGGGTGTGACGGTAACGTTGCGTCCGGCGATTCCAATTTCGCTTCGCGAATGTAAGTGGTAATCTATCTGGCAAATCTGCTGGGTCTGGATCTGTGCCTGGAAGGACGTGAACATGGATCATGAGAAGTATCAAATCAGTATTGAAAGAGACGGCAGGATGGTTCCTGTTGGATCGATAAGCGGTGAGAGCTACAGGAACAGCGAAAGGATATCTTATACATGGATACACTTGAAAAACGGAATCATAACAAAAAGATCACCTGGCCCTGGAGGGAATGGTTTAGTAAACCAGTTCTTGAAAACGGCAGGAGGGATGAGGAAAACGGAAAGATCATTGATTTTGAGGTGGACCCGTCCGGCACACGGGGGACAGGCACTTCAAAGGTCTGATCCGTTCTTTCCGGACGATCCAAGATGCCGATTTTGATGTTCCGGAGGAACTGGAGGAGACTCTTCGGCCCTATCAGATCCATGGATTCAGATGGCTTTCCACACTTTCGCAGGCGGGCCTTGGCGGGATCCTGGCAGATGAAATGGGCCTTGGCAAAACCGTGCAGATGCTCGCTTTCCTCCAGGGACAATACAGGGAAAGTGTGTCAGAACCGGCACTGGTCATCTGCCCGGCGTCCCTGGTCTATAACTGGATAGAAGAATGCAGCCGGTTTACTCCGGATATACCAGCAGTGGTTCTTGCAGGAAACCTCAGCCAGCGGAAAAAGGAGATCAGGAAGATCGGCACGGAGAGGGGCGGCTGGCTGTATATCACATCCTATGATCTGCTTAAACGGGATATTGCCTTCTATGAAGGGATGACCTTTTCCACGATCGTTCTGGATGAAGCACAGTTTATTAAAAACCGGAAGACAGCGGTCAGCAAGGCGGTGAGAGTACTGAAAGGTTCGCACAGGTTTGCCCTTACAGGAACACCGGTCGAGAACCGTCTCTCTGAATTATGGAGTATTTTTGATTTCCTGATGCCGGGATTCCTGTATAAGGAATCGGAATTCTCTGAACGTTTTGAAGTGCCGATCATGAAGAAAAAGGATGGATCCGTCTCCGGGAAACTGGCTGCGATGACCGCTCCCTTTATTCTTCGCAGAAAAAAGGCAGACGTTCTCAAGGAATTGCCTGATAAACTCGAAGAGAACAGAATCTCGGCCATGGAAGGGGAACAGCGCCGTTTGTATGACGCACAGGTGGTACATATGAAGCAGATGCTGGAGAATTTCAGCGGCTCAGGGGAGGAGAAGGTCCGCGTGCTCGCGGAGATCACCCGCCTTCGCCAGATCTGCTGCGACCCCTCGCTGGTCTTTGAGGATTACAAAGGCACGAGCGCGAAACGAGAGGCCTGCATGGAGTTGATCCAAAGCGCCATCGACGGAGGCCACCGTATGCTGGTATTTTCACAGTTTACATCCATGATGGAGCTGTTTGCGCAGGATCTGAAGAAAGAGAAGATCCCTTTTTATACTATTACAGGATCGACACCTAAACAGGAGAGACTGCGGCTGGTAAATGCATTTAACAGCGGAGATACACCGGTTTTCCTGATCTCCCTGCGCGCGGGAGGAACAGGACTGAACCTCACCGGAGCGGATGTGGTCATTCATTATGATCCCTGGTGGAATCTCGCAGTACAGAACCAGGCGACAGACCGGGCACACCGGATCGGACAGACCCGTCAGGTTACCGTTATCCGCCTCATCGCATCACACTCGATCGAAGAAAAGATCCAGGCCCTTCAGGAGGCAAAACGGGAACTGGCGGATTCAATCATTGGAAGCGAAGGAGGTTCCATCATGAACATGTCCGCGGCAGAATTGCTGGAGCTTTTATCGTGAAGGGGTGAAACAAGGGACGGTCCTGGCGCTGGAAAAGAAAAAGAATGACCTGAAAAATGCTTTTGCAGAGGCTGAACATGTGGATTTCCATAACGGACTGGAGAAGCAATTCGTGTAATGCGCCGCTTAAGCGGAATATTCAGTTTCCCGATAAAATTCGTCCAGAAGATATTTTCTGAGGCGGTTATATAAATCCTTGTCTTTTCCGCCGACAGTGGTTCCATCGATCCGGTCTGCGTGCAGGCAGAGGTTGCTGGAGCTTGTGACGATGATTTCGTCAGCGTCGAAAAGATCCGCCAGACTGAAAGCTTCTTCCCGGAAAGGAATGTCCAGTGCTGAGCAGGCCCGAAGCAGATGTGCCCTTGCAATGCCGGGCAGGATCAGGTTGTCGGTCGGTGCGGTGTACAAGGTTCCGTTTTTCAGAATATGTATATTGCTGTGGGCGCACTCGGTAACCCTGCCGCCGGGACGGTAGAATACTGCTTCAGCACAGCCTGAGGCTTCCGCTTTCTGCGCCGCCATCACGGAAGGGATGAGGTTGAGTGTTTTTATATTGCAGTGGAGGAAGCGTGTGTCCTCTGTCGTGATCAGCTGAATGGGCTTGTGTCCATCAGAAATCTCAGCAGGTGTGAGAGTGATCCAAAGATTTCCCGTCCCCTTTGTAAAGGCGTGTTTCCGGATCCCGGAACCACGTGTGACCTGATAATAGACAAACAGGTTTCCTGTATCCATTTTCAGTACAAGATTCATTAACAGCTGCTTGAGTTCTTCTTTGCTGACAGGCATTATGATCTCCAGAGCGGCAGCGCTTCTGAAAAATCGATCTATATGTTCATCCAGAGCGAAAATATGGTAGTTATGGCAGGGACCGGCGTCGTAAACGCCATCACCAAACCATGAGGCACGGTCGTTCATAGGGATCTTCATTTCTTCCAGGGGTCTGTAAGTTCCATTATAATAGCCAAGTCTTTCCATTGATATAATCTCCAAGCCGCATTTTACCCTGCTGTTCAGAAGGGGAAGCACCCCTTTCATATTTATTTCCCCTGAAGGGATTTATTAGGATGCCTATGATAGTGTCTATGATCAAAACGATAGCACGGACATTAACAGATTGGAAACTGTATTTAGTCGATGTATAATACAGATAAATATCTGTGAACCGGAGGCGGCCGAATGAATCTGTTACACATGAATTATTTTATCGCTGTCGTGGAGCATCAAAGTATTTCCCGGGCGGCGCAGTCACTTTTTATCACGCAGCAGACCCTGAGCTCCCACATTGCCTCGATGGAAAAAGAACTGGGCACCTGTCTTTTTGAACGAAGGCCCAGGTTCCGCCTCACGCGGACGGGAGAGAGGTTTTATCAATATTGTGTGCGGTTTCGTGAATTGAACGATGCCATGGTGAATGAATTCCGGGATCTGTCGGGGAACATCAGTGATATCCTGCATGTAGGTATTTCACAGACGCGCAGCCAGATTATCATGCCTGACCTGATACGGCGCATGCGTAAAGAACTCCCGCATGTACAGATTCGAATATCAGAACGGACAAATGATGTACTGATTGAAAAATTGTTGGAAGGTGAACTTGACATAATGATAGGAAATGTATCTGATCACCATCCGAAGATTTTCAAGGAGACGCTGTACAGTGAATCAATGGTGCTCATCCTTCCCACCGGTTTTTTGACAAGGGAGCAGCTGACAGAAATGAATCGTACCGGAGATCTCAGTGTTCTCGAAGAAGTTCCTTTTGTAATGAATACACAAAATGATACTGCGGGGCGTTTCGGGACCGCTATACTGGAATCATCTCATATTGTCCCTTATACTGCTGCAATGTCCGACTCTGCCGAGACCTGTCTTCGGATGTGCATAGATGGACTTGGCGCCTATATTTGTCCGGATATTTATGTGCGTTTTTATCGGGATCGATTAAAACACCTTTCCATTATTCCTTTGGACTATTCATACCAGATTTGTCTGGCGAGAAGACAGGAACTATATGACAAAACCAGTATTCAAACATTTTGGAAGTGCTGCAGGGAAATGAAATGGCAATGACAATGACTGGCCGGAGGGCAAGATGCTATTCTTCTTCTGGGCGCGGCGGTCTGTCGAATGTTTTTTCAAAAGAGACGGGATGACCATATTTTTTCAAATATGTGGCTTTATATTCTTTTGTCATTTCTTTTCTATATCCCGGTCGCGGTGGGCGCAGGTTTAGTCCCTGCCTTTGGAATGCTCATGCTGCTAAGACCATATGCTATATCCTGATGATTTCCGCATTTCTGAGGGCGGTTGTGGGAAGAGAGCATTAAGGGGCAATTCTGCGCAGCTTTGATTACATATGTTTGAGAAACGGGGATTATGGGCACAAGAACGAAAAACAAAAATAAAATTTAAAAAAGTAACGGGCACAAGCGACATTCCCGTTGTTGCATTTGGCGCACTTTTCCATCCAGTCGAAAATAGTGTACTATTATAGTAAACGACATTAATAATTTTACTTTGAAATAGCGCAAAATATATGCTATACTTCTTGTGGAGGTGCAGTATATATGAATAAACGCAAGTATAATACCGACCCCGAGTTGTTGCTGGAACAAGGTAAAGCTATTATGTCGTCAACCGACGAGGCTCGGTACCACTTCAGGGTATTTGCCGTAAATATGGTTCTTTCTGGATGCTCTGCTGCTCAAATTGGCACCATGGCTGGGGTCAGCAAGG
>Ga0256407_10013103_pt1 | contig 11141 bp, 19 predicted proteins | sample RumenRJG_04DNA_FD_193489 | JGI IMG/M metagenome (GOLD analysis project Ga0256407, IMG submission 193489) | Bovine rumen microbial communities from Lethbridge, Alberta, Canada - RJG_04 | ecosystem: Host-associated > Mammals > Digestive system > Stomach > Rumen | place: Canada: Alberta... | reverse complement strand
CTTTGAATGGACGCCTACAAAAGAGGACCATTATATCGCAAGGGCGGACGAGAAGGCCCGCATCCTTGTGAACGATCACAGCGAGCCTGCGCTGTACGACGCATGGGACTGCCCGGTGTGCGGTGCGCAGTTTGCGGTGGAGGGCCGAAAGCGGACGGCGGAAGAAGATCCTGAAGGCCCTATTGGCATTGAAGTCAGGTTTGGCGGGCCGGGTGCAGTTTCTATTGGCAACGGCGGAAGCGGAAAACCGCACGAAGACCTCGATGCAAGAGTGCTGGCCGAATGCGAAGGTTGTGTGTATGAAGAATGTGACGACGCCGAATTTCCCTGCGATAGTTGCTCAAGATGCTATTTTGACCATTACGTGCCGGGAGGTAAGAAGGATGGCGCTAAATAACTGCACGTTCCTCGGACGGCTGACAAAGGACCCGGATGTCGGAAAGACACAGAGCGACGTGTCGTACTGCCGATTTTGCGTCGCCGTTGACCGCGGCTATGTAAAAGAAGGCGAGGAACGGAAGGCCGATTTCATAGATTGCCTCGCTTGGCGTGGAACGGCGGATTTTATCACCAAATGGTTCCACAAGGGTGACTCCATCGGCGTTACGGGTGCGATGCAGACCGGCACGTACGAAAAAGACGGCGTCAAGCGCAAGACGTGCGAGCTTGTCGTGCGGGAGGCAAGCTTTGCAGGAAAGCGGACGCAGGAAGAAAAACCTGCCGAGTCGCCGGTTGACGGTTTCACGCCGCTGACGGACGACGACATTCCGTTCTAAAACCGAAAGCCGCTTGCAGATCGCGGGCGGCTTTTATCTTTTGGAGGTAAACATGTTGCAAGAATACACAATTTTTGGTGTTGAAGATAAAGTAAAAAATAGCATAGATGCGCTCCGTTCCTTTGAGCCGCCGGAAGGTTATTTTGTTGCGTTTTCGGGAGGAAAAGACAGCGTTGTTGTGAAGGCGCTTTGCGACATGGCGGGGGTAAAATATGACGCGCACTATAATGTAACATCGGTGGATCCGCCGGAGCTTGTGCAATTTATCAAAGATTTTTACCCTGACGTGAAAAGAAATATCCCGCATGACGCAGACGGAAAACCAATAACAATGTGGAATTTAATTCCGAAAAAGTCCATGCCGCCGACGCGGTTGGTTCGCTATTGTTGCAGTGCGCTGAAGGAAACAAGCGGGAAAGGCCGGATTTGTGTTACGGGCGTTCGCTGGGCAGAAAGCGTTAGACGGAAAAACAAACACGGCCTTGTGAGTATATGGGGAGGCACAATACTTAACAACGACAATGACGAAAGCCGCGAAGTGCTGGAAAGTTGTTACAGGCACAAAAAAACGCTTTTAAATCCAATTATAAATTGGGAGGACGAGGACGTTTGGGAATTTATAAAGACAAACAAAATTCCGTATTGCAAATTATACGACGAAGGATATACGAGGCTTGGCTGTATCGGTTGTCCAATGAACCCTGCCGCCGCCGCCGCCGATCTTGAAAAATACCCAAAATACAAACAGGCATATTTGCGGGCATTTGAACGAATGTTAGAAGAAAGACAAAAAAAAGGGCTAAAAACAGAATGGGAAACGGCTGACGAAGTCATGGAATGGTGGTTAACAGGAAAAGTTGAAAAACCGATCGATGGGCAAATGGAGATGGATTTGGATGTTATTGGTTGACAGCAGGGAAAAATGGACACAAACGCGTCCGCACGATTATAACAGCATCGGAGGCTTTCTTGATCGCAAGGGCGTGCCGTATCGCGTGGAAAAGCTGGACGTCGGCGATTATATGATGGAGGGCGGGACGGTTACGATCGACACAAAGCAAGATCTCGAAGAACTGTCTCGCAACCTGATGAACCGAGCCGATCATGCGCGTTTTCTGAAAGAAGTGCGCAGGGCAAACACAAGCGGGATCCACTTGGTTGTGCTTTGCAGGCATGGAGGAAAGATCAAAAGCATCCGCGATGTTGCGAATTGGAAAAGCAAATACAGTCCAGTGACCGGCCGCGCATTGATGGACGAAATTTACCGAGTCCATATTTCGTACGGCGTCGATTTTTTGTTTTGCACAAAGCAAGGAACGGCAAAAAAGATCTTGGAAATATTAGCGTGATGCGTTGCTTTGTGTTGCGACGTATTGTATATTTTAAGAGATAAGTTGTATCACGGCACCGTGCCGGACGGTATATTCCGGCGAGGAGGTTTGTATGAACGAATTATTGTTTCCAAAGAAGACGCTGGAAAGCGATCCGCCGGTGTATGATATGACCCTGCGCGGAAGAATGGAGTGGCTGGCAAAGCAGTACCCGGATATGACGGCGTTCAGCGCGCTGAATTGGTTTTACGGATATTTGGGGACAAAAGGCGCGCCGACGATTGACGCAGGGATTTTTCTCCATCACTTTATGAAGGCGGTTGAAGACGGACTGTTCAAGTGGGAGGCAAAAGTATGAGGATAAAAGTCAAAGCACACGGCATCCGAGCGCACGTTGCGCCGAATGTTACGGTTTACACGCTGAAGGAAGGGTGCCTGCGGTTTGGAAAAGGAAAGCCGCTCTCGGTTATTTGCACTTTTTTTGACATCGTGACAAAATTGGTTCCGTCCGATTTTTCAAAGGCTGGAGTCGTTGTTGTCCCACGGAGGATAAAACGTGAAAAGATCGCCGAAAAAGCCGTGTGATGCTTGCAAGAAAAAGCCGGACTGCCCAGCGGTTTGTTATCCGCTGAAAGACTGGAATCGGGCAATGGAAAAGAGGGGCTACAAAACAAACGATTGTGTTTTCCCGACACATATTGTATAATAAAAGTGCTGGTAGTGGAATGCCGTCTGCTACTTGCAGAACTGAATACTACCAGTATTAAACCACACTTGACCTTGCGGCATCAGGGGAAAGCGTGGTTTTTCTTTAAGAAAATGGCTTTTATTGTTTATAAACACACGACACCAAGCGGGAAAGTTTACATCGGCATGACTGGACGTTCGACAAAAGAACGCTGGAGAAATGGGAAAGGTTACAAATCACAACCAAGATTTTTCAGGGCTATTGAAAAGTATGGTTGGGAAAACATTCAACACGAAGTTATTTATATATGTGATGATGCAGAAAATGCTTTTAGAAAAGAGCAGGAACTTATTTTAATATACGATAGCACAAACCCAGACAAAGGATATAACAACAGTATTGGTGGTGCAGGAGGGTCGCTTGGAGCAACTTTAGATTATGCGGCAAGGGCTAATATAAGCCGTGGACATGTTGGTTTGAAACATAGCGAAGAAACAAAACAAAAATTATCCAAAATGCGGCAGGGTGAACTCAACCCGAATTATGGCAAACATATGTCGGAGGAGGCAAAAGAAAAACAACGCATTTCTGCAAAACGCACTTATTCCACAGACGAATATAAAAAACGTGCATCGGCAATACAGAAAGAAATTGGTAGTCGTCCAGAAGTGAGAAAAAAAAGGAGTGATGCCGCAAAAGGTGAAAAAAATCACTTTTATGGTATTCATATGTACGGTGCAGATAATCCAAACTATGGGAAAAAGTTGAGCGAAAAAGCAAAGCAAAGACTAAAAGAATGCAAGTCAAAACCTATAGTCTGTTTGGAAACCGAAACCGTTTATAATTCTGCAAAGGACGCGGAAAGGTTTTATGGAGTTGCGCACGGATCAATTTACAAGGTATTAGATAATCCAAACCGAACCTCTTGTGGTTATCATTGGGAGAGGGTGAATAACAATGAATAATTACGCGGATGAAATAAAAGATAGAGTTTCCGCGAAAGAACTGTTCGAATTTTATGGTTTTCATATAAACCGCGCTGGATTTTGTTTAAGCCCTTTTTCACGCGAGAAAACACCAAGTTTGAAAGTATATAAAGGGGATAAAGGCTGGCATTGTTTTTCAACAGGAAAAGGAGGAGACGTAATTGATTTTGTGCAAGAATACTTCAACCTGTCCTTCAAGGACGCTATGGCCAAACTGAACGAGGATTTCCACCTCGGCCTGCCTATCGGAGAAAAGCAGACCCCAAGACAGCAAATCGAAGAAGCGGCAAAGGCATACCGAGCACGTCAGGTCAAGGACGAAAAGGAAAAGGCCCTTGAAGCCGCAAAATCGGCCTATTGGGAGGCGTATGATAGGTGGCTGGGCATTTCTATCATTCTGGAAAGATTGCACCCTAAAAACAAGATTTTTGGCAAGATATGCGGGCAGGACACCGTGGAGGTATGGCTGGGGGCCTGTCACGCAATCGCAGAGGCGGAATGGAACCTCGAGCAGGCTGAAATTTCGCTTTACGAGGCCGAGAAAAGTTTTTATAATTAAACCATGGCTGGTGTGTTTGGCGGAACGCTCCAGCGTGAACTGAATACGCCAGCCAGACAGAGAGCCATCTGCTGTGGGACCGCCATCCTGCGCAGGTGGCTCCGTGTTTAGGAGGAAATCATGGGAACAGACTTGAAAATCCCAGCGTTCACGGCGCAGGACTACGTAGAAACATCGGCTCCATACGAGTGGCTGTCACAATTTGAAAACGACAAGTTTGCTCTTCAGCAGATGTGTCAGCAGATGAAGGCGGCCGCCGGCGCGGTTGGCGTTCGATCTTTTATGACATTGTGGAACGCGTACAGAGAATCGCAGGCGCAGAAAAAAGGCATCAAAACAGACAATGCGACGAACTTTCAGGATCAGCCGCTGGAACTGTTTTCCGGGCAGTACATCTGCGACGAATACGGAGTTGCGGTCATGGACCGATTTGGGTACGAAAACGTAATTTGCAGGCACGCCATCATGCCAGTGAGAAGGCTGGTGAACATCGACAACGGAGAGGAACGGCTGGAGATAGCGTACAGAAAAGGCCGGAACTGGCGGAGCATTATCGCAGAGAAGTCGATACTGGCATCCAGCACGCAGATATTGAGCCTTGCGGCCTTCGGCATCATGGTGAACAGCGAAAATGCGAAGGCCCTGTCAACGTACCTGCTGGAAATGGAGCAGTTGAACTACGACACAATACCAGAGCAGAAATCCGTGGGAAGACTGGGCTGGACCGGGGCATACGGTTTTTCTCCATACGTGGAGGACCTCGTCTTCGACGGGGAAAACAATTTCCGGCATATATTCAACAGCGTAAAGTCCTGCGGGAGCCGGGAGGAATGGGTCGAGGCCATGAGGAAAGTCCGGGCGGAACACGGAGCAGGGCGGCTGTTCTTGGCGGCATCTTTCGCATCCGTGATTTTGGAGCCGTGCGGCCTGTTGCCGTTTTTTCTGCACGCATGGGGGGGAACCGAGACAGGCAAGACCGTCGGCCTGATGATTGCCGCCAGCGTGTGGGCATGTCCGAAGGTTGGAGACTACATCACGACTTTCAACAGCACGACCGTTGGGCAGGAAATGACGGCATCTTTCCTGAACAGCCTGCCGATGTGCATGGACGAACTGCAAATCCAATCGTCCTCCGGCATAAAGGACTTCGACAAGATGATTTACCAGTTGACGGAAGGGGTCGGCAAGACCAGAGGCGCAAAGTTGGGAGGCCTGCAAAAGCAGAACGTCTGGAAGAACTGCATCATTACGAACGGAGAACATCCCATCAGCAATAGCAACAGCGGAGGAGGCGCCATCAACCGAATAATCGAGTTTGAATGTGCGGAGAAGGTTTATTCCGACCTTGTAGGCATTTGCGCCGTAATCAATCGAAATTATGGCTTTGCGGGCCGTGAATTCGTCCAATTCTTACAGACTGAAGGCACGTTCGAACGGACGAACCAGATACAAAAGGACTTCTACAGGGAACTGCTGAAGAGTGACAGCACAGATAAACAGGCCGCCAGCGCATCAGCGATACTTGCGGCGGACGCACTCGTGACGGAACTTATTTTTAAGGACGGGAACGCCCTGACGGTCGAGGACATGGCCGCCATCATGACGAAGAAGGAAGAAGTCAACGTGCAGGCCAGAACGCTGGAGTACGTGCGGGAATTGATTGGCAGAAATCCGACACACTTCAGGCCGGACAGCAACGGCGACTATAGAACGGAGGTTTGGGGCAAGATTGACGACAAAAAGGTGTACATCATCAAATCCGTGTTTGACCGGGAGTTGAAAGACGCAGGATTTAACGCCGTATCTTTCCTGTCATGGGCAAAGCGGAAGGGAATTCTGGAGTGCGCACCCGAACGCCGGACAAAGCAGGTACGCATAGCGGGTACGACTGTGAGGGCAGTTTGCCTCAACCTCGAAAGTGCGGAAGGCGTTGATAATTACGATGGTTTCCAACTCATGACGGACGACATTCCCTTCTGACCGCACCCGGCGCACCCGGTGCACCCGGTAAAAATATATGCCATATAAGGGGAATATATATATACACACGAAAGACGAAAAATGAGTATATACACGTCTCCCGCACGTAGGAATTAAAAATTACAGGGTACAACCGGGTAACCGGGTACAACGTTGTAATTTCAAGCCTTACAGCGCACCCAGTAACGAACCCGGTAAAGAAAAACCGGGAAAATAAACATATTGCATTATATTGTATAATGTGGTATTATAATTTTGGAGGAGGTAAACAGCATGAAAAAGCAATCATAATCGTGTTGCTGGTGCTCCTGCTGGCAGAGAGCCTGCTGTTCGGAATGTGCATAGCCGAACTGAAGGCCGCCTACAAGGACCCGGACAAGGCTTGGGTAAAGTACAGACCCATCATGTACAGGGATACCCCGGCATACCACAACATCCCATCGCTGTAAAGCGCACCAGCGCTTGAGGGCAGACGGGGCGGCACTCCTGAAAAGATACACACAGAAACACACCGAAGGCACCGAACCGAACCGCCGTCCCATCTGCGGTGCCTGTATAAGCCGAAGGAGGAGAAGAAATGGCACGGAGAACCAAAGAACCCGCAATCATCATCAAAGGTTTATCGGTTCCGAAAAATTGCGAATCTTGCTGGTATGGAATCGAACACAACTTCGACGATGCCGGCGAATGTTTCGCGGCTGGCATCCTCGAGCTTACCTGCGAGGAATTTCACGGCGAGTACAGGCCGAGCAAATGCCCGATCGTGGCGGTATCAGTTGCGGGCGATTCGTTCGCGGTTGACCCGACATTCTAGGACGCGCGAGAAGGCCCTAAATCGGCTCATAGCGCGGCGAAACACCATTTAATCGGTAAATTATTCAATGAAGATATTTTATCCCCGCAAAACGAGGATTTTGAGGAGGTGTAAATATGGCGTTAACTGGCATGGAAACATGGGCCATTATCGCGCCGGTATTGGCTGCGGAAATGGTCACAAAACACGACATAGCAACAGACGCGTATATTATAACGTTTCGTGCGCTGAAAGAGTACGACGAACACAGGAAGGATGGCAAGGAATGAATGACGACACTATCAGCAGACAGGCGGCGATTGATGCGCTTGATAAAAGGTTTGACTCTATACCAATGGAGCAGACTACAGAGATTTTGTTATTACGAAAAGATTTGAGAAATCTGCCATCCGCACAGCCCCAGAGGATGAGGGGAAAGTGGGTACACGGTAGAGAAATAGCAAGAGAAATGGTTGGTGATGCTGTTGCCGCAATTTTCTATGAGGGTTGGCAGTGTTCTGAATGTAAATGTATTGTGGAAGAAGAACGTGAACCATTATGGAACTACTGCCCGAACTGCGGAGCAAGAATGGAGGCAAGCGAATGAAAAACTACACAGAGGCAGAGAGGCAGGCATATCGCAAAGGTTACCAAGCCGGATGGGAAAAAGGAAATCGAGATAGAGATAAAGCAAAATGTGTCCTAAAAGTTAGAAAGGAACGCCCAAAAGCAACAAATTTGCACGATTTATCAAAACTTGAGTTTGTAAAAATAGCCCGTTGGTTGCCTTTAGAGGGCGACGGATATGCAGACGGTGCAATCGTATACGATGTTTGGGAATGCAGTAACTGCGGGATTGAAGAAAACGGCGAAGACATACCAGAAACACACCCTTATTGCAGATGGTGCGGTGCACGAATGGAGGCAAAAGAAAATGAGAACGATTGAACCGAAGGTGATATATATTGCCGGGCCAATGACAGGCCTGCCCGAATTAAATCGGCCGGCATTTATGGAGGCGGAAAAAGCGCTGACGGAGGCCGGGTTTGTTGTCTTAAATCCGGCATGGTTGCCGGTTGGCTTGCCGCCTGAAAAGTATATGCCGATCTGTTTGGCAATGCTGGATGCCGCAGGAGCGGTTTATATGCTGGAAGGCTGGGAAAAAAGCCGTGGCGCATTGATCGAAAGAAGCTATGCACTGTATCAGGGGAAAGCGGTGTTTGAGCCGGAAAAGGAAGGCGAAATGGAATGAAGAAATGATAGACTGGATGGCATTTATGGGACCAAAAATCATAAATGCGTGGAAAGAGGCAGAATGCCTATAGAAAGGAGAACGAGGAGAAATGATTATAGACAAAAATTCATATATAAATGATTTATATATAAATTATGCAGATTTTCTTTTGTTTATGAAACAGCGCGCAAGAAAACGTCATGAGATTATGTTTTGTGCAGATTTTGAAAATGCCGTAGACTTGTATTTATTCCATGGTGGAAAATGTATAGTCCAAAAACAAAACAAAGAATAGATTGCAACCGGGCAACAAGTACGCCCGTTAGCATAAGGACCGGGCGGCAGTGATGTACTCCTTATACCAAGACACAGTGCGATATACCAATCAGCCGCAAACCATAGACGCCGTCCGCTCCTTGCGGCTGAATTGCAGAAAGAGAGGGAACCATGAAACATACGACCATGCTGGACAAAAATGTCGGATGGGTCTCCGATGGGAGAAGTATTTCAAGGGCAAACGTGACAATGCGGTTTACGGCAGACAACGTCGGAGAGACCCTGTCGCTGGAGGCCTACGGGCAACAGATTACCGTGCCGTTTGAAGCCGTGATGAAATTGGCGAATGTCACAAGAGAAAAGGCGAAGGCCGGAAAATGAAAAGCATTGAAAAGATTACATTCATGCACCGTCTGTTTGGAATTGCGGACGGGCGGTGCAAAGATTGTACGAATTTCAGGCGCTGGAGGGTAGGAAACAAGACCGTGAGGAAGTGCAGGCTGTACGGGACCAGCCACAGCGAGGCCACGGACTGGAACGCCTCGTTTCAGGCTTGCGGAATGCTGAACTGCCCGCCGGACGGCGTGGGAAATTTGTACCTGAAGAACAGGCGATGGACGCAGGCTGAAAACCGCCCTTTGCCGGGGCAGATGGAAATGCGGATTGATGTGTGATAATATATACCGAGGAGGTGCTATATGGATATAACAATGATGGCCGTGGAAGATATTCGGCCTTACGAAAAAAATGCTAAAAAACACCCGGAGGAACAAGTTGAACATATTGCCAACAGCATTCGAGAATTCGGCTGGCAACAGCCGCTGGTGGTGGACAAGGACAACGTGCTCGTGATCGGACACGGCCGGCTGATGGCGGCAAAGAAGCTGGGGCTTGATACCGTCCCTTGCGTTCGCGCCGACGATCTGACTGATGAGCAGATTAAAGCGCTTCGACTTGCGGATAACAAGACCAACGAGAGCGAGTGGGATTTTGACCTTCTTGACGGTGAACTGGACGATATTTTTGATATTGATATGTCGGAGTTCGGGTTTGACATAGACCTCGAAGAAGAACCGACCGAGATTGTAGAAGATGAAGTCCCCGAAGAAGTAGAAACGCGGTGCAAGCTGGGCGATCTTTGGCAACTTGGCAACCATCGCCTTATCTGCGGAGATTCCACGGATGTTGCGGTTATTGATAGGCTTATGGATGGGGTAAAGGCTGATATGGTGTTCTGCGATGCGCCATAAGGTATGAAAAATTGACAGGAAATAAGGCTGTGCTACTGACATAGTATTGACTATCCGTACATACGGAGTTATAATATAAGTAGATAATTCTGTATGTTCGGAGGTTTGACGATGTTAAGATTAAGTGATGATTTACAGGTTGGAAAAGCAGGAGAATATCTTGTATGCTTTGACTTGATTATGAAAGGCTTTGTTGCTTATCCGAGTGAACAGGGGTTGCCTTATGATTTGGTTCTTGATATAGGGAGTAAGATGTTGAAAATACAAGTCAAAACCACAAGAGAGCCGAAAACGATACCGCAAAGAGCAGATGATTATAAGGCATACTTGTTTCAAGTAAAAAGGTGTGGCAAAGGCGGTAAAAATCATTATGCCAATGATGAAGTTGATGTGTTCGCACTTGTGGCACTTGATACAAAGCAAGTCGGATATATTCTTAATGGTGATATGCCTATGTCAATTACATTAAGATGTGACGATATGCGAGGAACATATTACGATGAACAAGGGTTGAAGCATTATAATGACATTATGAAATTAAAGGGCAAAATGTCACAACAAGAGATAGCCGATACATTAGGCATAAGCAAAACCATTGTGAACAAGATGTGTTGTAAAACCTATAAACCGCATATATCAACCGCAAGATATTTTTCGGATATCATAAGGGATGCTGAATGGTTTGAACAGATATGATTTTGATAGAGGTGAAACAAACATGAATGTGATAGAAGAAGGGGTATATTTCCTATATGACAAAGACGAACTTGTTTATATTGGCACTTCTGATAATTTATATCGGAGAATCGGACAGCATATAGCAGAAAAAACAAAGACATTTGACCGATTCGAATTGTATCCAACAACGGATAGAATAAGATTAGAAGGCTTTTTAATAAAGATGTTCAATCCTAAATATAATGTGTCAAGTGGCGCAGATTATATGTTCCGAGGTATTGGGGCAGATAGTTTCCCGTCTTTATCTATTCAAGAAGCGATAAAAAAATATGATGAATATATGGGCGACCCGATGATTAGTGAAATAGCAGAAGATATAGGGACTTATCAAGGCGCATTATTAAGAGGGCTTGTTAAAGCAAATGCACCAGTATATAAAATCAAAGGTTATTTTAGACTTGATAAAGACTGGTATAAATTACACGCAAAAGAAATATGGAATTATGTTGAATAAATATTCGGCGGCAGTGGTAGCACACTAATAGCCTGTGAACAGTTAAACAGAAAATGCTATATGGCTGAACTTGATC
>Ga0256407_10013101_pt1 | contig 11143 bp, 10 predicted proteins | sample RumenRJG_04DNA_FD_193489 | JGI IMG/M metagenome (GOLD analysis project Ga0256407, IMG submission 193489) | Bovine rumen microbial communities from Lethbridge, Alberta, Canada - RJG_04 | ecosystem: Host-associated > Mammals > Digestive system > Stomach > Rumen | place: Canada: Alberta... | reverse complement strand
ATATACATAATCCGCGTACTCAGACGCATGTTACGAATGCCGCGATGACGAATCAGGCCATAGACTCCTACCAGACCGATCAGCACAAACAGCGCGATGATGATGTAATAATACGGATTCGTCGTGAAGTTCGAATGGGTATGGGGGGTGTTCAGCACTTCCCGAAACGAGAAGGTCTCCTCTGCGATATCCTCAATCCCCGGTGTGTTCTCCGGCTCCGTATATTCCGTCGGGATAACCGTAAGAATACTGAGCCAGTTCACATAACCGATCGTGGTACGGCGTGCCAACGCCTTGGCATTACCGTACGTCACCGGAATCCAGGCGCCATATGGATAATTATCCATAACCGTGTCGTTCATCACCAAGCGGTTCGACGACCAATAAACCATCTCGTTTTCATAGAAAATATAAAAGAAGATGTCGTCATCGGCCTGCGTGATGGCGTTGATATGATCGATCAGATGCTCTGCATCTTCATCCGTCTCCATCAACGCTCCCACCTCCTTCGCTTGCTCCTCCGCATGCGCTTTCCGTTGCTCCAATCGCTGCGTTTCCGACGTGCAGGCACTCATCGCAAGAAGGACACACATCCCCATCACGAAGAACATATAATGACGTATCTTTTTCATAAGCACACTTTTGCGACTGCAAAAGTACAAAAAATATTTGAAATAAGCAAGATTTTCTTGGAAAATAATCGTTTTTTTTTTTAAAATAAGAAGATTTTCCAAAGAAAATAATAATCGTTTTTTTTAAAAATAAGAAGATTTTCCAAAGAAAATAATAATCGTTTTTTTTAAAATCACCACCTTATCGCCACCTGGTCTCCACCTGATTCCAATGGATGCTCAATGGATGCTGAAAGGGTGCTCAATGGATGCTCAAACCTTGCTTCATCCATTGTCACCACTACAAAAAGCCGATATCTGCTTAAGAAAATTTGTGACTGATTTGTCTCTTCGAAATCTTTTGCAAAGATACAACTTTTTTTTCATATTTCCAAATTTTTTGCCACAAAATGATCATTTTTCGTCATTTTCTTGCATATGTCATTTTTTTGTTGTACTTTTGCAACCGCAAAAGTGAAAACAGAGAAAGAATGATACAGATTTTGGGGGCATTTGTGCTGGGATTGCTGACGATTTTGGATCCCTGCACGCTGATGACAAGCATTACCGCGATCGGATATATCGATAAGGAAATCAACAACCGCAAGAAGGTGTTGATGAACGGACTGATGTTCGTGTTAGGTAAATTAGTGACGTACGTGCTGCTGAGTATTCCGTTCCTTGTGGGTGCGCAGACGGACGGTATTCAGCATTTCTTAGGCCATTACGGCGAACCGATATTAGCAGGCTTCATGTTGATCTGCGGTGTGCTGCTGTTATACAGCGGTCATCATCACCATGAGCATGACCACGGACTGAGTAAGTTCTTGAAGAACGCCGACTCGAATGCCAGTTGGTTATGGTCGTTTATCCTCGGTATCTTTTTTGCCATCGCTTTCTGTCCCCACCGCCTGGTGTATTTCGTGGATATGATCGCCTTGACGCAGGAGTTAGGTTCGTGGAGCTGGGTCGCACCGATCTTCTTCGGTTTAGGTACGGGTCTGCCGATTATGCTGATTGCCTGGTTAGTAAGTTACAGTGCCGTCAACATCGCTAAGTTACGCAATAAGATGGAGACCTTCGCCAAATGGTTCAGGCACATCTGCGCCGTGCTGTTCCTGATTCTCGGTGTCTATCTGACGATTCACTGCATCTTAGAAGCCAACGGTCATGACCACTGCTGCGGTCACGATCACTGCGACCACGAGCATTATGAGCTTTCGCTTTAAACAATTTTCCATACAAGATGACCGCTGTGCGATGAAAGTCGGCACAGATGGGGTTTTATTAGGATGTTGGGCGCCAAAAGGCAGCCGTATTTTAGACGTTGGAACAGGAAGCGGATTAATTGCCCGAATGCTGATGCAGCGTTGTCCGGAAGCGGAAGTAGAAGGCATTGATATCGATGCCGCAGCCGTTGAACAAGCGAAAGAAAACGGAGTACGTGCCTATTGTTCCTCGTTGCAGGATTGGCAAAATGACCAATCACAAATCACCAAGCACAAATACGATTTAATCGTATCTAACCCACCCTATTTTCAAAACAGTCTGAAGAATCCCGACAAGGGACGTCAGGCAGCGCGGCATACGGATACGCTTTCCTACGAGGAACTGATTGCACACAGTGCCCGACTATTGACAGAAGACGGTCAGTTAGCGTTAATCCTACCGGCGGAAGCCGAAGCAGAGATCCGGCAGTTGGCGGGTGCCGCAGGTTTGTATCTCACGCACGTCACGCGCGTATATAGTAAGGAGACAAAGTCGGTGAGAAGGGTAATGATGGCTTTTTCTCGGGATAACGGGATAACGGGATACCGGGATACCGAAGATGTCTTGGTTTTAGAAGACGAAAAAGGAGGCCGAAGCCTCCCTTATCAAAATCTTGCGAAAGATTTTTACCTATAACCTTTCACCTATAACCTATCACCTTTACTTCGCTACATTCACTGCTCTTACCTCACGGATGACGGTCACTTTGATCTGACCCGGATAGGTCATCTCATCTTGGATCCGTTTCGCCAGATCGAAGGAGAGGAGTTCGGTATCCTTATCGGAGATCTTATCAGCTCCTACGATGACACGCAGTTCACGACCGGCTTGCAGCGCATAGGTCTTCACAACACCCGGGAAGGACATTGCAAGGTTCTCCAGATCATTGAGACGTTTCACATAACTCTCCACGATCTCACGACGGGCACCCGGACGGGCACCGGAGATAGCATCGCAGGCCTGTACGATCGGTGCAATCAAGCTCTTCATCTCACACTCGTCATGGTGGGCTCCTACTGCATTGCAGATATCAGGTTTCTCTCCGTATTTCTCACAGAGTTTCATACCCAGCTCTGCGTGCGGCAGTTCGACATCATCGTCAGCCACCTTACCGATATCGTGAAGCAGGCCGGCACGCTTGGCTGCCTTGACGTTCAGACCTAACTCACCGGCCATCGCGGCACAGAGATTAGCCGTCTCACGGCTGTGCTGGAGCAAGTTCTGACCATAGGACGAACGGTATTTCATCTTACCTACCAAACGCACGAGTTCCGGATGTAGACCGTGGATACCGAGGTCGATGGTGGTTCGTTTACCCACTTCGACAATCTCATCTTCCACTTGTTTCTTCACTTTCGCTACCACTTCCTCGATGCGTGCCGGGTGGATACGGCCGTCCTGAACCAGTTGGTGCAGCGCCAGACGGGCAATTTCCCGACGGACGGGATCGAAAGCAGAGAGGGTGATTGCTTCCGGCGTATCATCAACAACGATCTCCACACCGGTAGCGGCTTCCAGCGCACGGATGTTTCGTCCTTCACGACCGATGATACGACCTTTGACTTCATCGTTCTCAATATGGAAGACAGAGACGGTAGCTTCTGCTGCGGTCTCGGAAGAGACACGCTGAATAGTCTGAATAATGATTTTCTTGGCTTCTTTGTTGGCTTCCAGACGGGCATTATCCATGATCTCATTGACATAAGACATCGCTGCCGTCTTGGCTTCATCTTTCAGTGTCTCGACCAACTGTTTCTTGGCTTCCTCAGCCGACATACCGGAGAGTTGCTCCAGTTGTTTCTCTGCCTGCTGATGCATCTTCTCTACTTCCTGCTGACGATAGTCGATCGCCTGCTGGCGTTGCTCGATGTTCTGCAGTTTTTGGTTCACTTCATTGAGACTGCGTTGCACATCTCCCTGACGTTGGTTGAGTTGTTGTTCGCGTTGATTCAAACGTTGTTCCTGCTGTTGGATGCGTTTGTCTTGTTCCCGAACGGTATTGTCGTGCTCTAACTTAAGGGCGATAAATTTCTCCTTAGCCTCAACCACCTTGTTCTTCTTAATCACCTCTGCTTCTTCCTCCGCTTTCTTGATGATATTCGCGGCGGAGATGCGGGAGATGAGGTAGTAGACACCGGCACCGATAAGGATGCCGCCTACTGCACAAATAATTGCTGTGATCATTTATTTATCGTGTTTTTAATTAATTGGTTTATCTCATTGACTTGTTTTTCGACGGGTTCGAGCGATTTCTCTCGTGCGTCGGATTGGAGTGCCACCGCCACTTCGAGTGCGGTATACATCCATAATTGTTCTGCGGAAGCATTCGGCCGCAGTTTAAGGTAATACTGATAGCGTCGATTCAGCAAAGCTGCCGCATTACGGTAGTTCGCTTCCTGATCACGCGGTACATCTAATCCTACCGAGTGGGCATCCAGATGCAGGTTAATATGTTGCTTATCTATTGAGGACATCGATCGCTCTATCTACTTGCGCTATCAGCGCATTGATGCGTTTCATGGCTTCTTCGTTGGTTTCTGCGTTCGTCAAGGCATTAGCGGTGGCTAAACGACGGTTTTGTTTCTGCAACTCCATCAACTCACCGTGGGTACGGATGAGTTCCTGCCGTTGTCGTTCCGACTCCAGTCGCAGAGACGCGTTCTCCTGCTGCAACGCCTCATAGCGCTGCAGCAGGATTTGCACGTTTTGCGAAAGTTCATCGAGGACAAGCATAACTAATTGGCTCCGGAATCTCGCCGGTTAGAAGCTATATCCGATACCGAGACCGAGGATACCTTTGAACTGTACGCGTTCTTTCTCTACACCGTTGGCATCAGCAATAAGGGTACCCGGGTAATACTTGAGGTTCGTTTGCAGGGAGATCTGCAGGCATTTGAGGAATTGATAACTCAGCGCTACATCCCAGTCTACATCAAACTGACCGAAGTGACGGTTCATGTTCGAATATTGGAAATACGGATCTACGATGGGGTTACCTTTGCCTGCATAGGGGGTAAAGAGTGCCAACGTCGTACCGATCTTAAAATCCTTGTACGCATAAGCGATCGAACCTTTGAAACTCAAACCGAACTCAGCGCGAGCATTGCGGTCATATTGCTTTACGCCGTTAACGTCGTAGTACGACACGCCGTTACGGTCTTTCAGTATGGATGCGAAATCGGTGTTGGTCGTCTTGATCACCTCATAGACTGTCTCATTCCAGAGTGTTTCATCATTTCCTTCTGCCACCCAAGCCTCTTTGGTGTATTTCTCATTCCATGCATTGCCCGTATAAGCCGTGGTAATACGACCTGCTATCGGGGACAGATAAATAGAGAAATCTGCGCCTTTGTAGCTCTTCTTCCAGTCGATACCGACAGATATGTCCGTGTAAGAAGGAGCAAGCCATTTAGAGATACCGGGGTTGTAACCTGTTTTATATTCGCGGCCCAGCGCATACTGGCTCTGAAAACCGCCTAATACAGTCAGATACCAGGTCTCTTTGAACTCCCAACCGAATTTGGTAGCCAACTTGATGTTATCGCTGGACTTCTGCAGGGGATCTTCGTCCTGCTGGATCCAGGTCATACCGAAATCGGTATCAAAATTGGTTTCCCAAGCGATGGCATTCTTATGATAGAGAAGGTGCAACTTGGCATACACAATACCGTTGACGTTGTTCTTACCGCCGGCAGCCCAGTTAACCAAACCCGTTGCTGCTGCATTGAGACCGATCGTTCCGTCAAACTTCCATGCCTTCTCGCCATTCTCCAAACCCTTAAGAGACTCACCGGCTTTCGCTGCCGCGTCTGCATTGGTGGTCACTTTTGCTTTATCGACCGTCTGTGCGGTCATTGTGAGCGCTGCTAAAAGCGCTAACGCTACAGATAAAATCTTTTTACTCATATCATCTAATTGTTTGTTAATTTTAAAAACGGGTACAAAATTACAAAAAAAATCTCATATACGCAAATAAAAAGGTACACGCGCGAGATTTTTTTGCAGAAAGTGTCAATTTTTCCACATTTTTTTTGAATAAGTGCACATTTATGTGCAAAAAAAGTAGTAATTTTGCAGCGTGAATTATTATCGGGTATTGTGGACCTATAAAACGAACATAAACGAAAACAAAAATATGAAAAACATTCGATTCATTATTTTGACATTCCTTGCGGCATTGAGCACAAGTGTTTGGGCACAGAAGACGTACACGTTCGATGATGGCGTTGCTTTGGCAACCGATTGGACGGTAACGAAAAATGTTCCAAGCGGAGGAAACGGAGACTGCGTTATTGCATCCCCCAGCAAGTTTACAGCCAAGAACGGCAATTACCTTTTGTTTAGTTTTGAAAACAAAAGTAAAATTACCATCACAATTACAAGTACGGCATCGTTCAATAACATCACAAACATCGCGTTTGATGCTATTGCCAACGATAACAGCAAGCCGGATTTCACGTTAAACATCGTGGATGATAACGGCAACGTAGTTAAGAATATATATAGCAACAAGGCCACTAAAACGGATTTCAACACGGGAGGTACCAACAAATGGGGTGTATCCAATAGTGCTATCAGTCCTGCTACAAGCGGACATATCCAGATTGTTTTGTATGCTTCTTCTTCCGGTAAATATGCAGCTATCGACAATATCGCTGTTACTTATTCGGCTGGTCCGTCGGACGATGCCACTTTGAGTGCATTGACCTATAACGGCACGAGTGTACCGAATTTCTCATCTGACGTGCTGAGTTATGAGGTAGAGCTACCCGCCGGTACGACAACTGTTCCGACGGTGGCAGCCACAAAGAACGAGAGCCATGCAACAGTGAATGTAACACCTGCAACGGCTCTGCCGGGTACCACGACGATCGATGTGACCGCACAGGACGGCACAACGACCAAGCAATATACGATTACATTTACCGTGGCATCTGCCGCACCTAAGGTGCTGACAGCCACTTGGGCGAATATCCAGGGAACAGCGACGGTGGATAACGTAAACATGACGATCACCGGTCAAGTGAAGAACGGTACGGGTCTGACGGCCATTACACCGAGTTTTACAGGTAATAATATTGCGTCATGGTCACCGCAAGGTGCAATAGATTTCAGTAACGGAGCAGTGGATTTTGAGTTTTCCTCTTCTGCCGGGCCAATGACTACCTATACGATAACGATCACGGAAGCGCCGGCAATGTCCACGGATGCTACTTTAAGCAGTCTGAAATACGGCAACAAAGCAGTACCGGGTTTTGCCGCATCAACCTATACGTATAACATTGAGTTAGAAGCCGGCACTACCACGGCGCCTACCTTATCGGCTACGCAGAATGAGAGTCATGCGACGATCGAATATACGCAGGCAAGCGGTGTTCCGGGTGTAGGCAAAGTGAAAGTGACGGCTGAAGACGGCACCACGACGCTGACCTATACCGTTAATTTCACTGTGGCCGTACCGCAAAGCGGTCTGACGATTCACGTGCCGGAGATCTACGAAGCCAAGGATATCGCAGGCGGTTACAACGGTACGTTGGCTGTTTTCAACAGTCGGGAATACGAAGTGTACTATGCCGGTAAGACGTCGGACAGTTACATGACGGTGGATGTCAAGCCGTGTCAAAAGCAGCCGGGTATTACCAATACCAGTTCTGCAACGGCTTGTAAGGCCAAGGACGGTTGGTTTGAAGCGACAGGAAACAGCATCAGCAACTATTCCTTCCCGGGCATTGACGAGTTCGCTGCTGGTGACGGTTGTATGCATAAAATCTACAACAACAACGCGTATAAGTTCCATATTCAGGGATACGACCAGTTCAGTTTCTACGGCAAGGACAACAGTACGACCATTGATCCGAATAATGCATCAAAGAACAAACGTTTCCAGGTGTATATCGACAATGTCCTGCAACCGGAAAATCCGAGCAACACCGCATCGATCCGTCGTTACGATATCTCGACAGGAGAGCATGTGATCGAAGTGCGTGGTATCGGAGGAAGTAATAATGAGTTCTACGGTTGGTCACTGCGTGTAGCTCAAGAACCGAGAACGAAGTGGTTAAAGGGTAACGACTCGACACAGGTAGTAATGCAGACGGCGGCTCTCCGACCGATCACGTATGTGACGAAGTACAACAATATCCCGGGTGCGCAGACACGTCTGATTTGGGACGGTGCTGAAGCGACGGGTATAGGAATGAGTATCGTAGAGGGCACACTGACCGACACGATCCTCGTAAGCGGTACCGCTAACTGCGCAACGGGTGTGTATAACTATGCCGTGGTAGCTTATTACAACGGCATCGAGACCAGCCGTGCTACAGGTAAGTTCACTGTCAAATCCGATATCCAGGCTACTTCCGAGATTAACGTGGATGTCTATGCCGGTGAGGAAATGGATCAGATCACGTTTAAGTATTTTGCTTTGTCAGCAGACGATGTGCAGTTAACCTGGGATAATAATCAACCGACGGGTGTAACGGGCAGCGGCAGTAACGGCAAATATATCATCGGCGGTACACCTACCGTGACGGGTACATTCCCTTATGCCATCACCGTGGCGGGTGCCGATCCCGTTATTCACGGCACTATCACCGTGAACACATTGGACTACGGTGACAACGCTGTGCTGTATCTGTACAAGAACCACTTGGCCTATGAGCATGACGGTGTTTACCAATACATCAAAGGAACCCATAATTGGAATCTCATCGCCCGGAAGCAGAAAGAAGACGGACTTCGTCCTGCCGATCAGTATGCGAACTATAAGTGGATCCTGATCTCGGAAGATGTAGATGCCGATAACACGGAGGTGTTAGCTGTTATCCGTGGTGATGCGAACTTACCGGTATTGAATCTGAAAGGTTTTGCTTACTCTTCCGACCGTCTGGGATGGGGTGAACCGGATAATGGAGCAATCGACTCGACGGCACAGAAGAGCAACGGATGCAAGTTATACATACAACACCCGAATCACCCGATTTATACGGCAAAGATGAACTATCTGAAGGCCGGTGACTCGATTCAGGTGTTATCGAATTATACCGTCAAAGGACTCATGCCGATTAATATCGATGTTCCGGAATCCTATTGTCTGGGTACGGCTTACACCCGTAATATCGACGACTACTATAGTAGAGGAGAGAAACAGACGGCATTGCATGAAATACCGGCAGTTAAGCATAAAGGAAAGAAATATATCTGCTTGCCTTTGGCAAAAGAGGTGACGCTTGCATCGCAAGGTCAGCAACTGATCGAAGGTATCATCCGTTATCTGATGAGTGCCGATGCTTCGGGTGTCACACTACCGGAATTGGAGATCAATACCTTCTCTGTAGCCGGTGTGAATGCAGAGATCGACCAAATCGAGAACACGATTCTGCTGTCCATTCCGAAGGAACTGTACGACAGTTTGAAGACCGCAGAGCCGGTGATCACTTTAGCGGATCCAAATACGCATGTGAATACTTCTTCAACGGCACTGGAATATGCCGTTTATCTGCCGAAGACCTATGTGGTTACCGATTACATCAACCGCCGTGCATACAGCCTGACCATTGAGATCTACGATCCTCAGGGTATTGACGAGGTATATGAAGCCGGTATGTGGGTGAATGTATTCGATATCTACGGTCGTAAGGTAACGACGACGAACGAAGACATCTATACGATGGATCTGCCGAAGGGTATGTATATCATCGTGACGGAAAGCGGTCAAACCCTTAAGATCATGCGCTAATGAGAACGGAACAAGAATTGGAAGGCGTTAGTCTGCTGGGAAACCAGCACGTGCAATACAGCGATCAGTATAGTCCGAAGGTATTGGAGACGTTCCCAAATAAGCACCCGGAGAATGAGTATCTGGTGACGTTTAACTGTCCGGAATTCACGACGCTGTGTCCGAAAACCGGTCAACCGGATTTTGGTCACTTGTACATCAGTTATATTCCACGGGAACGGATGGTGGAGAGTAAGAGTTTGAAACTATACCTCTTCTCATTCCGCAACCATGGCGATTTTCATGAAGACTGCGTGAACATCATCATGAAGGATCTGGTAAAACTGATGGATCCGAAGTACCTGGAAGTGACGGGATGGTTCATGCCACGAGGTGGTATCAGCATCTATCCGTTTGCCAACTATGCGGATGCAGAGCATCAGGAGTTAAAGAAACAACGGTTGAACGAACAGTTCAGCAAGGTATATGAAAGATAGTTTGATTGTTCTGTCGGGCGGTCTGGACTCCACGACCATGTTGTATGAGTATCAAGACCGCATTGCTTTGGCGGTTTCCTTCCATTATGGTTCGAACCATAATGACAAAGAGATTGCTTTTGCCCAACTGCATTGCAAGCGATTGGATATACCCCATATGACGATCCGTCTGCCGTTCATCAAGGAGTTTTTTAAATCGTCCTTATTGGAAGGCGCTGATGCGATTCCGGAAGGGAACTACGATGAAGAGAACATGAAATCGACGGTGGTGCCGTTCCGCAACGGAATCATGTTATCGATTGCAGCGGGTATCGCAGAAAACAACAAGTTACAGTTCGTGATGTTAGCGAACCATGCCGGTGACCATACCATCTATCCCGATTGCCGGCCGGCATTTGTGGATGCGATGAGCAATGCTATGCAAGCCGGTACATGGAACGGTGTGCAGCTGTTGACACCCTATACGAATATCACCAAAACGGATATCGTTCGGCACGGTATAAAACTGGGTATCAACTACGATGAGACCTGGTCTTGCTACAAAGGAGGGGACAAACCCTGCGGCGTTTGCGGTACCTGCCGGGAAAGGGAAGAAGCACTGCGAGATGCCGGCTACTACGAGCGTTAAATTGTTAAATGGTTAAAACGTTAAATTGTTAGGATGTACTACGTACAAAAGACTATAGAGATTTCGGCGGCACATAACTTAACGTTAAGTTATGAGAGCAAATGTGAGAACCTGCATGGTCATAACTGGATCATCGTGGTGTATTGCAGAGCCAAGGAGTTGAACCAAGACGGGATGGTGACGGATTTCACCCACATCAAGAAAGTGGTGAAAGACACGTTTGACCATAAGTATATCAACGAGATCCTGGATGTTAATCCGTCTGCTGAGAATATCGCTAAATGGATCTGCGACCATGTAGAGAACTGCTATAAGGTCTCCGTTCAGGAATCCGAAGGAAACGTCGCTATCTACGAGCGCGACTAAAGGCTAATGGCTAATGGCTAATGGCTAAAGGCTAATGTACAAAGTAAACGAAATA
>Ga0256407_10013099_pt1 | contig 11143 bp, 7 predicted proteins | sample RumenRJG_04DNA_FD_193489 | JGI IMG/M metagenome (GOLD analysis project Ga0256407, IMG submission 193489) | Bovine rumen microbial communities from Lethbridge, Alberta, Canada - RJG_04 | ecosystem: Host-associated > Mammals > Digestive system > Stomach > Rumen | place: Canada: Alberta | collected... | reverse complement strand
AGGCCTACACCACGGAAGACGGACATATCGTTGTATTCCGTCCGGACCTCAATGATGAGAGAATGAAGAATTCCTGCGAGAGACTGGAGATGCCGGTGCTCCCGGAGGGAAGATTCATCGAGGCTGTGGAAAAGGTTGTAAAGGCCAATGACGCCTGGGTTCCGCCCTTCGGCAGCGGCGCTACGCTCTACATCCGTCCGTATATTTTCGGTTCTTCTCCCGTTATCGGTGTTAAGCCGGCGGAGGAGTATCAGTTCCGTATCCTGGTTACCCCGGTAGGCCCCTACTTCAAGGGCGGCGCAAAGCCGATCACCATCCGTGTCAGCGACTTCGACCGTGCGGCTCCGAAAGGAACCGGACACGTAAAGGCCGGCCTGAACTATGCCATGAGCCTTCACGCCATCGTAGACGCCCACAAGAAGGGCTTTGACGAGAACGTATACCTTGACCCGGCTACCCGCACCAAGATCGAAGAGACCGGCGGAGCCAATGTGATCTTCATCACCAAGGACAACAAGCTGGTTACCCCGAAGTCCGGCAGTATCCTTCCGTCCATCACCCGCCGTTCCATCTGCTACGTGGCAGAGCACTATCTGGGCATGCAGGTTGAAGAGCGCGAGGTATATCTTGACGAGGTCAAGGACTTTGCAGAATGCGGCCTCTGCGGTACCGCGGCAGTTATCTCCCCGGTCGGCAAGATCAACGACCACGGCAAAGAGATCTGCTTCCCGGCAGGCATGGAGGAGATGGGGCCGACCACCAAGAAGCTTTACGAGACACTGACCGGCATCCAGATGGGCAAGATCGAGGCACCGGAGGGCTGGATCCACGTGATCGAGTAATACCGGCACATTCCGGATATTCAAAAGATTATAACGACGAGAAGGCCTGCAGGGAACTGCGGACCTTCTTTTTTGCGCGATACGGCCTGCGGGCGGCCGCCGTACGGCGGCCGGAGCGGCTGAGTGCAGAGCGGACAGATGTGCTCGCACAGATATGTCCGCGATGTACGAAGCAGCTGGCCGGCTGCGTATGCAGGCGGACATCGGCAGGCCAACGGACACTGAGCAGCTTTGCTGCGAAGGGCGCGGGGCAGAGCGTGCCCTCCGGGCACTCACTGCGGGCATGGCTCATGGGGGGGCCAGGCGGCCGCCCGTGAGCAGCTTTGCTGCGAAGGGCGCGGGGCAGAGCGTGCCCTCCGGGCACCCACTGCGGGCATGGCTCATGGGGGGCCAGGCGGCCGCCCGGGAGCAGCTTTGCTGCGAAGGGCGTTGAAACAAACATTTCAGGGAAATACAGGGAACAGAATATGACAGCAGACGAGAAATATATGAAAGAAGCCATCCGGCAGGCAAAGAAGGCATCGGCCATCGGGGAAGTGCCCATCGGATGCGTGATTGTCTATGAAGATAAAATCATCGGCAGGGGCTACAACCGCCGCACGACAGACGGCATGGTGCTGGCCCACGCAGAGATTGCGGCGATCCGGAAGGCCTGCAGAAAGATGGGAGACTGGCGGCTGGAAGGGTGCACCATGTATGTGACCCTGGAACCCTGCCCCATGTGCGCGGGCGCCATCGTTCAGGCGCGGATTCCCCGGGTATACATCGGGGCCATGAATCCAAAGGCCGGCTGTGCAGGCTCCGTACTGAACATCCTGGAGGAAAAGGGCTTCAACCACCAGGTGGAAACGCACCGGGGACTTCTGGGAGAAGAATGCAGTGCGATGCTCAAGGAGTTTTTCCGTGAACTGCGGAAAAAGAAGCAGGAAGAAGGACGCGCAGGACCCGCAGGACCTGCAGGACCTGCAGGACCCGCAGGACCCGGATAATCATAATTTATAAATCTATAAATATATTTGACAAAAATCCCGGGATTTCAACGCACCACAGAAAGCAATTCCCGGGATTTGGTGCGCCCGTGCATTCGGAGAAAAATTTTTACACACCTTTTGAAAGATTATAGTGATTTGATGCGCCCATGCAAAGCAGCTCGCCCTGCTGATGCGTGGGTTTTTCACACCAGATGCTGCCAAGGCTTTATTCCGGTGCGTATATGGAGATAACGATCTTTTCGATCTCAGGGTTTTCATGGGGAAAATGCTTTGCGCGAACGCACCAAATGAAAGAAAACCCATTTGCAGTGCGCAAATCTGTTCCGGCTTTTGCGCGAACGCATCAATAACGGGAATTCTGACAGAATGGTGTGCAAGACACGCGAGCGAGTTGAAGATCAAAAAAGAAAGACTGTCGCTTAATGCAACAGTCTCTTATCTTCTCTGAAGGTTATAAAGATGTGCCGGCAACCGGACTCGAACCGGTACGGTATTGCTACCGAGGGATTTTAAGTCCCTTGCGTCTACCAATTCCGCCATGCCGGCAAGAAGTGGGCGGAGGTGGATTCGAACCACCGAAGCTATCAGCAGCAGATTTACAGTCTGTCCCCTTTGGCCACTCGGGAATCCGCCCTCAGTTCTGACTTTAGAATGTTAGCATAGAATCGGCGGAAAAGCAAGCACTTTTCGGGGAAAAGGAAGGTCCTGTGCCGCGAATGCGGCGTCATGCCCCGGCAGAGCACGTTCCGGCCGCCGGCCGCAACTTCCTTGACAAAAGATGACCCGCCATGTATACTGATTTCTATCCGCACAGCCGGGGAGATAGCGGTGCCCTGTACCTGCAATCCGCTACAGCAGGGGTGTTGTCCTGCCTCGGGTGACATGCGGCGGAGCTTGCCCCTTATAAGTGGCGTTGATGTCTGGGTCTTGCGCAACAGAATTCTGTGAACCGTGTCAGGGCAGGAATGCAGCAGCACTAAGCGGAACCCTCTGTGTGCCGCGAGGGAGCCTGGCCTGAGCAGGCTGTAAGGGTAACGGCCGCCAATTGAGCTCAAAGCGGGACGTGCGGATGAAAAAAGAGTCATTGCAGAATGGATGAGATTACTTGTCCGGTCTGCAATGGCTCTTTACTTTTTTGCGGAAAAGCCGCAAAATGAGTGTAAGATAAGCGACAGCGACCTTCGATCTCCGATCGGGGGAAATAAGGAGGATAATATGTTCTGCGGAGAGTGCGGCACAAAACTGGAAGAAGGAATGCGATTTTGCCCGGAATGCGGAACGCCGGTAAAAATGCCTGATTTCAGTCAGGCAGCGGCGGAGAAGCCGCAAGAGATGCCGGCACCTGAGCCGGAACTGGAACCTGAGGGGGTGCCGGAGGCAGAACCAGTGGCAGAAGCTGTGCCGGAACCGGCAGCAGAACCGGTGGCCGAAGCCGTAGCTGAGCCGGAGGCAGAACCTGTGGCAGAAGCTGTGCCGGAGCCGGAAGCAGAGCCGGAGCCGGTGGCTGAAACCATGCCGGAGCCGGAAGCAGAGCCGCTGGTTGAAACCGCGACAGAGCCGGAGGCAGAACCTGTGGCAGAAGCTGTGCCGGAGCCGGAGCCTGCCCCGGAAGTGGCAGCAGCCCCGGTGGAGAAGGGAGTACGCCGCGGACCGCAGGTGTATATCCCGCCGCAGAAACCGAAGCCGGAACGGAAACCGGCGCGGACAGGTCCGCAGGTCTATATTCCGCCGCAGAGCAGAGTTGTTCCGCAGCCTGCACTTATGCCGGAACCGGCCCCTGCGCCCGTACCGATGGTAGAGCCCGTGCCGATGCCGGAACCCGTACCAATGCCGGAGGAAACACCGCAGGCTAAGATGCCGGAGATGCCTGTCGCCCCTGCGCCCGTACCGATGGTGGAGCCCGCACCGATGCCGGAGGAAGCACCGCAGGCGGAAGTGCGGGACATACCCGCCGCCCCTGCGCCCGTACCGATGGTGGAGCCCGCACCGATGCCGGAGGAAGTACCGCAGGTCAAGATGCCGGAGATGCCCGTCGCCCCTTCGCCCGTACCGATGGTAGAACCCGTGCCGATGCCGGAACCCGTACCGATGCCGGAGGAAACACCGCAGGCCAAGATGCCGGAGATGCCCGTCGCCCCTGAACCCATGCCGATGCCGGAGGAAGCCCCGCAGGCAAGAATGCAGGAAGCTCCCGCCGCCATGCCGCGGGCAGGAAAGCTCATCGCAGAGTTTGACAAGGGCGGGGGAAACATGATCCGCTACTTTGATGATCACATCGAGTTTGATGGGATTTCCGTGGCCTACGCGGATATCGATTATGCAGATGAGGAGGCTTCCACAACCTCTGCCAGAGGTCTGGTCTTTGCCTCCCATTATCACGGACATATCGAGTTTGTGCTGAAGAACGGGGAGAAGCGGAAGCTGAAGGTGTCGGGAACCAGCGTTTACGGCATTGGAGGATCCGGCGGGGCAAAGATGCGGTTCCATGCCATAAGAGAGCCCTTCTACAGCGTAATTCTGACATATCTCGGAGAGCGGAAGGCCAGAGAAATAGAACAGGGAGCCACCGTGGTGGTCGGAGGCGTGTCGGTCTCTCCGGAGAGAATGGATGTGACCAAGGCCCTTGGGCACAAAGAGCTGACCCTTTCCCGGGAGGAATTCGGATCCGCAGTGCTCCGCACCTTTGACATCATGATCCGGAAGAAGGACGGGTCCAAGTGGACCACTATCTACCGCAGGATTCCGAACGCAAACATCCTGCCTTATGTGCTGAACCGGGTGTACGGAAACTCTACGGCACCGGTGACCCTGGAGGAAGAACAGCCGGGTATGAATGAGGAAATCTGAATATGTATACCATCGGGCTGCCGCGTCTGCGGCAGCCTTTTTTTCGCGCAGAGGGCCCAGTTCTTACAGTTTTCTGTACTTCCTTGCCTTGTTTTTTGTGATGTCATATAATTAAATAGCGTATGTCTGCGAATAATGCAGATGACCATTGATTTGTGATATGCAATGAGGAAAAGAAGGGGACAGAATGGCCTATACGGCACTGTACAGGAAGTGGCGCCCGAAGACCTTTGACGAGGTGCGGGGCCAGGACCATATAGTCAGAACATTGAAAAACCAGATACAGTCGGACCGGATCGGTCATGCCTACCTGTTCTGCGGTACCAGAGGTACCGGTAAAACCAGTATCGCGAAGATCTTTGCAAGAAGCGTAAACTGCGAGAATCCCCAGGACGGGAACCCCTGCTGTACCTGCAGCATGTGCAGGCGGATAGAGGCGAGCAATTCCCTGAATGTGGTGGAGATCGACGCCGCTTCCAACAACGGCGTGGACGATGTCCGGGAGATCAGAAACCAGGTGCAGTATCCTCCGTCAGAGGGAAAGTACCGGGTATTCATCATCGATGAGGTCCACATGCTTTCGGCGGGTGCCTTTAATGCTCTGCTGAAGACGCTGGAAGAACCTCCGGCCTACGTGATCTTTATCCTGGCGACCACCGAGGTCAACAAGATCCCGGTGACCATACTTTCCCGGTGCCAGAGATATGATTTCCGGCGGATTTCCGTGCAGACCATCGCGGGACACCTGATGGAGCTGGCGAAATCGGAGGGAATCGATGCCGAAGAGCGGGCAATCCGGTATATTGCCCGGGTAGCCGACGGCTCCATGCGAGACTCCCTGAGTCTGCTGGACCAGTGCGCGGCGTTTCACTTCGATGAGACGCTGACCTATGAGAATGTGCTGGATGTGCTGGGCGCGGTGGACAACAGCGTATTTACGAGGCTGTTTGATGCCATCTGCGCAGGAGACACAAAAGCCTGTCTGGAAGAAGTGGCGGCCATGGTGGACCAGGGCCGGGAGCTCTCCCAGATGGTGACGGACTTTATCTGGTATATGCGGAATATTCTTCTCATCAAGGCCGCCGGCGGTACGGCGGACGGCCGGATGGAAGAGATGATAGATATTTCGGGGGAAAATGCAGCCGTCCTCTCCCGGCAGGCGGATGCGGTCAGTGAAGATACGCTGATGCGGTACATCCGCGTGTTCTCGGAGCTTTCCGGAACACTCCGGTTATCTTCCCAGAAGCGGGTGCTCACGGAAATCGCCGTGATAAAGCTTACAAAGCCGCAGATGGAGACCAATCTGGAATCGGTGCTGCAGCGGCTCGATACCCTGGAGCGCCAGATGGAAGAGCGGCCGGCAGCAGCCGGGATTCCGGACCTGGGAGACCCCGAAAAGCTGGCGGCGCTGGCAAAGCTCGCGGCCGAAAGCATGGGCCAGGGGAACGGAACGGAAGAAAAGCCGGCGGAACCGCAGACCATCACGCTGCCGAAGGCAGAGTACGACGATCTGATGCTTGTCCGGAAGGAATGGCCGAAGATTGTGAGCATGCTGGGAAGGTCGCTGGGGTCGGTTCTCAGGGATTCTTTCGTGAAACCCAACGGGGAAAGCCGCATGAGCATCCTGATAGAGGATGGCATGCACTGCCAGATTGCCGGCACCGAGGCTCATCTGGAGGAGATCCGGAAGCTGGTGGCGGACCAGTACGGAAAGGATATTTCCTTTTCCGTCAAATCCCGCGGCGGAGAGATGATAGAGGATACTACCTATGTCACGGACGACGATTTGTCTGTGATTCATATGGATATCAGTGAAGAAGAGGATTAAGGAGGAAACACCATGGCAAAACGGGGCGGATTTCCGGGCGGCATGCCGGGAAATATGACGAACCTTATGAAGCAGGCGCAGAGAATGCAGCGTCAGATGGAAGAGAAGCAGAAGGAGATCCAGGAGAGAGAGTACAGCGCGACCGCGGGCGGTTCCGCTGTGACCGCCGTGGTTTCCGGTAAAAAGGAAGTTCTCTCCGTGAAGATTGCGCCGGAAGCGGTGGATCCCGATGACGTCGAGATGCTGGAGGACCTGATTGTCGCTGCAGTGAATGAGGCGATGAAGAAGGCGGAAGAAGACAGCAGCGCCGAGATGGCGAAGCTGACCGGCGGACTGGGCGGACTCGGAGGAGGTCTTTCCTTCTGACATGGATTATTACAGCACACAGATTACAGGTCTGATTGAGCAGCTGTCGAGGCTTCCGGGCATCGGCAGCAAGTCCGCGCAGAGACTGGCGTTTCACATTATCAATATGCCGGTGGAGCAGGCAGAAAAGCTCTCCCAGGCCATTGTGGATGCGCGGAAGAATGTGCGCTACTGCCGGGAGTGCCAGACGCTGACGGACAATGATATCTGTCCGATCTGCGCAAATCCCAAGCGGGACCACGATACCATTATGGTGGTGGAGACCACAAGGGATCTGGCGGCCTATGAGAAAACGGGCAAGTATGAGGGCGTCTATCATGTGCTGCACGGAGCCATTTCCCCGATGCTGGGCATCGGACCGAATGACATCCGGCTGAAGGAACTGATGACGCGGCTCGGAAAGGAATCGGTGCGGGAAGTAATCATTGCGACCAATTCCAATCTGGAGGGAGAGACGACGGCGATGTATCTGTCGAAGCTTATCAAACCCACCGGAATCCGGGTGACAAGGATTGCCAGCGGCGTCCCCGTGGGGGGCGATCTGGAATATACAGATGAGGTAACGCTTCTGCGCGCTCTGGAAGGGCGCACGGAATTGTAACAATGCTGCAGTGAGTATTGTACGAGGAGACTGTAAAATGGATAAGTACGAGTTCAAGATCAAAGTCGAGCAGATCAAAAAGCTGGTCAACAAGGGCGATTATGAGACTGCGATGAAGATCGCCGACACCATCGACTGGCGGAGGGTGCGCAGCACCAGCCTTCTGACGATGGCGTCCAGCATCTATGAGAAGAACCTGGAATACCAGGACGCGAAGGACATCCTTCTGATTGCCTATGAGCGCGCGCCGATCGGCCGCGGTCTGCTCACAAAACTGACAGATCTGGCACTTCGCGAGGGAAATGTCAAGGAGGCGGAAGCGTATTACAGGGAATACTGCGACCTGGTCGGGGATGAGGATTCCATGCAGTATCTGCTGCGTTATCTGATCCTGGAAGCGAAGGAAGCGCCGGTGGAGCAGCAGATCAATGCGCTGGAGCAGTACTGCCAGGAAGAGCTGGATGACAAGTGGCTCTATCATCTGGCAGAGCTGTATGAGAAGGCCGGCCGCACGGACGATTGCGTGAAGGCCTGCGATAAGATCATGCTGATGTTCGGCATCGGCAAATATGTGGACAAGGCGATGGAGATGAAGCTCCGCTACGCCCCGCTGAACAAGTACCAGATGGATCTGGTGGAGAACCGGGAGAAGTATGAGCAGAAGCTCCGCGACGTGGAAGAGCGCTACAGAGTAGACGATTCCTACGACGAAGAGGAAGAAGACGAGTACGGCGAGGCGGAACTGGCCTCTGAAGTAAACGGCATTATGGACGAGGAAGCAGCGGAGGAAGAAGCACCGGCGGAGGAAGAAGCTGCAGAGGAAGCGCCGGCCGAGGAGGAAGCTCCGGAAGAGGCGCCGGCTGAAGAAGAACCTGCAGAGGAAGCTCCGGCAGAAGAGGCACCGGCAGAAGAGGCAGCTGAAGAAGAAGCGCCTGCAGAGGAAGCACCCGCGGAAGAAGCGGCTGCAGAAGAGGCACCCGCAGAGGAAGTTCCTGCAGAAGAAGCAGCCGCAGAGGAAGCAGCTGCAGAAGAAGCAGCTGCAGAGGAAGCAGCTGCAGAGGAAGCACCCGCAGAAGAAGCTCCGGCGGAGGAAGCTCTGGCGGAGGAAGTAACAGTGCAGGAGACCGCGCTGGAGGACAATCTGGTGGCCAGCCTGCATGAGGCGAAGGCCGAAGAGGACCTTGCCCGCGAGGTTTCCCGGATCAAGCCCTATTCCGACGGAACAGAGGCTGAGGTTCCGGATGACAAGACCCGCGTGTTTAAGAAGGTGCAGGCCGAGGAGAGTGCAGAACCGGAGAAGACCCAGGCAGAAGCCTTCGCAGCGGCAGCCGGCATTGCAGAGGAAGCCGGCGCAGCGGCAGCATTTGCCAGAGGCGCAGCAGAACAGGCGGCAGAGCCGGCAGCAGAGCCCGCAGATTCTCTTGAGGATCTGGACCTGGACGACCTGGATGAGGAGATCCCGGAGCGCACACCGAACCGCCTGATGGTGGCAGCAGATGATTCTGCAGCGGGACTTCAGAATGCCCTGGATCTTTTAAAGAAGGTTCATGTGGAGCGGGGAATCAAGAATGCAGCGGCCAAGATCAGCGGCGACAAGCTGAACCGCCGCGGTGTCTTTGCGGTGGCGGAGAAGCTGACCGGCAAGGACCTGATCATCGAGAAGGCCGGAGACCTGGACCGCGTAACCCTGGAAGAGCTGAATGACTTTATGGCCCAGACCGGGGACAGAATGTCGGTGGTACTCATCGATTCCGAGGGGGCACTGGCAGAACTCAGAAACAACTGGCCGGAGCTGACCGAAGTCTTCGCCGGTGACGGAAAGTCTGCGGCAAAGGCTGCACCGGCGGAGCCGGCAAAGTCTGCAGAGCAGATCCGGGCAGAAGAGGAAGCAGAAGAGGCCCGCAGAGCAGCGGAAGCGCAGGCTGCGGCAGCTGCAGCGGCACAGGCAGAGAAGGAAGCCGAGGCTGCAAAGGCAGCGGAAGAAGCACGGCAGAAGGAAGACCGGGCGGCAGAGGAAAGCCGCATGCAGGCGAGATACGAGAAGGACGAAGCTCCGGAAGATGAGATGGAGGTAGAAGAATTCGTTCAGTATGCATGCCAGTATGCGACGGAGATCGACTGCTCCATCGACGGAAAGAGCAAACTGGCGCTTTATGAGCGTGCAGAGATGATGGAGGAAGACGGTACCCCGCTGACCAGAGAGAGCGCCGTGAACCTGATCGAGCACGCGGCGGACAAGGCGGAAAAGAAGTCCTTCTTCTCCCACCGTTATGATAAGAACGGCCTCCTGATCCTGAAGGAGAAGCATTTCTTCGATTAATATGGAGTATATCAGAGAAAACTGGATGACTGTGGCGGTGGTAGTCTACCTCGTTGCCATGGTGCTGTACGGGCACTACCGGGGATTTCTCCGGACATCCGTGACGGCTGCAGCCACAGTGATCACTCTGGCCTGCGCACGGTACGGTACGCCGGTTATCGTGAGCTTTCTGCGGACAAAGACAGGGATTCCGGCGCTGCTGGAAAAGAACATCCTGGAGAAGATCGGCATGACGGGCGCAGAGCAGCTTACGGGGCCTGCAGAACAGCGTATGGCCATTGAGGCGGCAAATCTGCCGGAGGCCATTAAGAAAGCGCTGGTAGAGAACAACAACAGCGAAATCTACCGGATGCTGGGGGTGGATACCTTTGCGCGGTATGTATCGGGGTATGTGGCAAACTGTATGCTGGGCATTATTGTGTTCCTGCTGATCTTTCTTGCCGTATTCCTGCTGCTTCGCTTTCTGGTGATTGCCCTGGATATCATTGAGCGCATACCGGTGCTGGCGGGCCTGAATCAGATCGCCGGCGCGGTGCTGGGCGGCGTTATGGCCCTGGTCTTTCTCTGGGTCGCCATGCTCATGGTTACGGCCTGTGGGGGAACTGCTGCAGGGGCGTTTCTCCTGGCAGAGATTGCCCGGAGTCCGGTAGCAAGCTTCATCTACCAGCACAATGCGCTGGGACTGCTGGCGCTGATGGTCGTGAAGACCGTGCTGTAGATGCCGCATTTCATCATTACACTTATAATTAAAGAAAACAGAGATAAAAAACCATCGGGCGGGGCGCTGCAGAAGCAGCGCCCCGCCTGCTGTTTCCATGATTTGGCTCTGCCTGAGCATTGCTGTAGAAAAGTGTAAATTGATTGGAATATTTGCACAAAAAGCACAGATCAGGAACAAAAGCAGAATTCCGCCAAAAATCTGAATTCGGAGGAAGGTACAAAATGCGGATAAAATAAGGGGTTTGACCCCATATCTAGTGGCTGGAAAAATTGTTCAAAAAAATAAAAATATTTGCTTGACTTTTAAAATCCCGGGTGCTATAGTACGGGTACGCTCTTCGAGAGGCCAGTGATTCTGCGGCGGACAGCACGACAGACACAGCGGACGACGAAGAACAAAAAATCAAAAAAAGTTGTTGACAAACGAAATGCGATGTGATAGAGTAATCGAGTCGCGCTTCTGAAGCGACAACGGAGAACATTGAAAACTGAACAGTACATAAAACCCTGAAAATTCCAAGAACAGCGGTCGATAAGGTAGAGACCGCGGAACGAAAGTTCCAAAGTTCAAGAGATTTTCAAGAACGACCTTAAACAGTAATAACGGTTAAAGAAGCCAAGTGTTTC
>Ga0256407_10013096_pt1 | contig 11145 bp, 8 predicted proteins | sample RumenRJG_04DNA_FD_193489 | JGI IMG/M metagenome (GOLD analysis project Ga0256407, IMG submission 193489) | Bovine rumen microbial communities from Lethbridge, Alberta, Canada - RJG_04 | ecosystem: Host-associated > Mammals > Digestive system > Stomach > Rumen | place: Canada: Alberta | collected... | reverse complement strand
TTATCCTGGCATCCGCATCGGTATATTTTTCCTCCAATGCGGAAAAGAAAGCGATCGCATACCCCGATGCGCTCATATCCAGCTCGATCTTTGCAGCCTCTTCGTAGATCTGCTGCACGGAAAGTCTGCCTGCCACAACCTTTTCGATAAAACGACGTCTGGCAAACTGTTCGTATTCCTGAGAATCCTGACGATATGCATCCTGGTCACCGCTTTCTGCCTGTTCCTGCTCTATCTTCTCCCTTGTCTCATCAAGAACCTTAACAAGCGCAGCCTTGGTAATAGGCTTGAGCAGATACTGTTCGGCACCTATCTCCACAGCCTGACGGGCATATTCAAAATCATCATATCCCGAGATTATTATTATCCTGATATCCGGAAATTCTTTTAAGACTAATTTACTCAGAGAGAGACCGTCCATGAAAGGCATACGGATGTCAGTGATAAGCACATCCGGCCTGGCAGTGCGAATAAGGGGAAGCGCCATCTCCCCGTCTGACGCTTCCCCTGCAAATGTATAACCGCACGCTTCCCAAGGCACCGAACTTTTAAGTGTCTCGCGGATAGTGCTTTCATCTTCAACCAGAAAAACCCTGATCATCCCTAGTCCCTAAAATCAAATGAAACCATCTAACTTCTTAAGTCTCGAAGGAAGCTTAAGCTTCTTGATGGCACGGGCTTCTATCTGTCTGATACGTTCTCTTGTAACCGAGAACTTCTTGCCCACTTCTTCGAGAGTCTGAGGCTGGCCGTCACGAAGACCGTATCTGAGGATGAGAACTTCTCTCTCACGGTCATCAAGAGCCTGCATCTGCTCCATGATCTGCTGACGCAGCATCATCTTGGCAGCTGCCTCCTCGGGTGCGATGGTAGCCTTGTCATCAACCATATCTCCGATGGTAGTATCCTCTTCTTCACCCACAGGTGTCTCAAGAGAGATAGGCTCTGCGGAGATCCTGGTGATCTCCTGTACCTTTGCCTCATCCATATCGGCACGCTCAGCCACTTCCTTGGTGGTCGGTTCACGACCGAGCTCACTGGTAAGTGTTCTTCTGATACGAACTATACGGTTGATGTTCTCAACCATATGTACCGGAAGTCTGATGGTCCTTGCCTGGTCAGCAATGGATCTTGTTATAGCCTGACGTATCCACCATGTTGCATAGGTGGAGAACTTATATCCCTTATGATAATCGAACTTATCTACCGCACGCATGAGTCCGAGGTTACCTTCCTGAATAACATCGAGGAAGGACATACCTCTTCCAAGATAGTGCTTGGCATTGCTGACTACGAGACGAAGGTTTGCGCTGGTGAGATGATCAACAGCATCCTTTGCATCGGAGATAGCTTTCTTATTACTACGAAGCTTCTTCTGGATGGCACTCTTCTCCTTAGCTTCCTTTTCCTTCTCCTTAGCACTCTTGGTCTTCTTAGCAGGATTCTTAAGCTCCGCAAGTCTGGCCTCAAGCTTCTCATTTTCTGCTTCCGCAGCCTTACCGAGCTCTATGCGCTTTGCAAGCTCGATCTCCTCATCCATGCTAAGGAGGTCAACACTACCGATCTCCTTTAAGTACATATGCACGGAATCGGCCATTCCGACACTGTCATCTCCGAGGTCCTTATCAAGATCCTTGTCGAGATCCTCGATCTCTTTCTCGATCTTCTCGCTTTCCTCGTCGATCTCATCAAGTTCCTCGGCAGTAGCATCATCAAGATCCGTACCTGCTGTCTCGTCATCCTCTGACATGGAACTTAAAACTATTCCGTTCTTATCAAGCGCATTCCAGATGATGTCGAATTCTTCTTCCGACAGTTCATACTTGGAAAACATATCGATAACATCCTGATATGCGGTTACGCCCTTCTTCTTGGAATTCTTGATAAATTTATCAAGTTCCTCTTCAAACTGCTTCTTTGTCTTGTCATCCATGGTCTGTAAATATCCTTCCTTGTTCTGACAATTTTCGTGAGGGAATCTTATTCCTTACCGTTCCAGCAGTATGTGCATACCTTGCACTGCGGCAGACCGATCGAACTGATCATATCGTCAAGCCTCTGATACTGCAGGGTATCGAATCCCTGCCTCTTGCAGATCTCTGCAACCATTCGCTTGTAACAAACATGGTCAGGATTGCTGTAGTCCTCAAGTTTCTCCACATCTTTGTCGCCTTCCCATTCGTGGATTACACGTCTGGCGATGAGATCCATCACGGATCTTGAGCGTGAGAAATTAAGATACTTACATGCAAAAGTGATCGGCGGTGAAGCAACACGTACATGCACTTTTTCGGCACCGCTGTTATATAAATACTTGATCGTGTCACGCAGCTGTGTACCTCTTACGATCGAATCATCGATCAATGCGATCCGGTTATTGCGGATCAGATCATCAACGGGTACAAGCTTCATTCTCGCGATCATCTCACGAACACTCTGATTCGTCGGCATGAACGATCTGGGCCATGTCGGCGTATATTTGATGAAAGGCCTTGAAAAAGGAACCTTTGACTCATTTGCATAACCTATAGCATGGGCAGTACCGGAATCCGGAACTCCCGCAACGCAGTCTATCTCGGACGCTGTAGTCTCATCGCGTCTCGCTATGGATGCACCGTTGTTGTAGCGCATCTTCTCAACACTTATTCCCTCGTATACAGAGTTGGGATATCCATAGTAAACCCAGAGGAACGCACATATCCTCATTTCCGTACCGGGCTCTCTGATCTGCTCGATACCGTCCGGAGTCATGAATACTATCTCTCCGGGGCCCAGCTCCTTATAATCCTTATATCCGAGATTCACATAAGCGAAGCTCTCGAAAGATGCACAGTATGCACCTTCCTTGTGTCCTATGCGAAGCGGTGTCCTTCCGAGAGGATCACGGGCTGCATATACACCTTCCTTCGTTAATACAAGGAGTGTCAGCGAACCGTCTATCTTCTCCTGCGCATATCTGATACCGTCTGCGATGGTATCCTGCTGATTTATCAGGGATGCTACAAGTTCCGTAGCGTTGACTTCCTCGGAACTCATTACCTGAAACTGTGAATGACCTGATTTATATGCCTCTTTGATCAGCTCGTCCATGTTGTTGATCTTGCTGACCGTGGCAACGGCAAATGTGCCGAGATGTGACTGTACAAGTATGGGCTGCGGCTCATAATCGGATATACATCCTATGCCCAGATGGCCCTTCATCGATTCCATATCATCTTCGAACTTCGTCCTGAAGGGAGTGTTCTCTATATTATGAATGGCTCTTGAAAAACCTTCTCTTCCGTATACTACCATTCCGCCTCTTCTTGTTCCGAGATGAGAATGATAATCAATACCGAAAAAGAGGTCTATTGATGCATTGTCTTTTGAAGCTACACCGAATATCCCGCTCATGGATACCGCATCCTTTCTGCCGCTTATGCTGCTTTCCGTATTCTTTTTTTGCTGACCTTCTCAACAAAAAACACGGAATTTATTATAACATATTCCCCTGGGGGATGTGCAAGGTATAATTTAAAAAACCCGACAGATTTCTCCGTCAAACTTTACAGCCGTTCCGCAAGCCATTACTTCCGCGACAACTCCCACCTTTTCTCACGGCATTCATATATGGTATAATCGCTTCGTCATTCTTAAATTCAACATGATCTCATTTGAAAGAACAAAATTCACTTTCTTCTTTCGGATGATTCCTTGCGGAGGTGTAAAATGAGTGCAGCTAAGATCATACGCTGTTCGGCATGTAATGCAGCATTAGACGTAGAGATGAACCGTGCATATATCTTCTGTAAATATTGCGGATGCAAGAATGTTATAGAAGATGAGCAGATAAAAACAAATATCAATGTTCAGGGCGTAACTTTTTCGGCAAAAACGGACACTGACAGTATCATCTCATCAGCCCAGTATGCCATCACCATGAAACAGTATGACAAGGCCAACGAACTGATAATGGCATCGATCTTAAGCGGAACAGATGATTACAGGATCTATTCGCTCAGAGTACAGATCGATCTCCTTACCGATGATAACAGATCACTCTTCCAGACTCTTGATGTCCTTCGCCGACTCGAAGCCAATCAGGGACCGAACAGAGAAGTTACCAATGAGATAAACCGACTGATGCACTTCAGAGGCATGAACGGTGTTACCATCCTGCATAATGCCACATTCAACGAACAGATGGATTACGTGGTTTACTGTGTTGAACACGGCAGTGATGTCAACTGTGTTGCCGGCATGAACCGGGTAACTCCCATTTCGATCATGTTTGTCCATGTATCATCTTCGCTTTGTGGCATAGACGGCACTCCTTTCGTTCACAACAAAGAAAAAGTTAAAGCCATCAGGCGCTACCTCATGCAGCATGGTGCCAGAGACGGTTTCCGACTCGGTTACTAAAAAACAAAGTAAAAAAAGCTCCGGCATTTCGCCGGAGCTTTATTATTTTACAACCTTGTTGCAGGATCAATATCCCATTCCTGCTCCGGGTGCGGGAGCTGCGGGAGCGGGCTCCTTGATATTTGCAACAGCAGACTCTGTTGTAAGAAGTGTGCTTGCAACAGATGTAGCATTCTGAAGTGCGGATCTTGTAACCTTTGACGGATCGAGGATACCTGCAGATACCATGTCTACATACTCTCCGTTAAGAGCATCGTAACCAACGCCTGCCTTGGACTCCTTAACCTTGTTAACGATAACGGAACCGTCTTCACCTGCATTCTCAGCGATGTAGAAGAGAGGTGCCTCGAGAGCCTTGGCAACGATCTGTGCACCGGTCTTTGTGTCGCCTTCAAGTGTCTCAACAAGCTTTGCAACAGCCTTTGCAGCGTGGATGTAAGCGGATCCGCCACCACCGATAACGCCTTCTTCTACTGCTGCTCTTGTTGCATTGAGAGCATCTTCCATACGAAGCTTTGCTTCCTTCATCTCTGCTTCTGTTGCAGCACCTACACGGATAACTCCTACGCCGCCCGAAAGCTTAGCAAGACGCTCCTGAAGCTTTTCTTTGTCGAAATCGGATGTTGTTGTTTCGATCTGAGTCTGGATCTGTCCGATACGCTCTTTGATCTTCTTCTGAGAACCTGCACCATCAACGATAGTTGTATTCTCCTTTGTAACCTTGATGCTCTTTGCACGGCCGAGCTGCTCCATCTTAACTTCCTTGAGGTCAAGACCAAGCTCATCGCTGACAACCTGTCCGCCTGTAAGGATTGCGATATCCTGAAGCATCTCTTTTCTTCTGTCGCCGTATCCGGGAGCCTTAACAGCCACTACATTGAATGTACCGCGAAGCTTGTTAACGATAAGTGTTGTAAGAGCCTCGCCCTCGATATCCTCAGCGATGATAAGAAGTCTTGCACCGCTCTGAACGATCTGCTCAAGAAGAGGAAGGAGATCCTGGATGTTGGAGATCTTCTTATCTGTGATAAGAACATAGGGATCATCAAGTGTAGCTTCCATCTTCTCCATATCTGTACACATGTAAGCTGAGATATATCCGCGATCGAACTGCATACCGTCTACAAGATCGATCTCTGTCTGCATTGTCTTGCTCTCTTCGATAGTAATAACGCCGTTCTTGGAAACCTTCTCCATAGCGTCTGCTACCATTGTTCCAACCTGATCATCACCGGCAGAGATAGCAGCAACTCTTGCGATCTGCTCCTTACCCTTAACCTTGGTGCTCATCTTCTTGATAGCTTCAACAGCGCAATCTGTTGCCTGCTTCATACCTTTTCTGAGGATGATGGGGTTAGCACCTGCTGCCAGGTTCTTGATACCTTCATGGATCATAGCCTGAGCAAGAACTGTAGCTGTTGTTGTACCGTCACCTGCTACATCATTTGTCTTTGTAGCAACTTCCTTAACGAGCTGTGCGCCCATGTTCTCGAACTCGTCCTCAAGCTCGATCTCTTTAGCGATGGTAACACCGTCGTTTGTGATAAGTGGTGTGCCGTAGCTCTTATCAAGAACAACATTTCTTCCCTTAGGTCCGATGGTCACCCTTACTGTATTTGCAAGCTTGTCAACGCCGTTCTGAAGCGCTTCACGAGCTTCTGCTCCGTATTTGATATTCTTAGCCATTTTAATATCCTCCTGGATTTAACTTTATTTAACGATTGCAAGAATGTCGCTCTGCTTTACGATAACGTACTCCTTGCCTTCAAGCTTAACATTTGTTCCGGAATATTTTGAATAGATGACCTCGTCACCCTTCTTTACTTCCATCTTAACTTCCTCGGTACCGGGTCCTACAGCAACTACCTTAGCCTGCTGGGGCTTCTCCTGGCTCTTCTCCGGAAGAACGATACCGGACTTTGTTGTCTCTTCTGCCTCGAGCTGTTCAAGAACAACTCTGTCGCCTAAAGGTACTAACTTCATGATCTTTGCCTCCTTGGTCATAGATTAACGATCTATTCTGATCTTTCCTTTTCATCTATCAGCACTCACTTACTCCGAGTGCTAACTACAAGAAATAATATAATTTTTTCCAATTTCATTTTCAATGGGCAGTTTGCACAAATGCCCCTTGATTCCGTTGGCAATAATGTCGGTTCTTTGAAAAATACAAAACGAGTTCTTCGTAATCCCCCTTTTTTATTTAAATTTGCGACCTTTAGTGTTACTATATATTTACTATTATGAAAGACAAACGAAGATTTACGGATAACTTCAAACACTATGTCAACGAACTGCAGAAAGGAAACAGTTTTTTTTCTGCTGAGATCATCTTTTCCAAATCAGTGCTTGTTTTTGCCTTCATAGACGCCGTTAAGGCGCTTCTGTTTTTTTTGTCAAATTCCCTCTATATGATGATCGTGTACGGTCTGACATGTGTACTTCTCATTACAGTCGCTCACGGCAGGATCAAAAAAGGCCACCATTTGAGCGTCATCATGATAGTACTCCTTGAGATATCGGTAATGTCTGTGATCACCACCGTTTTCGTCGGATGGGATACGGGATTTTCGAATCTCCTGTTTGCATGCATCACGGCATCATTTTACTTTCCCCTTGTTGTTAAGACGGAAAAGCGTAATATGCTTTCGCTTTGCTTCTGCATACTTATACTGCTGTGTTATTTCGTTTGTTACCTTCTTACCAGTATTCTGATCCCCATCACGCCCTTAAGCAGATCGTGGACCATATTATTCTTTATATTCAATACACTCCTCAGCATGGCGCTTATGGTCACTTTCTCATTCCTGTTCGTATGGGAGCTTATGAGTAAGCAGCGTTTACTTCAACAGCAAAACGATCAGCTTGATGAGCTTGCACACAAAGATCCCCTTACTCATCTTCTGAACAGACGCAGCATGAACGAGCTTATTGAGACTCATATGGATAATCTCAAGAAAACCGGCAGGCGCTTCACCATAGTTTTGGGTGACATAGACAATTTTAAAAGTGTCAACGACACCTACGGTCACGAAGCCGGCGATATGGTGCTGGTAGCTGTAAGTGAGATCATAAGCAGAAACGTGGGGCCCTCCGATCTTGTCAGCAGATGGGGCGGTGAAGAGATCCTCATCTTACTGAGCGACCCCCTTGAGGCAGCAACCCTTACTACGGATCGCATCCGCAAGCGTATTGATGAGAATATCGTATCCCATGAAGGACAGGATATTCATGTCAGCATGACCTTCGGTGCGGCAGAATCCATCCCCGGATTCCGCATCGAACATCTCATCCAGCAGGCTGACGATAAACTCTATTACGGAAAAAAGCACGGAAAGAATCAGGTAGTCACCGATCTTCCCGAAGACTTTGTCATCAAAAAGAAATAATCCCTGTTACAGTTGAAAAATGTGGATTTTTGTGCGAAACTAGTGAAGTTCGTGCAATACATGAATATGCGCTGCGCACGCATCAATTTCCCAATTCAAAGAAATTGCATCCGCAATTTCTCTTCATGGAGGCAGTTATTTGAAAGAAAACGCTGATGCGCTTTTCTTTCAAATAGAAATTGATGCGAATTTAACGCGCTTCGCGCACGCATCAATTTCCCAATTCAGAGAAATTGCATCCGCAATTTCTCTGAATGGAGGCAGTTATTTGAAAGAAAACGCTGATGCGCTTTTCTTTCAAATAGAAATTGATGCGAATTTAATGCGCTTCGCGCACGCATCAATTTCACAATTCAGAGAAATTGCATCCGCAATTTCTCTTCATGGAGGTAAAAATGATAGAAGCAAATAATGTCACTTACCGCGTAGGAAAGAAAGCCCTTTTCGAAGAGGTTAATATCAAATTTACGGAAGGCAACTGTTACGGCCTCATCGGCGCAAACGGTGCCGGTAAATCCACATTTCTTAAGATCCTCTCAGGCGAGCTTGATACCACTAACGGTGAGATAATCATCACTCCCGGCCAGCGTATCTCAGTCCTCGAACAGGACCATTTCAAATATGATGAAAATACGGTAACCGATACCGTTATCGCAGGCAATGCCCGCCTTTTTGAAGTAATGAAAGAAAAGGATGCGATCTATGCTAAGCCTGACTTCTCAGACGAAGACGGTATCCGTGCTTCCGAGCTCGAAGGCGAATTTGCAGAGATGAACGGATGGGAAGCAGAATCCGACGCCGCTACACTTTTAAACGGTCTCGGTATCCCTACCGAACTTCACACATCTCTTATGAAAGACTTAAACGGAAGCGAGAAGGTCAAGGTCCTTCTTGCCCGCGCACTCTTCGGTAACCCCGATATCCTGCTTCTCGACGAGCCTACCAACCATCTGGATATCGATGCCATCGAATGGCTTGAGGAATTCCTCATCAACTTTGAAAATACTGTCATCGTTGTCAGCCACGACAGATACTTCCTTAATAAAGTCTGCACACAGACGGCTGATATTGACTACGGCAAGATCCAGCTCTATGCCGGCAACTACGATTTCTGGTACGAGTCCAGCCAGCTCCTCATCAGACAGATGAAAGAAGCTAACAAGAAAAAGGAAGAGAAGATCAAGGAACTCCAGGAATTCATTTCCAGGTTCTCCGCCAACGCTTCCAAGTCAAAGCAGGCTACTTCCAGAAAGCGTGCACTCGAAAAGATCCAGCTTGATACTATCAAGCCTTCAAGCCGTAAGTATCCCTACATCGATTTCAGACCTGACAGAGAGATCGGCAACGAAGTCCTTATGGTTGAAGATATCTGCCTTAAGGGTGAGGACGGAAACATGCTCCTCGACCACATCTCATTTACCATGGGTCACGAAGACAAGATCGCTTTCGTCGGCGCCAACGAACAGGCAAAGACAGCGCTCTTCAAGATCCTCATGGGCGAGATCAAACCGGATTCCGGTACCTACAAGTGGGGCGTTACCACATCCCAGTCTTACTTCCCCAAGGATAATACCAAGGAATTCGACAATGACTACACTATCACCGAATGGCTCATGGGCTATTCACCCGTTAAGGATGTTACTTATGTAAGAGGCTTCCTCGGACGTATGCTCTTCCCCGGTGAAGACGGCGTTAAGAAGGTTAAAGTTTTATCCGGTGGTGAGAAGGTCCGCTGCCTTCTTTCCAAGATGATGATAAGCGGTGCGAACTGCCTTATATTCGATGAACCCACCAACCATCTTGATATGGAATCCATCAGTTCCCTTAACGAAGGTGTTATCAAATTCCCCGGAGTCGTGCTCTTTGCCTGCAGAGACCACCAGTTCACACAGACCTCTGCAAACCGCATCATAGAGATACTTCCCGACGGAACCATGATCGATAAGATCACAACCTATGACGAATACCTCGCTAACGACGAGATGGCAAGAAAACGTACTGTATATCAGGCTCAGATAGAGGAAGACGAGAACTAATAAATGGGAAAAAAGATATTTTTCTTTGATCTGGACGAAACCCTTCTTACAACAGATAAGAAGCTTTCTCCCAAGACCTATGAGGCACTGAAAGTCTGGGACAGTAAAGGCAATATCATAGCTATCAATTCCGGACGTCCTATGGCCAGTGTCATCGCAACAATAAAAGAACACCGCCTGGATGCTTTTAATACCTATGCCATTGCTTTTGACGGCGCTCAGGTTAAGGATCTGCATACGGGACAGGATATCATAAAAAAAACCGTATCCCTTTCCGACTGCGCCATCGCTGCAAAGATATTAAAAGAAAACCATACACATATCCATGCATACTCGGATGACAGCATTTTATCCTGTGCAGATGATGAAGAGATACATTTCTATACAAGAACTGTAAAACTCCCCTTCAGGGTGCTTTCTGATTTTCCGAAAGGTATTGAGTATCCTCCCTGCAAGCTGTTAGGCGTAAGGATCGCGGAAACCGAAACGCTCCCTCTTCTCGGAGATAAAGTATATGAAGCATGCGACGGCCGCGTCACCTGTCTGATGTCCAATCCCCATCTGCTGGAGATCTTCCCCTCGTCCGCAGGAAAGGGCACTGCGCTGAAAGAACTCGCAGCAACCCTCGGTGTCGATATCAAAGATACCTTTGCAGCAGGAGATGCTCCCAACGATATCTCCATGCTGGAAGAAGCAGGCTGCGGTATCGCAATGATAAACGGGGATCCCGAGGTGAAAAAGGCTGCCGATATGATAACCGAATACGATAACAACCACGACGGACTGGCGGATATCATTATTGCAAATGCATGACATGAATTGATATAATGTTGTTTGTACTCTGCATATCAAGCAGGTAATCAAGATAATTAGTTTTTGAGGAGGAACACCCAAAATGAAGAAATGTCCGAAATGTAACGCAGAACTTGGCGACGACGCTTTATTCTGCAACGAATGTGGAACCAAGCTCGAAGAAGCTCCTGCTTCTGCTCCTGCTGATGCAGATAAGAAAGAAGCGGCTGCTGACACAACCAACAGTGCTCCTGCTCAGAATAATGCAGGATCTTCTGATGCAGCTCCTGCTCAGAATACAACAGGGACTTTTAACGCAGCTCCCACTCAGAACACTGCAGGAAGCTTTAATGCAGCGCCTACTCAGAACACCGCTGCTCCCGCGAAGAAAAACATGCTTCCTATCATCATCGGATGCGCAGCCGGTGCCGTGGTTGTCCTGATCCTTGTTATCGCCCTTGTAGTCAGCTTAGGCGGTGCTTACAAGAAGCCCATCAAGACTATGGTCGGTCTCATGAATTCCAGAA
>Ga0256407_10013095_pt1 | contig 11146 bp, 12 predicted proteins | sample RumenRJG_04DNA_FD_193489 | JGI IMG/M metagenome (GOLD analysis project Ga0256407, IMG submission 193489) | Bovine rumen microbial communities from Lethbridge, Alberta, Canada - RJG_04 | ecosystem: Host-associated > Mammals > Digestive system > Stomach > Rumen | place: Canada: Alberta... | reverse complement strand
CTTCATAACGGGTTGGAGATAGACAGGATATTTGGTCTTCAAATTAATGAAGCATCATTATGGGACCTTTGTAAAGTTGCCTATCCGATAGTTAACTATAAGTCATGGCAGGTGATGTTGCATTTCCTTCCACAACGAAAGTCTATGACATCGGGAACAACACAGGTTCTCTTTAATTTTGAGGATGTTACTCGTAAGGACTCTGTCTTTTATGATGGCTATTGGCAAAATGAAGGCTTCTTTAAACATATTAGGGAGAAGGTGTTAAACACATTCTCATTCCCTGTGTTCCATGACGACAGAAATGAGGAACTCGCTAGAAAATTATTATCATACAACTCTGTTTCTGTACATATACGACGTGGCGATTATCTAAAAGAACCTATTTGGTGTGTTTGTACACCTGATTATTACAAAAACGGAATAGATTATATCAAATCACACGATAACGTCGACTTTCTTTGTGTCTTCAGTGATGATATACCATGGTGCAGAGAGCACTTAAAAGAAATTGCGGGTAATATAGATACAGAATACGTAGATTGGAACAAGGGTAGTGATTCCTTTCGAGATATGCAGTTGATGAGCTATTGTAAACATAATATTATTGCAAATTCTTCATTTTCTTGGTGGGGTGCTTGGTTAGGTCGTAGAGAAGGAAAAATAGTCGTGGTGCCCAAAGTTTGGTGCAACAAACCAATTGTAAATGATCCAATATGTGAAAAATGGATAAGAATATAAGCTTTTCTGTACTTATTTCGGTATATAAGAATGACAAGGCTGAAGATTTTAGAACAGCCGTGGAATCTATTACAACCAATCAGACTCTAAAATCCACAGAGGTGGTTCTTGTGACAGATGGCCCTGTCCCTGATGACACCAATAGAGTCATTGAGGAGTCAGAAGAAGCATACCTGGGGTTGTATAATGTTATCCGGTTTGAAAAATATCAAGGACTAGGTATTGCCTTGCAAAAAGGTCTTGAGGCTACATCAAATGATATTGTGATGCGAATAGATAGTGATGATATTGCTGTCCCAGATAAATTTGAGAAGCAGTACCATTTTATGATTGAGCATCCAAATGTGGCTGTATGTGGAGGACAGATAGATGAGTTTATTGATGATGTAAATAATATCATTGGGCATCGCATTGTTCCTCGTACTAATGAGGAGATTTACAAATACATGGTTTCTCGATGTGCTTTCAATCACACGACTGTAGCATTAAGGCGTTCCATCATATTAGCCAATGGCAATTATCAGTCTTGACATTTCAACGAGGATTATTATCTTTTGATAATGTTGGCTAAGGTAGACTTCCCTAACCTTCCTGATACGTTAATTCATATGCGTGTGGGTAGAGAAATTTATAAAAGGAGAGGAGGGCGAAAATATTATGAGAGCGAACTTGGTCTTCAGAAACTAATGTTAAACAACAACTAAAACAATCATGACAATATTATTCATATGGTAAAATACGGTATTATTACACACTATAATGTCCATAATCATGGGGCTTTTTTGCAGTTGAATGGCTTATGCAAGGTATTAAAAAGAGATTTTGATATCAATGCTCAGGCATTGCAGTTTGAAAAGAACTACGACTTTGCAGAGGCCGGGGTTAAGGAAAAGTTTAAACTATCATTTAGATCAATAATCTATTTTATTTCTTATATAAGGGAGCGAGGTTTAAAACTATTCTTGTTTAACATAAAAAAGAAGAAATTATTTGCTGACTTTGTTAAGAATGAGGACCTCATTGGACCAAGGTGCGATCAGTCGGAAAAGTTAGATGGTGTGATAGTTGGAAGTGATGAGGTTTTTTCTTTACACTTGGGACCTACGCCAGAGCTCTTCGGATATAATCTCCCTTCAAATAAAGTTTTTTCGTATGCAGGATGTTTTGGCTCGACAACACTTGAGACGGTTAGATCATTGAATTGCGAGAAGTTTGTTCGTGATGGATTAAAATCCATGAAAGGGCTATCAATGCGGGATCAGAACTCCATATTAATAGCAAAGGAACTTACTGGTAAAGGAGTCACGCTAGTAGTTGATCCTGTTATCTTGTATGGTTATGAAAAGGAATTGGAAGGACTGACTAAACCTGATCTTCCTAATTATCTTTTAGTCTATGCATACGAAAGTCGTTTGAATGACCCTAAAGAATATCAAGCAATATTGGATTATGCACATAGTAAAGGTATGAAAGTTATCTGCCCAGGTTTCTTCCATAGATGGGCTGATGAGAACATCAATACTGACCCTATTGAACTTTTGAGATATTTCAAATATGCAGAATGTGTAGTTACTGATACTTTCCATGGCGCTGTGATGTCAATTATTACAGGCCGTGAATTAGCCGTTAAAATACGAGATAACGGCAATAAACTGATGAATCTCTTATCAGAATACGAATTAGATAATCGTGTTATATCAGACGATTGGAATCTTGATGCCATTTTCTCACAGCAGCAGGATAATGAACATGTTCGTTCTGAGGTTGAGAGAAGACGCAAGGCTTCTATGGACTACCTTGGTAGGATGATTAACTCATAACAATGTTTATAATAACGAATACTCCAAAACAATATGTTGAAGAAAATTTTAAAAATTTTGAAGGCATTGGCTTTCTGGAAAAAAGTTGTGCCTGTAAAGATTCCAATTAAGGATTACTGCGATTTGTTTGAAGGGAAGACTGCCCTTGTTACAGGAGGAACAGGGGGTATCGGGTTCGCCATAGCAAAGCGTTTAACGGAAGCTGGTTGTTCTGTTATTATTCTCGCACGTAATGAAGAGAGACTGAAAAAAGCATCGCAACAGATTGGTTGTAGTTATCGAGTTCTTGATATTTCAGACGTGCAGGATATTAAGAAGGTAATTTCAGCGATTTATGAAGCGAAATCACCCGATATATTGGTAAATAGTGCTGGAGTAATGGGTAAAGGTCGTTTCGGAAATGTAGAAGTTGAAGATTGGGACAAGGTTATAAATACAAATGTGAGAGGAACCTTCTTCATGACACAGGAGGTTTCTAAAAAGATGATAGAAAGAAAAATAAAAGGTCACATTCTCAACCTCTCTTCTTCTTCCGCACTAAGACCTTGTTATAGTGCTTACATAGTGTCAAAGCATTTGGTAAGGGATTTGACGCAAGGGTTTGCTAAAGAATTGATAAGACACGGAATAGTTGTTAATGCAATAGCACCAGGACCTACAGCTACTGATATGATAGGTGCAGATGAGAATGATTTAGCAAATCTTGAAGTTCCGACAGGTAGAATTGCAACTGTTGATGAAATAGCTAATTACGCCCTGTCATTATTAAGTGAAATGGGTAATATGGTGGTGGGTTCAACCCTATATGTGACTGGCGGTAGTGGTATAACTACTTGTGAATAAAACAAATAATTGAATAATAATATTATAAAAGATGGAAATATCATATAGTGAGGAACGTAATGTTCAAATTCTCTTAGCATTACTTAAAGAGAATGGTATAAAGAAGGTAGTGGCATCGCCTGGATCTACTAACGTATGTTTTGTTGGTAGTATCCAGTCAGACCCTTATTTCGAAGTTTACTCTTGTATTGACGAACGCTCTGCTGCATATATGGCTTGTGGCATCGCAGAAGAAACAGGAGAACCCGTTTTGTTGAGTTGTACGGGAGCAACGGCTTCACGCAATTATTATCCCGCAATGACAGAAGCATTCTATCGGCGGTTACCTGTTATTGCTGTTACTTCTTCTCAACAACCAGAACGTATTGGCCACATGTTAACTCAGGTTACTGACCGACGCCAGTTGGCAGCGGATGTTGTTGTTGCAAGTGTTGAAGTACCAGTCGTTTTGTCAGATGATGAAAAATGGAACTGTGAGATACAAGTTAACAAGGCTCTTCTTGCTTGCAAACAAAGAGGCGGTGGCCCTGTGCATATTAATTTAATTACAAATAGAAGTCGAGCTTTTGGTGTAAAAGAACTGCCTAAAGTAAATGCTATCAAACATTATTCTTATAATGAAATTTTACCTGATTTACCTGATGGCAAGAAAGTCGTGTTTATAGGATCTCATCGTAAGTTCTCAGAAGCGGAGACTCGTATAATAGATGATTTCTGTGCAAGTCAGGATGCAGTTGTGTTTTATGAAATGACTAGTGGGTATTACGGAAGGTATGGAATTAAGTATGATTTGATTGCTGCACAATCCATGAGCAGTTCTGCTTTTAAAAATGTAGATTTACTAATACATATAGGTGAGATTGCTGGGGCTGATTTCCAATCTTTCATTAAGCCCAGGCAGGTTTGGAGAATATGCCAGGATGGAGAAATTAAAGATCCTTTCAGAAAACTGACGACCATTTTCGAAATGGCTGAAGAAACATTCTTTACGCATTACATAGAAGAAGGCACAGACAATCACAAATTATACGATGAGTATAAGGCTGAATCAGCCCGCTTGTTTGATTTATTACGCAATACAAAGCTTCCATTCTCACATTTTTGGATAGCAGCTCAGTTGGTACACAGGTTACCTGAGAATTCTGAAATTCATGCGGGTATTCTGAATAGTTTTAGGTCATGGAATTTATTCGAATTGCCAAATAATGTTCATGGTTACTGTAATGTTGGAGGATATGGTATTGATGGCTGTGTGTCATCTTTAGTCGGGTCTTCTTTTATTCATCCTGAGAAACTATATTTTGGTGTCTTTGGCGATTTGGCCTTTTTCTATGATATGAATTGTTTAGGTAATCGTCATATAAAGAATAACGTAAGAATCATTTTGGTCAATAATGGCAAAGGAAATGAATTTCATAATCGAGGGCAACTGTGGGAAAAGGCTTTCACTTCTGATGAAATTGACAGATTTGGCTCTGCTGCAGGGCATTTCGGGAACAAATCGCCTGAATTAGTAAAGCACTTTGCTCAAGATTTGGGTTTTGATTATTTTTGTTCTTCTAATAAGGAAGAGTTTGAGAAAGTTGCTCCTGTTTTTACACAGGGAGAAATAACCGAAAAACCTCTATTCTGGGAAATCTTTACCAATGGTGACGATGATGCCCTAGCTTATCAGATGGTGCGTTCTCTCGAAGAAAACACTATTGCTAAGATAAAAGTGAAAGTCGTTGATGGGATGCGTGATGCGGTAGGTGATAATATGCTAAGAAAAATACATGCTCTTGTGAAATAGCTAGGGGTGAATACTGTATTGACAATTTGGTGGTCGAACGAGCGATAGGGCCATTGACTGTACAAAAGAAAAATGGATTATTCTTTTGCAGTCCGAAGGGAACGAAGAACTCAGGGAAATACAATACATTTATATCGACCTGTTTACAGAAGTGTCGCAACTTCTGTGACTTCTTCGTGGACTATGTCAGGGCATGGATCCGAGGCCGTAGGGACTTTGGCAATCTGATCAGACAGGTGTTTGCTTCAGCTTCTAATTTAAATAAGTTAAATTTTAAAGGAATCAAGAAAGACGGGCTATCAGAATGCCCGACCTAAAAGGTTTTCACATATTTTTGGACGCTTACATGAAATTCTCTGTTTTAATGTCTTTATATAATAAGGAGAATCCACATTATTTGGACTTGTCTTTAAATAGCATATTCACACAGATTGTTCTACCAGATCAAGTGGTACTTGTCATAGATGGCCCTATTGGAGAAGAACTGCAAAGTGTGGTCCAGAAATATGCTGATAAAAATCATTCTTTGGACGTATATCCGCAAGAGAAAAACCGAGGTTTAAGCACTGCATTGAACATTGGATTGGAGAAATGCCGGAACGAAATAGTTTTCCGTATGGATACCGACGATATATGTTATCCTAATCGATTTGAGCGCATTCTTAAAGAATATGAGAAGGATAACGAATTAGAGATAATAGGCTCTTTCTCAACTATGATAGATGAAGAGGGAAAGGTGATCAAGGGAATGACAGCTCCTACATCGCAGAAAGAGATATATCGTAATGTATGGACGTGTCCTTTTATTCATCCTACTGTGTCCTTTAAAAAGTCATCCTTAATGCGTGTGGGAAGTTACAACCCCAATTCTGGGCCACGTCAAGATGACTATGAATTGTGGTTCAGATGTGTGGAAAACGGATTGAAATGTAAAAACATTGATGAACCATTGCTCTATTATCGTTTCTTTAAAGATAGTGTGGCCAGAAACAACATCAAAGTAGGATGGTGGCGCGCAAAAGTAGGCCTTAAGGGAGCTTGGCGTTGTAAGTGCCCGCTGATTGCATATATCGGTGTTTGTTACCCGCTGGTAAGGGCTTGCATGCCGTCTTTTATAAGGCAGCTTATGTATAAGGTGTCTGACAAGATAAACCCAAGAACGAATTAATAGATCTATTATTGATAGTTAAAAATAACAATGAATATTCTTATAACAGGAGTCCATGGTTTTGTGGGCTCTAATCTTGTGAAAGCTCTTTCAAGAGAGCATACTATTTACGGGTTGGATATTATATCTCCTATTAAAGATGGTGTAAGGTTTACTTTCTCATGGGATTATCTTGATAAGGAAGATGGTATCCCTGCTGTAGATGCTATCATCCATCTGGCAGGCAAGGCGCATGATACCAAAAATGAAGCGGCTGCAGATGTGTATTTCAAAGTGAATACTGATTTGACGAAAAAGATATATGATTACTTCTTGAAGTCAAAAGCAAAGAAGTTCATCTTCTTCAGTACAGCAAAAGCTGCTGCGGATAAGGTGGAAGGTGTATTGACCGAAGATGTAGTGCCTTCTCCTGTAGGGCCTTATGGTGAGAGTAAGATTGCGGCTGAGAAGTATATTCAAGATCATCTTAAAGATGACAAACAAGTGTACATACTAAGGCCCTGTATGATTCATGGACCAGGAAATAAAGGTAACTTGAACCTGCTATATGGGGTGGTGAAGAAGGGAATTCCCTGGCCTTTAGGTGCATTTGAGAATAGAAGAACATTCACCTCTATAGAGAACCTGTGCTTTGTTATTGATGGACTATTGACGAAAAATGTGTCTACAGGTATTTACAATATGGGTGATGACGAGGCTTTGAGTACCAATGAGCTGATAGAAGAAATTTGCAAATCATTAGGAAAGAAGGCTCATATCTGGAAGTTGCCCAAGGGCTTGATGACAGGTATAGCCAAGATTGGTGGCGCTTTGCATCTCCCGTTGGATTCTGAAAGACTTCGCAAGCTGACAGAAAACTATATTTCGTCGAATGCCAAGATAAAGAAGGCTTTGGGTGTAGAGAAAATGCCTGTAGATGCTCGTACAGGACTCAAAAAGACTCTTGACTCTTTTAGAGCATAAAAAAAGGAATGAGAGCTACCGAACAACTCTTTTTCGAACTAATACAAGTTGCCATAGGCCATTGCAATACTCTGAGTAGGAGCCCATCGGAGAATGAGTGGGAAGCATTATTCGAGTTGGCCGATAAACATGCTGTGGCGGGTGTTGCTTTTGCTGCATTAGAAGAACTTGTAAAACAAGACCAAAAGCCTCCGACAGAGATTCTATTAGAATGGATTGGGCTGAGTGAGCAGATTAAGAACAGGAACCACATTGTTAATCAACGAAGCAAAGAGCTTGAGAAGCTTTTTGTTGATAACGGTTTTAGGTGTTGTGTGTTGAAAGGACAGGGTACAGCCCTATATTACAATACCCCCGAACTTCGGCAAAGTGGCGATATTGACCTCTGGGTGACGAAGGATGGGTGTTGTAAAACTGATGATGCAAGAAGTGATGTTTTAAAGTTTGCAGAGTCCCGTGGTTATCAGATTGACCAGATAGATATTAAACACTCAGACATTGTATTTTTTGAAGATGTACCAGTGGAGATACATTTTATGCCATCATGGATGTTTAACCCTATTAGGTATAGAAAGCTCCAGCGTTTTTTCAGAGAACAAACTGAGATTGAGTTTTCAAATCATGATACCAAGGTAGGTTTTACTCATACCACAGCAGGCTTTGATGTTGTATTCTCTTTGGTACATATCTATAGGCATGTGTTTGAAGAAGGTGTTGGATTAAGGCAGTTGCTGGACTATTATTATATATTGCAACATACTAATAAGCAACAAAGAGAAGGGGCTTTAAGTGTTCTCAAGTCTCTGGGAATGTATTCGTTTGCAGGAGGGGTGATGTATGTATTGCAAAAATGCTTTTCACTAGAATCCGAGTTATTGCTTTGTGGAGTGAATGAGCGACATGGGAAGTTCTTACTTTCAGAGATTCTATTAGCAGGTAATTTCGGCCAGTACGATTCTAGATATAAATTTCAAAGCAAGGAGAGAAGATTCACGAATGGTATCCTTCAGTTAAAACGGAACCTTCGGTTCTTATGCTATTATCCTTCGGAAGTGCTATGGTCGCCATTCTGGAAACTGTGGCATTGGTGCTGGAGAAAGAAAAAAGGGTATTTGTAGGAGTTCAGTTTTATGAGCGACAATAAGAAAGATGTACAACACTTTATCCTAACACGATTTAATTTGCTATTGTGGAATAAGGATAAAGAGGGTGGTAAGGTCAGGTCAAAGAAATGGCTGGAGCATAGGTTTGCTCTCTTCGAAAGGTATTGCTTTCCTTCGATAAAGAACCAGTCATGCCAGAACTTTGAGTGGATAGTGCTGTTTGACAGTTTGACGCCAGAAGCGTGTGTCAAGGGACAGATTCGTGACACATTGCCCTGATAGACGAAAACCTGCTGCCGGTCAAAACTGATGTCAATCCATTTGAGGCTGCAGACCTCGCTAACCCTGAGAGCGCAGTCATATATGGTGGAGAGCAATGCCTTGTCATATAGCTCACAAAGTCCTATGAGCCGTTTCATCTGCTCCTGAGATAGTACACGCGGAAGCCTTTTGGGCTTGCGGACACGAGGTAGTACGAGTCCTCCAGGTTCCTTAAGTCCCATGTACTTGTAGTAGTCCTTCAATCCGAACACGGTATGTTTAAAGAAAGACAAACTGTAGCAATTCCTGTCCAGAAGCATAGTCAGATAGTCATCGACGTCTGCCTGTGTAAAATCGTCAGGAAGTTTCTTGAGATACAATACCGCCTGCGAAATCTTCAGGCGATAAGAGTAGATAGTACTGTCCGCGTACTGAGCCAAGCGGAGTTTCTTTGTGAAAAGCGAAATGCGATTGCCGTATCCTGGTACGGTCTCAATCGCCTTGTGCAAATGAGTTTTGTACATGATAGTTTCGTAGTGCAGGGGTTACTGACGGGTTTGTTGGAAGCTCACCGTCATCTCCCTGCACTTTATAAACGAAAGATATATAGAGAATAGTATAATGGTGAGTAGTTGGAGCCGCATGGCTTTAGCTTTTTTACCGAAGTAAAAATTAGTTACTATGTTTGCAGACGGAAACACCAAACTGCCAATAGGAGATAGTCCTTAAGGCAGAGAAATATTCCGCACCGTGAGGTGCAGAGAACCTCTTCGCTACGCTTCGAGAACCTCTCCATCTCACGTTGCGTGAAAAGGGGCTTCGCGAAGAAAAGAGACAAAAAAGTTGGTACGTTAATAATTGGATTGTATTTTTGTAGGTGCTAACAAACAACATACAATAACCAACTAAAAGCGTACCAGTATGCAAAGGAACAAAATTTCTTTCAAAGGACAAAAGATTTTCATCGGAATTGATGTCCATGACAAGACTTGGGATGTGGCAATAGCTCCCGAAGTAGGGATAGTGAAGAGGCACCCTCAAAAAGCCTCTGCGAAAGAGCTCTTTGACTTTCTGAAGAAACATTACCCGGATGGGGATTATCTGGCTGTCTATGAAACAGGTTTCAGCGGTTTCTCCACCTACTATGCTCTGAAGGAGGTTGGAATTGAGTGTATAGTAATTCACGCTGCCGATGTTCCGACAACACAGTATGAGGAGGTGATGAAGACGGACAAGATTGATTCTGTTAAGCTGGTGAGGTCACTGAAGGCTGGTTTGCTGAAAGGCATCTACATCAGAGAAAAGCAGAATATTGATGACCGTTCTGTTGTACGCATCCGCAAGACTATACAGAGGCAGCTCTGTGGATATAAAGCTAGAGTCAAGCACATGTTGCATTGTCATGGGGTGGAATATCCGGAGCGTTTTGAAAAGAAGCAAACTCACTGGTCAAGGGCATTTATCACATGGTTGTTGAATGATGTGAAGTTGATGTCTGACACCCGTACCTCGCTTGATCTGCTCATAAGGCAGGTTGAAGTTATCAGAGGAACGATGCTTCAGGCAACGAATGAGTTGCGTCGACTAAGTCATGAAGATAGGTATAAGCGCAAATACGAACTAATAACCTCTGTGCCAGGAATTGGAACTATCGTGGGTATGACCATTCTTACCGAAGTCTATGACGTAAGGCGTTTTCATAACGAGAATGAGTTTGCCGCATACCTCGGTTTGATTCCCACAAGTCATAGCAGCGGTGCAAAGACTGTCCATGGCGAGAAGACTTTCAGGGGTAACAGACAAATCGGTCCGATGATCATCGAAACGGCTTGGATAGCAATCTGCAGGGACCCTGGGCTTGGAGCACAGTACCTGAATTACAAGAAAAGGATGGAACCACAGGAGGCGATAGTGAGAATAGCGCGCAAACTGTCGAACATCATCTTCTCGGTTCTAAAGAATGATAAAGAATATGTACCATATACGGGTAAATAAAATACGGACTAATAGACAACTTCACAAAGACGACTCCTGCGTTGTACTGATGGGCTTATAAGCGTCATCTCAAATTAGATTGTTGCGTCTTACTATATATTCTGAAGAAGTAAATTGATGGGCGGCCACCTGTTGCCGTTTTATCTCATAGAAGTTTGTCTGGTAGGTCTGTTGTCGACAGTCTTTCAGTACCCAGCGTTAGACGTTGGGTTGAAAGCTACGACTTCTTCAAAAAGTCATCGTACTAATTGACTTCACGCTAAGTGATTGATACATAATAGTTAATAAACAATAAATATTTTCCAATTATTTGGAAAGCAACATAGAAGTACAACTATCTATTCATTTGTTTGTGAGAGAAAAAGCAAAATCAAATTATCCAATTGGAGAATTGGCTGATATCTCGGTTATTGAATTGTTGGTGGAGAGAGCCTTTCAATAGGAATATGGTTGTTTGTTA
>Ga0256407_10013092_pt1 | contig 11150 bp, 3 predicted proteins | sample RumenRJG_04DNA_FD_193489 | JGI IMG/M metagenome (GOLD analysis project Ga0256407, IMG submission 193489) | Bovine rumen microbial communities from Lethbridge, Alberta, Canada - RJG_04 | ecosystem: Host-associated > Mammals > Digestive system > Stomach > Rumen | place: Canada: Alberta | collected... | reverse complement strand
TAACGGTTTCTTCTGGGGTACAAAAACGATTATGACCATACACAATCTGAAATTCCAGGGCATTTACGACATCAAGACTTTCAGATATTTGACGGCATTCCCCGAGTATGTGTTCACTCCTGCCAATATGGAATTTAATTATGATGCCAATATGCTCAAAGCAGGCATTGTATTCTCTGACTATGTCACGACTGTAAGTGACACCTATGCAGGTGAAATTCAGATGCCGTATTATGGCGAAGGTCTTGACGGTCTTATGCGTCATAAAAACCATTCTCTTTGCGGTATCGTAAACGGCATTGACTATAACGTATATGCACCCGAACATGATATTCAGATTTACGACCACTACACCCCCGAAACGTTTGACAAGAAAGTCAATAACAAGCGTGGCTTGCAGGCTGAATTGGGCTTGCCCGAGGACGACAATAAATTTATGATAGCCATGATTACAAGACTGACAGACCAGAAAGGTCTTGACCTTGTTAATTACGTTATCGAGAGAATTGTTGACGAACACACCCAGCTTGTTGTACTCGGCACGGGTGACGAAAAGTATGAAAACCTGTTCAGACACTATCAGTGGAAGTATCCCGAAAGAGTATCGGCAAATATATACTATTCTGACAACAGGGCACATAAGCTTTATGCAGCGTCTGACGCAATGCTTATGCCGTCAAGATTTGAGCCTTGCGGTCTTACACAGCTGATTGCACTCCGTTACGGTTCCGTACCGATTGTACGTGAAACAGGCGGATTGAAAGATACCGTACAGCCTTATAACTGGTTTGAAAATACAGGTACAGGCTTCTCGTTTGCAAACTACAATGCGGAAGAAATGCTCAATTCCATCAACTATGCAAAGACAGTTTACTTTACCGACAGAGAGCGTTGGAAAGAAATTGCCATAAGGGGCATGAGAATGGACTATTCATGGAACAACTCCGCAAGACGTTATGAAGAACTTTATTACCGTCTTACCCCATGGTACTGATACAATTAGCAATTAGCAATGTGCAATTAGCAATTAACCATTAACAATGATAAAGCGACTGACATGATTAACGTGTCAGCCGCTTTTTTTTGTTATTTAACGCGAGTTCGATGTAACTGAAAAATATTCTGACAATGATGAAATGAAGTATGTCATTCCGAACGCAGTGAGGAATCTTCAAAAGATTCTTCGTCGCTGTCGCTCCTCAGAATGACAGTATAATAATTTTTCGTTTTCATCGAACTTATGTTATTTAAGTTTCTCGAATACGGTGGAATATATCTTATCACCGTCAGCCTCTCCGCTGAAAGCCGAAGATGTGAGCCAAAAACTGTACTGCCATATATCGAAATCAAATGCAAATCGGGTTGCACCGGGGGCGGCATACCAGAACATATATTTTTTCAGTCTGTTCATGTCCATGTAAAGCTGTCCCTCATTGGTGTTTCCGTAAACTCCCGCAACAAATCCGTAACGCTCCATTTCTTCACAGAATGAAACAAGTATGTCCGTGACGGTGCTTTTATTGACGGTAAAACCTCTTTGCTTTGCATATCTTATGGAATCTTCTTCATAGTCGTAGAATACACCGTATTTAATATCTGCACGGTACTTTGCTATTATCTGATTGCAGACCTGAGCTTCACGCTTAGCCTCTGCAACATTGCCTGCATAGCAGAAATGATATATGCCTATGCCAAGACCTGCACTTTTTGCACCCTGTATATGCTTTTCAAAAAGTTCGTCTTTTTGATAAAGCTCTTTTCCGAATCCCGAACGGATGATTACAAATGTATAGCCCTGTTCTTTGAGTTTTTTATAGTTGATATTGGGATTGAAACAGGATATATCAATACCTTTTTCAACGGCATAATTTGTCCTGAAATCGCTGTAATTGCCGACTGAATAGAAGAAAGTGGAAATCCGCCTTCCGTTGGGAAGTGAGGCTGTAAGAGTTACTTTGCCTGTTCCAAGTCCCTTTATCGTGCATTTTCCGTTGCTGTATGAAACAGATGCCTTTGATTTATCGGACACGCTCACCGAAACAAATTTGTCATAGCGTGAATCGGATATATTAAGTCTGAGTGTAACTGTTCCGCCTACGTGAACTGTCGGGCATACAGATTGGAAACTGATATTTACATTGCTCGGAACGGCTGTCATAACCGTGACGGTACATGAAGCGGTTTTTCCGTTTGAGGTTCGTGCGGTAATCACCGCAGTACCGCTGTTATGTGCGGTTACAGTTCCGTTCTGTTCGACAGTTGCAACGTTTGTATTTGACGACGAAAACGAAACGCTTGTATTACTGCCGTTATCAAGAATAGGTTTAAGGACAGCCTTGTTGTTGGCATAGAGTTCAAGGCTGTTGGTATTCAGCTTTATGGAAGTGGTGTTTACGGTGACCTTGATTTTATCGGCATTGATTTTATTGGAAACGATTATTTCGGCTGTACCTGCTTTAAGGGCAGTGATGTTTCCGTCTTTGCTGACAGACGCAACAGACGGGTTGGAACTTTGATATTGATAGCTCGTATCATCTCCCTTTTTTGAAAAGGAAACTTTATAAACGTCTTGTGCATTGAGCGTAACGGAATTTTTGGATAATTGGAAAGGCTCCGACATTTTGGGAGATATTTTGATATAGTTTTCATAAATTCTGCCGTTCTCCGTCAGAACGATAAATTCCGTTGTACCCTCGTTAAGTCCCCTGTAAGTGACGTTTTTTCTTGACACGTTGAAAAATGCATTGGTATTGCTTTTCCATACGCTTGTTACTCTTTCGGGAAAAGTAATGGTTTTTGTTTTTGTCTGTTCGACTGTATCTATCATTTTTGCCGTATCAATTTTTTTACCTGTTGCGTTGATGGTGAAGATTTCTTTTTCGATGTAGTTTTTAATCTTGTCCCTGACGACGACGGAAATAACATATTGTCTGGGTTCGATAGGGGTAAATTTAAAGTTGCCGTTATAGCTTTCGGGCTGTATGCAAATATCCTGACCGTATTCATCTTGATAGAAGTACTCGTATGTATATTGTGTATTTGAGACAGGTGAAAATATTATCTGTTGTCCCGTTGAGGCATTGAATTTTCTTTTGAGGAAAGTACCGTCTGCTATGGTGTAGGAGGCGAATTTGGGGTTATTGAGTTTGACAATATCGTTTGTGTAAGTTCTCATAATGCAGTCACGCACATTGACCGTTATTATTCTGGGTATGCCGTCTTTTGAGATAATGCATATATGTGCCGTACCCGCACTTTTTGCACCGATACTGATGAGATTTCCGCTTATTTTTTGAATATCGAGCAAATTGCTGTCATAGCCTATAAAGTTGATAATTCCCGAAGAAAGTGCAACTGTTTTTGACATACCGCGGTTGAGCCGTATAGGTTCATTGATATTAAGTATGTTGTCAGAGTAAGACGTTTCGCCATCGGAAACAATAACGGCAAATATTTTTTCTTCTGTCAAGTCCTCATCTTTGTCATAGCGTGATACTTTTATAAAGAATTCACCTTTTTTAACTGCCTTGAATACAAATTCATCATTTTTTGTTTGGGGAAAGAATATCTGTTCATATTCCGAATCCTTGTAAAAAAATTGGTATTCAAATTTTTTAGTTTCATCGGGGACTTTCCCAAATTTCAGCGTTGTGCCGTTTTCAATGGGAATAACATTTCCTTGTTCTGTCTGCTGACAATAAACTTCAATTTCCTGTCCGTCTTTGAAAGCTGTAAGAGAAATGATGTCCTTTTTTTCCTCCTCCCGAACCTGTGCAGGCGGTTCTTCTGAAATTTCGGTTTCTGCTGCCGCATACGGCACACTCGGAAGCAACAATGCCGCTGTAAGAAGTACGATAAATATTGACTTTAACTTGTTCATTCTTTCCATTCCTTTCTTATCAAAAAAATCAATAAAAGTATTATATCATTTTATATTTATTTATGCAAGATTTTATTTTATCAGTCATAATTGAAGTTTCACATATCGTCTGCAAGAAAAATCAAGGGGGAAAATTTTATAAAAAAACCGCCTGCAAGGATTTTTGAAATGTCCTTGCAGGCGGCTGTTATTTTAATATTGTGCTATCATTTTACGGTTACTGTGAAATATTTCTTTTCAACGATACCGTTTGAATCCTGAACTTTGATGCAGATGTCATAATCAACTGCCTTGTTGGGAGTGATAGATACGGTATTGTTTACAGCGAACTTCTGTTTTTCAACCCAGTTGGCTTCAGAGGATTTCTTGTAGTAGAAAGCGTAGGTGTAAGGAGAAGTACCTCCTGTTGCAGAGCCTTTCATGGTGATGTCACCGCCAAAGCTGACAGTTGACTTTTCGGCAGCAGAGCCGTTTACGGTAGAAGTATTTGTAACGCCGGCAACGGTATTGAAAGTAAAGAACTTTTTAACAATCGTGCCGTCAGCGTCTTTAACTTTCACGCAGAGGTCATAAGCAGCAACGTTTGAGGGTTTAACAGTAACGGTTGTATTAGTGGTGAAGTTCTGTTTTGTTACCCATGATGTATCAGTAGTTTTCTTATAGAGAACTGCATAGGTATAGTCACCTGCACCGCCTGCAGCCTTTGCATTGACTGTAAGAGAGTTGCCGAGAACTACTTTATCGGAAGCGATAGTAGAATTATTCTGCAAAGCATTCTGATTGGAAACAACTTTTACATTGAATGTCTTTTCTGCAACAACACCATCAGCGTCTTTTGCTTTTACGCAAATCTCATAATCGGCAGCTTTTGACGGGAGAACGGACGTTTCGGAATTGGAACTGAAATTCTGTTTTGTTGTCCAAGTTGTATCAGTAGTTTTCTTATAGAGAACTGCATAGGTATAAGGAGCTTTACCGCCCTCCGCAGCAGCACTTACAGAAACTCTTTCACCGAGTTTGATTTGTGTTGCACCAACGGTGGAAGTGTTTTTGAATTCATTCTGAGGCTGTTGTGTTTCGCCTACAACAACGTTGTAGTATTCTTTTGCAACTGTGCCGTCAGCGTCTTTTACTTTAACGCATATCTGATAATAGCCTGCTGTTTTTGCAGTAAAGGAAGCTGTTGCATTTGTACCGAAGCCTGAAATGGTTGACCAGCTCTTTTGAGTGAACTCTTTTGAGTAGTAAGCGAAAGTATAGCTGCCGCTGCCGCCTGTTGCAGAAGCGTTTATAGTTACAGTTTCACCAAGATTTACTTTATCTGCACTCAAACTTGAGGTATTTGCAAGAACATCTCCTACAGTGACGTTAATTGTTTTTGCAGCAGTTGTACCATTGCCGTCTTTTGCAGTAACACGGATATTATATGTGCCTGTTGCAGTTGGCTTGAATACAGCAGCATTTTTTGCGGAATAGTCAGCAATAGTTGTCCATGTGCTTGCAGTAGAGAGTTTCTGTTCATACTTATAGGTAACGCTGCCGTTTCCGCCTGTTGAACTGCCGAGAATTACAACGGTTTCGCCAAGAGTTACGGCATTGTCGATAACGCTTGAATTATTGGCAATAGCGTTGTTTACGGTGAGTGTAAAGAATTTTTTAACTTCCGTACCTTCTTTGTCCTTAACTTTTATGCAGAGGTCAAAAGTACCTGCCTGTTCGGGTGTAAATGTAGCGGAAGCGGTTGTGCTGTAAGCTGAAAGTGTAGTCCAGCTTGATGCGGAAGTCAGCTTATAAAGCATTGAGTACTGATAACCTTTGATACCGCCTGCGGCAGCACCGTCAAGTGTAACGGATTTGCCCTTAATGATAGTATCGGCAGATACTGTTGAAGTATTCTGCAAAGCGTCTGCTACGAATACATCACAAACGGCTGTTTTTCCGTCAGACAAGGTTGCGGAAATTCTTGTAAAGCCTGCTGCAACACCTTTAACTGTACCGTCAGCGGTAACGGTTGCGGCATTTGTATTGCTGCTTGTCCATTTTATAGTTTTATTTGTAGTTCTGGAGGTATCTATGGAGGCAGTGAGTTTTACAGTCTTGCCTGCTGATGTTTCGACATAGTTTTTGTTAAGAGATATGCTGTTTGCAAGCTTGTTGAATTTTACGTCATAGTAGCTTGCAAAGAGTTCCGCATAGCTGTTTTCATAGCCCGAGATAACAAGGTCATTGCAGTTCTGGAAGCCGTTATTGATTTCCGTAACGCTTGCGGGAACAGTCATCGCTTTGAGGGAGTTGAGATTGGTTACTTCAAAGTTAAGCTTTGTCACTCCCGACGGGAATATGATTTCTTCAAGATTGGAGCAGTTTTTGAAAGCTCTGTTGTTCTGGATAGTTGTAACCGTTTCGGGAACGGTATAAGAGCCTGTTTTGCCGTTGGGAACATAGTAAAGTTCGGAAACGTTTTTGTTGTAAACAACACCGTCTATGGAAGTATAGTTGATGTTGCTTGCGTCAAAGTTCATAGCAGTAAGGCTGTTGCAGTTTTGCATTACTTCAGCCATATTAAAAGTACTTGTGAAGTTCTTGGGGAAAGTGATGGAAGTAAGTTTAGTTGCGTCTTTGAAAGAGTAGTCATAAATATCGGTAACGGTTGCGGGAACGGTATAATCACCCGATTTTCCGCCCGGTACGAATATAATTCTTGAAACTCTCTTGTCATAAAGAATGCCGTCAACGGTTGTATAGTAACTGCTGTCGGAAGCTGCCTTTAAAGTGGTGAATTTCGGGCAGTTTGCGAATTTGCTGTAACTGTCGAAATTGTTGAATTTGCTTGACAGATTGAGTGTTACAAGGTTCGGACAGTTGTTGGTTGCAGCGTCACGGATTCTGCCGTATGAAACGATGCTTTCGGGAAGTGTTACGGTTGCCGCACCTTTCGGGAATGCATAGATATAGTCTTTTGCCGTGTTCATAAGACAGCCGTTTACAGCGGCACGTACAGTATTGTCCTCACTGACAACAAACTTTGAAACGCTGGGGCAGTTGTCAAAATAGCTGTCACCGATAGTTGTTACAGAGGCGGGAATGGTAAGAGTAGTAATGCCTGTGCAGTTTCTGAAAGTATATTCACCGTCAATTCTTGTAACGGTATCGGGAATGGTATATGCACCCTTTTTATTTTCGGGAACGATAAAGAGAGTTGTTTTGTCTTTGTTGTAGAGAATGCCGTCAACAGAGGTGTACCACTGGTTGTCCTTATCAACATTGATTGCTGAAAGTGAGGGTGATTTCTTTCCGTAATAGTTGGGGTAGAATTCTTTCATTGTAACGGAAAGATTGAGTTCCGTAAGACCTGTTACCTCCGAGAAAGCATAGTAGTAAACGCTTTGGAGGGTATCGGGCATGGTATAAGCACCCTTTTTGGCATTCGGATAGTCATAGAGATAAGTTTTTGTTTTGTTGTAGAGTACACCGTCAACGGAGGTGAAATTGACATTTGCGGCAGGTACGTTTACTGCTTCAAGAGATGACATATAGCAGAAATCGTACTGGTCAAAACTGCTGACGTTGACACCGAGATTGACTGTTGTAATGCTGTTGCAGTTGATGATGGAACGACCGTTGATTTTTGTAACGGTATCGGGAATGTCAATAGTGCCTTTCTTTGCTCTCGGACAGTAAATAAGTGTTTTGCCGTCTTTGGAGTAAACAACACCGTCTATTGACTGATACTGTTCGTGGTCTGCGTCAAAGGTGATAGCTTCAAGCGTATTTCCGCAAGCGTCAAATACATCTCTGAAATCTATATCCTTTACGGTTGAGGGGATATGAACGCTTTTTACACCCGTGGAGGCTTTGAAAGTTTTGTTGTCGATAAGGACTGTACCTGCTTTGATAACGGCATTTTCAACACCGCCCTTTACAGCGAGGGAATTTGCACCGAAATATACAACACCTTCGGGCTGTTTCGAGAACCAGCCGCTTGCGTCAAGACAACGATCCTCAAGATATATTTGTCTTTGGGGAGCGTCATAGAAGTTTGTGAGGTTCGGAGTATTATAGAAAGCCTCATTGTTTATTCTTTTAAGACCGTCACCGAAATAAACGGATTTCAGTGCGGTACAGTCTTTGAAAGAACTATTGCCGATAGTCTGCAAGCCGTTTGTTTTAACGGTTTCAAGGCTTGTACAGCCGTTAAAGCTGTTGGAGTCGATATACTCCAAGCCTGCGGGGAAATCGACTGATTTAAGGCTGCGGCAGTACATGAATGCATTGTAGGAAATGCCTTTCAAAGCTGTATTGAATGTGATACTGCCGAGAGATACACAGTTATAGAAAGCATAACCGTCTATATACTGGAGAGTGGCAGGGCAGGTAAAGCTTGGCAAAGCCGCACAGTCATAGAATGCCTCATAGTGTATTCTTACAAGATTGGAGTTGGTGCCGAAATTAACTTTCGTAAGTTTACGGCAGTTATAGAATGCATAATCACCGATTTCCTCGACAGCGTCGGGGATAGTGATTGAAGAAATCTGAGTGTGTGCAAAAGCCGAAGAAGGAATGGTTTTGCAGGTGTTGGAAAGGGTTATGGAAGTAACGCCTGTACAAAGACGGAATGCATTATTTCCCAATGAAGAAAGATTGGCGGGGAGGGCAATTTTTGTAAGGCGGGAGCAGTATTCAAATGCACTGCTGCCGATTGTTGTAAGAGTTGAGGGGAAAGTAACGTTTTTCAGATAAACGCAGTTATAGAAAGCTGCATTTCCGATTTCGGTAAGACTTGATGGGAGGTTGACTGTTTCAATAACGGAATCTCTGAAAGAGTCGTTTGCAATGGTCTTGATGGTAGAGGGGAGAGTAACTTTTGTTACGGTTTTTGAGTTTCTGAAAGTGCCTGCACCGATTACTTCAACGGCAACATCACCGATTTTAGAGGGAACTGTAACTTCCGTATCAGAACCGTTATATTTTACCAGCGTAACAGTACCGGCATCGTTTATCTGATATTCAAAGTCGCCCTCTGTGAGAGTATCAGCCGCACTTGCAGTAATGCTTGTACCGATGACATCACCGAAAGTAGTGCCGACACCTGTGCCTGCTACCATAGCTATCGCCATAGAGCCTGCAATGATTTTCCTTAAAATAGCGGATTTCATTTTAGATTTACCTCCTAAATAAAATTTACGACAAAAGTATAGCACACAAATAAGAAATTTTCAATATTTTTGGCATCAAATTTATTACGTCAAATTCACAAAATATTGACATTTTTTTATGTTGTATTTTGTTTTATAAAGGAGTATAATTCTAATTAACCTCTTGTGCCGGTACATTGAAAAATTCCAACTTGGTTTTTCGACCGCTGACCCCTCCGTCATTTCATCACTGACGTGATGAAATGCCACCTCCCCTTTCAGGGGAGGCAAGCCGACTTCTTCGCTCACAATTAATTCGTTATAAATCAAAGTTGCAAAAACGTGTGAAACACTAATCAACTTGGAACTGTAACTCTTGCCTCCCCTGAAAGGGGAGGTGTCAAAAGTTGACAATTTTAATTGTCAACTTTTGACGGAGGGGTCGGAACAGCCAATCAACTTGGTTTTGCATTTTTACCGGCACAACGAGTTAATTATATTTGAAAATAAACAGGAGGAATTCAATATGCTGAAAAAAGGCGAGCTTGTTTCGTTCAGACCGGATATAAAGGTACTGGACTGTACACTCAGAGATGGAGGACTTGTAAACAACTTTTATTTCAGTGACGAATTTGTCAAAGACCTGTATGAAACCAATATCAAAGCAGGCGTTGACTACATGGAATTCGGCTACAAAGCGGATAAAGAGATGTTTGACACGGACAAATTCGGAAAGTGGAAGTTCTGCAATGATGATGACATAAGGGAGATTGTGGGAGATAATGAAACAAATCTCAAAATATCCGTCATGGCAGATGTGGGCAGAACGGATTTGCGTGATATTGTCGATAAGGCGGACAGTCCCATTGACATGATAAGAGTGGCAACTTATATACATACAATACCTACGGCACTTGAAATGGTGGAGTACTGCAATAAAAAGGGCTATGAAACAACCGTGAATATCATGGCAATATCGAAGTCAAACGACAGCGACCTTAACGACGCTTTGGAGATAATCGGCAGGAGTTGTGCGGATACCATATATCTTGTTGACAGTTACGGCTCTCTGTATCCCGAACAGATGAGAAGACTTGCGGAAAAATACCTTGAATATGCCGACAAGTACAATAAAAAAATAGGCATTCATGCACATAACAACCAACAGCTTGCATTTGCCAATACAATAGAAACTCTTACAATGGGCGTAAGCTATCTTGATTCGACAGTCAGCGGAATGGGCAGAGGTGCGGGAAACTGCTCGACAGAACTGCTTCTGGGATTCCTTAAAAACCCGAAATATCATATCACACCGCTTTTGAAGTTCATAGAAAAACATATCAACAGAATGAGAGATGAGGGAGTTGTTTGGGGATATGATATACCGTATCTTCTCACTGGCAGAATGAACCAGCACCCCCGTGACGCTATACAGTTCATAGCCGACCACCGCTCCGACTATTCCAACCTCTACCGCTACCTCTACGACAAAGACAGCTTTTAATCAATTAGCAATTAGCTATGAGTAATTAGCAATGTGCAGTTAAAGGTGAGAATTTGGAAATGTATTTCCTGTATGTGATATTTTTTATGGCTGTATAGGAATTGTTTTTTAAAGAAATTTTAAGTTTTTGAACAAATTATGAATAAAAAAATACATTGTTCATAATTTGTTAATAAATATTTTCCACAAAAAAAGTGCAGATGTGTAATGTAAATTAAACAAAAAAGGGTTAAAAACAGCGTTTTACTGTCCAAACCATGTCATAATGCACAAAAAATACCATTTCTTTTTTATATAAGAAATTTAAAAAAATTAAAAAAAACTATTGACATTTTGTTAATAAAGAGTTAATATATACTCAACAAATGAACACGGTGTTCCGCCCTTCAGAATGTCGGTTCATAAAAAATTTTTATTAAGAAAGAGGTAGTTTATTATGACTCTCCAACAGAAACTGCTCGCTAAGAAGAGCAAAAAAGGCTTCACACTCGTTGAACTCGTTGTAGTTATCGCAATCCTTGCAATCCTCGCTGCTATCGCAATCCCCGCAGTTGTAGGTATCATCGACAACGCACAGAAATCAGCTAAGAAGTCCAACGCTGCCAACCTTGACGGTGCTGCTAAGAAACTC
>Ga0256407_10013091_pt1 | contig 11150 bp, 14 predicted proteins | sample RumenRJG_04DNA_FD_193489 | JGI IMG/M metagenome (GOLD analysis project Ga0256407, IMG submission 193489) | Bovine rumen microbial communities from Lethbridge, Alberta, Canada - RJG_04 | ecosystem: Host-associated > Mammals > Digestive system > Stomach > Rumen | place: Canada: Alberta... | reverse complement strand
TGCTCTTTGCAGCCCAATAGTCGCAGAACTCCTGCCAGTGTTCGTCGAAGATCTGCCTGAGCATCTCGTTCTGAGTGTAGTCCATCGCCTTCCTCCCTTTTTAGTCTTTTAATATATATCTGACACCAGCCAGAAACGCATCGATGATATCTGCACCCACGGCAACGGTAACACTGTCAAGAGGCTGCACCTGCATAAATAAGCGATTTCCGTCTGGATTCAGGCGGAACAACCCCACCTCCTTGCCATCTTTCTCGGCTTTTCCATTAACGGTTTTCTTCTCACCATCATTAATGATTTCCATTCTCACTACTGTTCCGTCGCTCAGAGTGATGGGCTTCACGGGGTTCTTTGAGTAGCCGGTTTCCAGCTCCAAATCAAAATTTGCCATAATGTTTCACTTTTAAGTTAATACTAAGAATTGTTATCTCTTCAGGATTTCCAAGATAGCCTGCTTTTGCGATATCAGCAGAGCTGAATCCCCTATATTCCTGATCATTAAATTGCGCGTCTGATCATTCATCTCAACCTTTCCTTTGTGGAAGAGCTCACGGGCAAACTCTGCAGATTCAATATCAGTCGTGTGCTGATAGATATAGTTTGCCAGTGTCTTCGACAGGTCGCTTTCAACGAACACTCCGATACTTACTTCCTCCTGGCACTTGGTAAAGTCATATACCATCACCTGATCTTTAATATCTTTCTTCTTCATACGTAATTATTGTTGAGTTTGAAAATATACTTTATCCAACAGAAGGCTGGCCTTCTCTCCAGATAATTCTTCTCAAGATGGTAACTGTAAGCCTCCTGCTCTAACGAGATGGACATATATGCCTTTCTCCATGACATGGTAAGCAGAAATTTCACGGCGAACTCAGCCACATACCATAAATAGAACAGGAAGAGCGATAAAACTGACCACCAGCCACAGCCTTCTTTCAGCATCAGCATGAAGATGCCAACACCAGGCAGCATCATTTCAATTAACTGTTGCAGATGAATCCCCTCATGAATCTCTGCGAACCACGGGAGTTTGTTGCGATACTCTTCCCTTGTCACCATCCAGAAAAGGATAAGGATGGAGATGTATCCCTTGGCGGGAATGAATTTACTGTAGATCTTCTTTGGTTTCATGTTTAATTTGTTCTAACTCTAAGTATTTCGTCATCACCTACAAAAACCTGTCCTACCGACACATTGTTTCTTCCATATATCCACATTGCAGCTGAACTTGCGCCAATATAGACCTTGTGTGCAGAACTTAATCCGAATGATACTGTACCATAACTATCCTGGTGTGAGATTCTTATGCCATCATTACAATACCCCGTTATATTGCCTCCATTGCCACTTATTTTGAAATAGTCTTTTTCATAATAAGCATCATAAGAATATCTAAGTCCACATCTTGTTTCACCACCGACTGTCCAGAAACCTAAATTCAGAACTTCCGTGTTGCCCGCCTTACCAACAAGCCTTGCACCCAGATCAGTTGGCTCTATATACAACTTATTCGTTCCAGAACCGATACCTATATTGCCAGTGATGCTCCCGCCATTAATAGTACCTGAAATAGTAAGATTTCCGTCAGAATCAAGAGCCAATGTGGTATCACCGTTTTTGTTTTTGATTGAGAAATTTCCTGTCTTGAAATTGATCTTATCAGCATCGACGGTGAATGTACTGAGTTTGTTGGTGACGTACAAGCCCACCTTTCCAGCAGCGGTGACATTACCGCTGCCGTCGAAGGAAGCGGCCACTGCCTCCCACTTGTTTTTGTTCTGGCTAATCCAAGTGGCACTGTTACCCTGCTCACGGTCGATGGCACCGGCATAATCCCACAGACTACCAAGACTGCTATTGATATTGGTTATGGCATTGTCTGCTGCCGTCTTGTTGTCCGTGACGGTAGTGCCAATATTGCTGACCTGGACCTGCAGGGCTGAATACCCCTTGATGGTACCATCGTTATTGAACTGGCCAGCCATCAGAGCCAGCAGGTTCCTATTTTGGTACACCCATGTTGCATACCAGGTTGTCTCTAAGCTCTGCCTAGCACCGACTTCAGCATTTAGATTAGCGGTCAGGTTTTCAAGTGCCCTATCGGCTGCCGTCTTGTTGTCTGTGACAGTCTGCGTGATATTGTCAAACTTGATATTGATGCTAGCCACGGCCTCAGTCAGGTCGGAAGCCTGCTTGCCGGCGCTGATGGTGATATGCCGTGCGTTCTGCTCGAACTTTGTAGAATACTGTTCCCAGGTGTTTGCCACCGCATTAGTAGTGAGAGCAACGAATCGTATATAACACTCACCCGTATAGCTGACTACCAGTTTGCCGATTCCTGTATAAGTCCAAGGAAGATCACTGTTGTCAGTGGCCTGGTAAAGTTTCCAGTCGAAAGCGTTGTCAATATCACGCTCCCATCCTGAGTAAACGCCATTTGAATTCAGGAATCTAACTGACAAATGCCCTGCCGTAACAGGAAGGATCCTGACACCCATATACAGCTTGTCGGGCTCATGGTGAGTAGTGTAGCTGAAAGAGTCAGAGGAATCCATCACCTCATGGGTGCCGTTGGCCTTGATAAGAGAGAAATCCTGTGACACGCCCATACCATAGAGATGCAGCACACGGCAGCCGTCCATATCTTCCACATTGGCAGTCAGCTTGCTGTTAACAGACAGAGGGGCGCCATTGATCAGGATAGGTTCTGCGCCATTCCCTTCATTGATGCCAAGCATCTCCGTGTTCGTGTCGCCAGGAGCAGCAGAACCATCAATGGCACACTTATTCCAGCCTTCAAGACCATGCTGAAAGAAACCATTCTCGATGAAGTTGTCATCCTCGCTGATATTGTATATCGTCTCGGTATAGACACGCTTGAACAGTTCCCTGGTCATCTGCATGGATGCCGTCAGGCTCTCGCCCGTCTGGAAGTTGAAGAACTTGCCGACGCCATACAGGTTGTTGATATAAGCGCCAAAGCCCTCCAGCCATCCGAACAGCTGGGTGTGGATGCCATCCAGATTTCCGATACGTCCTTTCAGGGCGTGCTGAGGATCCGTCTTCTGACCATAGAGGATATCCATGTAAGGAGTATTCTCGCCAATGGCCATGATACTAATCAGACCTTTTCTCTTGGGATCGATATCGTTGTCCCAACGAACAAACGTATCATTCTCCAGGATGAGACTTTCAGCCGTGCCGTTCTCCATGGTGGTAGAGAAGTTCTCAAACTCCACCCAGTCCAAACGGTCTTCATCGTTCTTGTCACCGAGACCAGCAGCTGTGATACGCAGCTCGTAGGCTTTCGTTACATACCAGTCGTTAGACTTCGACGGATCATCGTTGTACTGTTGGACACGGACAATATCACCAGTCCTGAAGGGATTGTACAGCTTACCGCCTTTCGTCTTCAGATAGACACGGCCAGATTTGCTGTCGTAGTGGTCCACCTCCATCATATCGGAGAAGTAACGGTTGGCATTCTCGCCCATCAGCTGAGACACGATTTGCTCGAACACGCGCAGGGTGCCACGAATAGTAGCATCGTCGATCTCGAGGTGATACTTGTACTCCACGACACCGGCAGCATTCACCACCTCCTTCTTCTGTATTGCCCATCCGAGGCCACCGAAGAAGGCAGACACGAAATCAGGAGATGAAAGATTTCCTGTGAAGGTGGAATCACCCTGCACTTCCAGGGCAGGAATCACCCTACCCGCTTCATCATGATACTTCGAGCCGTCACCCAGCCTGGCATGTTCACGAACCCAGAGATCCTTCAGCTCAGCAGCTCCTTCAGGCGTGATGATGCCACCCTGCAGACCAGAAGCATAATCACCGAGGATGATGGTACCAAGAGAGATAAGACCTTCAAGGAACTTAGGTTTATTGAGGACTCTTTCGAAGATGATCTCATCGAATACACCGTTACGAGTCATGCGAAGCAGATCCAGAAAAGCCGTACCGATGCGCTTTGCAGTATTGGCTGCAACGCGTCGCTCATCACGGATTGCCCTGAATGACTCTTCTAGTATATTGTAATCCTCGTCTATTATCATGAATCAGAATTTTATGCAAAGATAACACCCCTAGCAGCATGCTAAAACTACAGCATAACCCTCGTGCGTCTGAACACCTCATCGAGGGCCGTCGTGAACATACCCATGTACTGCTGTCCGAAATACTCCTGTTCTAACTCGTTGAGAACCATACGTGAAGCATAGTACTTAGACCAGAACCAAGGTTTTGGCTGTCTAGGATGACCACCAGCCACACGTCCACCCCATGCCGGACCTACCTTCTTTGGTTTGTCAAGGCCATGTTCCCTACGGTATTCCTCACCACCAGGCAGGAGGAACGGCAGCTGACCATCGCCCCATACATTGACGCCACGGCTGGAAGAATAATGTCTGCCAAGGCTGTCGGTGTACCCATCATTGTTGAACTCACGGCCTGTTCCGTCATCAGCATATTTTCCGTAGGCAGGGAAAGAGTGAGTTATAACGGCGTTTGCACCCTGCAGCAACAACGCACCTTCTATTTGAGAGCGTAGGTTGCCGGTATCCACGACACGGAGTTTATCTATACGCTCACGCCAGTACGTTATCATGTTATCCTTCCACTCTTTCAGATAACGGTCACGTTCTTGGTGAGAGACGAAAGGCTTACGGCTGTGCCCGCTACGCCTGTTTCTTCCAGACTCCCTTCGCTCTATGGCGAGGTTCTTCATGTATCCCATGGCTTACTCCTCCCACTCATCAGGGTCAAACACCAGGTTCAGCGGCTCGTTGTTCTGAATTTGGAAGAACAACCCCGTTGCACCATTGAAGGAGTAGCGGCCATACTCATGACTGAACACCGTTTCCAGATTCAGGTACATGAGTGCCTTGCCAAAGGCCATCGACGCCTTGTCACGAATGATACGCGACAGCAGCTGTTTGAAGATCGTACGCGCCAGCTCCAGTTTCTCTTTGTACATGGCTTCGTTGCCAAGGTCATAGCCGACGATAATGTATACGGCATATACCTTGCGGTCAAACCAGCCTGGTTTCGCACCAAAAGTATTACCATCTGTCGTGTCGTCGATGAGTATGAAGTTAGCGTAGTCACGATATTCGGCCATAACCTGATCAAGTCCGTCAGGTCCTGAGCAGTTGGATATGAAGAAACCGTTATTCTTGGCCATTCTGTTCTTAGAAGCCAAGTCTTTAAGATAGGTAATCGCATCGAAGGTGTCTTTATTTATTTCCATATTTCCGTTTGAATTCCTCTGCTTCGCGAGCCTTAGCGTCAAGCTCTGTCAGGCAACGCCAGCAGTCCAGTTGTTTAACAGTATTCTCCTTGGTCACGTCCCCATCGGTGAGCGCCCTCAGCTGGGCGTTGATGGCATCGAGGATGCTATAGTTGCCTCCGCCCACCGTATTGACGGGACGGAAGAAGTTCGGGAAGGCACGTGCGAACTCTTTCTTGATGTTGAAGAACCAGAACAGTGTGCCTGTCTGCTCTGCGATATCGAGAGAGATGCGGTCAGGCAGGTTACCGTCCTTATCACGGTAGAGAATCTTTGCCATCGCCTCTACACGGTCACTGCCCTTTGTCCTGAGGAAACCCTGATAGCAGACCTCCAGATTCAGGTAGTCGATGAAGGGGAGACCGTGCAGGAGTCTGTCCACCGCCTGGAATCCCTGAATGCTCTCCAGCCTCACATCCATATCCTCCGGACGATTAACAAACTCCAGCTGCCCGATCATATCCTGTATCTGCCATGTCTGCAGGTCGAAGAAGTGAGTCTTTCCGTTGTCAAGGACTACAGAACAAGACCAGAACCCTTCAGTATGTTTCTTTATGACGTTGATTTCGCAGAACCGTATTAGCATGAGCGTGCGAATCTCCACGTCATTGTACATATTACTTCCAATGAGCGTGAGCACATATCTGAGCTGCCTGCCGGAGAGTTCACCCCAGGTGGCAGGACAGTGCAGGTGCAGCACCCTATCCGACGAAATGGAAGGCGCCAGAGTCTTCTGTGTTCTCATAGGGCTTGAAGTGGTTTGTCTCGAAAGCCAGACTACCAGCATAGGTATTGTAGGTGTCAAGGTCACCTTCTAGCGTGTTCATCAGCCGACGGTAGTATTCGGTTACAGCCTGGTTGTTACCCTGCAAGGCCACGCCGATGATACGACGTATCTGACGGACAATGCCTTTGTTGGGAGCTGTCAACGAGTTCGTTGCCATCTGCCCGACGAGCTCATCCATATACTCATCAGATATTTTCTCCCTCAGCCAGCGGTCTGTTGAGAGTATAACTGTCTGGGCATCCTGCCAATCCTTTGCCAGTGGTGCCTGAAACCCTCCAAAAGTCTTCAATAGCTTAAAGAAGCAGAACAGTGTGTCTATAACTTCCAGTCCCTGCTGGTACCATCCTTCGAGTTTGAAGCACAGCTCCAACAGCTCATCATTGAGTCTGAGCAACTCCACGCGCATCTCACCGTCTAAGGCATCCACACGCATCTTCGATGCAGGAGCCGTATTCTGGGTTGAAACCACACCGAATCCGGATGCCGTAAGTACCAGATCCATGTCTCGCATCTGATGAAGGAACACATCCACCGATGCAAGGGAAAGAACCGTTTTGGCCAGCTTCCCATCCTCATGGGCATTACACTCATCAATACCGACATCACCCAGACGATCGTCGGCGATATCCTCTATACACGCATTGATTCTCTCCTCCAGTTTGGCGAAGATATTTCCTTTCGGCTCCCTTGCCACAGGCACCGCCTGTTCGAAGGACTCTTTAGTTATTTTCAGATTGATCTCCATTGTTATCAGCGTTAACAGTTGTCTCTTTAGCGTCTTTATTCTCATCCAGAGTGGTCAGCTGTATCATAGGTACATCCAAAGTGAACCTGTCCTGCCAGCTGTTGAAGTACGAAATCACATGGAAAGGCACCTCCATCACATCATGGAAGGCTTTCTCTATGGCCTGCTTCAGTGTGAACAGCTCACGCTTGTCTGAGCCGGAGTTATTCATCTGGGCCTTACCAGGAACGGCACCCACCATGTTCGGGTGTACGCCCATGGCGAAGCACAGGCTGTTGGATGCCTCCTGCATGTCGTCGCTCCAGTCACCGCCTTCCTTCTTATTGCCCTCATTGAGGTTGTACACGCGGACCATGCGTTTCTCCTTCCCTTCTGGAGTGGTGTCGTACGACGTAATCCATGCCTTTCCTGCATTCTCCGGTTTCGTACAGAAGTTAGTGATATCCTCTCTCTCTTTCTTGATACGCTCAATGCGTTTCTTCGGATCGGTTATATTCTCCTCACGGCAGACGTTGTCCCAATAGGTACGGTGTACTTCTACCTGAATACGAGGCGCTGAAGTATTCTTTATCATGTAGCGTTTGCCGATGCCTATGAGGCGATAGATGTCATACCAAGCATCCTTGTATATCGACGTATAAGGAGGTATAGGATAGATTCTGTATCCAGGAGTAGGCACGACGCAAAGGATGGCGAACTTACATTCCTTTCCGTCCTGTGGCTTATCTGATCTCTCTGCCGTGTAGATACTCGGCTGCTGTCCCATGCGGTACAGGAGATCGTCCAGCGGGTTTATCTCATCGAGAAGGGGTATAACCTCGTATTCTCCATGATGATGGTTATCCCTGAAGTCGCCACATATAACATATTCCATGCAGCCGTACTTGTTGCGAAGAGGGAAGCGACAGTCGCAGGCGTTCCTCATCCTCACCTGAACGATACGCTTATGGTCACGGGAGAGGTGTATGACCATCACCGTGAAGAAGTGGTACTTGATGTCATTCGACATTCTCAGCCATAGGCGATGAATGGAATTAGTCAGGCAGAAGCGTCTGATCTCCGGATCCTGTGTCATCTCACCCGTCTCACGGTCCAGGAAGCGGATGCCCTGACCGTAGCATGTCAGGATGTTGAAATGCTGACACTGGCTCATCACCATGTTCTGCTCGATGAGATCCTGATTCCTATAAGGAGCCTGGTCATCATCACCGAAACGCACATATTCATAGTCCCTGCCTCCGATAGTGATCTTGGCAAGGTTCGTCTCATCCTGTGCGCCGTAGATGCCATCAGTATCCTTTTTGTAATGAGTTGAGATCTCCGCATCCAGTGCGATGGAATCCTGAATCGATCCCTGCATGATCTGGTACACCTCATAGTCACCTTTGGTACCAACCGGTACCATCATGTTCTTTCTATTTTTCTTCATAGATATATTGGATGTCCGTTAATGTTAAACATAAAGATGTCAGGAATTGTCCTGATTTCCCTGCTCACGGGATTGATGAGCCGGTGCCATCCACCGCGCCAGTTGGAGCTGCTGACTAGCCAGCCGTCGTAATGTATGATATTGCCCTGCGAGTCCCATGCAGTTACAAAAACTCTCTGCCTGGTATCTCGGGCCATATCCAGCAGCTGCTGCCCCTCCTTCATGTGAATTGGTTTCTTCTGCTCCATATTCTCCAGTCAAACACGCGATCTAGTTAAATGTATAGTCAAATGTATCATCGAAGATACGGCCTTCTGCCCTCACGTCGAAGATGTTGTGATTGCGGTCTGCATACTCATACTCGAAGGTGAAGCGGGGAAGATGGTCAGCCTCGTTAGACAGTTCAGCCTTCTCAGACGTGATGACGATGGGTTTTCCGTCAGTGTCCACGGATCCACGGACGATGCTGCATACGAATATCTCCTTGGAGCGCAGAACCTCTCGCCACCAGTTCGCCATCGGGAAGGTCAATATACCCGTGTCAGCCTTGAAAATATCCTTCTCTTCCAAGTCATAAGTCTCTTTCAGTCTTCCGATACGAGCCTGTTTGCGATCGAAGGAAGAAACCTGCTTCAGCTCGCCTGTGCAGTACGCCAGTTCCTGGACGCCGAAAGAGTTCCAGAAGAGAAGCACCGGAGCCACCTCTGGCTCTGCTTCAAGGTCCACCTCATAGGTCATGTGCCTGGAACCTGCCACGATGACATATCGAAGCAGCTCACGGCCAGAAGAAACGAAGTTCTCAGAAGACGTGTCGATGACTGTCACCTCACCTGTCGAAAGAACAGGTACACGCCAGCTCAGGGTACTACCACCAACATAGTACGCTGTACATGTCGGTGTATCGCTGCCTATGTAGCTTAGTCTCTCTACCCATCCGATGGCGGTAGTCCTAGTACCGTCCATGAGTGTCAGGAAACGGGAAGTACACCAGCTGCTGGCCGTCATATTCAGGATGTTCGCCTTACAACTGACAACAGTCGTCGAAAGACTTCTCTCGCTGGTATTGCTGATCACCTCATTACCAGAATTATCCCGTGTAACTTTCTCCTCCCTGATGTTCACTCCCAGCGAGAAGGTCAGCCATTTGTTGGCGTAAGACTCTATGAGCTTATCCATGTCACTCAGGATGATAACGCCACTACGGTCAGGATAGAGGTATTCGCTGTATATCTCTTGCTGATCACCAGACTTTGTGACGGTGACGGTTAGCAATACTCTTGTCAGCGATATCGCCAATCTGATATCGGGCACCTGACAGGAGAATTCCTTCGACTGAAATGAGGTGTACAATGTAATCATAGTGCAAAGTTAAGGTTAACCTTATAATTATAAAACTACAAAAACAGGCTGCGTGCAATCTCTGCAGGCAGCCCGAAATGAATAAAAAAACAATCTAAGTGATTAAATGATTCTCCAGATGGCCCACTTTACGGTACCATCTTGCTCTGTGGTTGGTGCATACTCGTGTTGAACTAAGTATTCCACGATATCGTTAGATGTAAGATACATCATATCTGCCAGGTCATCAAGGATCTCCTGGGTTGACCTGTTCTGCTGAACATACCCCTCTTGAGGTAGGTTGCTGCGGAACTTGAAGTAGGCATCAATCACCTGGTTCCTGACTAGATCTTCCTTCTGCTTTTCCATTTTCCAAAAGTGTTTTAAGTTCCTGCAGTTCCTTTCTGTAGATCTTGAGAGTAAAGGCTATCTCATAGAGGTCATAGCCTATCAACGGTTCGCTCTGGTCATATGCCATCTTCTGAAGCTGGTCTTCTGCACCTTCAATGGCAATGATTCTCTCTTCGAGGTTGCCAGGGTCGCAGAGCCGGTTCACCAGCTCCACGGCCTCAGGCTTCATGTTAATGATGCTCATACTTCACCTCCTTCCTTGATACCGTTTACAGTCAGGTACTCCATCCGTAGCATGTGCATCTTCTGAGTGATCTCGTGTTTCTCATCCCGATACTTGCGATGGAACCACATCTTGTCATTCTGGTACTGCTTCAAGGCCTCCTTCTGTTTTTTCTTCAGCTGGCCGATCTGTGCCTGGATCTTCTTGCACTCTGCCTGATACTTGATGGAGAGTTCCATCTTGTGCTCAGCCTCGCGCTCACCGATCTCCTTCATCTTCTGGTCAAGCTCTGCACGCTTGGCCTCGTACTCGCTCAGTATCATATGCCTACCCTCCTATGATTGCTGCCAGAAACATCAAACCGAAACCGAATGTGACAGCAGCTGCTGCCTGAGAGAAGAGGATGACCTTCGGCATAGCCTTGGACACTAGATTCATCACGCGCTGTGTGGTAGCGCTTACCTCTACCGGCTGCCGCATCTCGTCGGCATAGCCCTCGAACTGCAATGTTAACTGTTGCATATTGCATCGTTCTTTAACCAATGCCAGCGAACCCCACTGGCGAGGAGACAGAGAAACGGCTGCACCTCCCGTTGGTTAAAGAACGATGACTCACCCGAGGGCAAATTGTTCACGAGAAGGCAGCCGTAGAAGTATGTTACGAGTAACTACTCTGATGGCATAAAAAATGCCCGGCTTATCAAGCTGAGCGTCTGACGTGCGCCCTGACGGATGGACTACCATCGTTCTTTAACCGTTGGCAAAGGTACAAAAAAATCCCGAACCTCCAAAGAAATTCGGGAAAATTTTTAGATTTTTCGATGAAAAGTATAATAAAAACCTCGTTATTTTACTTTTTGAGAGAAAATGATCATCTGTTTTATCTGGTTAATCATCATCATCCTGTGTTTTCAGGCCTTCTCTGATCTGACTATCATCTGTGATATATTTCTTCAAGACGTAGTTGGCTACATTCGTCTT
>Ga0256407_10013090_pt1 | contig 11150 bp, 10 predicted proteins | sample RumenRJG_04DNA_FD_193489 | JGI IMG/M metagenome (GOLD analysis project Ga0256407, IMG submission 193489) | Bovine rumen microbial communities from Lethbridge, Alberta, Canada - RJG_04 | ecosystem: Host-associated > Mammals > Digestive system > Stomach > Rumen | place: Canada: Alberta... | reverse complement strand
ATCATGTCTATCGGACTAACAAAGAAATTGCCTATTCTGCGAAATGTTAAATATATAGTTAAATATCAATTAATGTTTGGAATTTAGCATAGAATGCAGTCCCATGGCACAATCCTTAATGGAGTTTTAATATGCTCACCAGAAACGTCCCCCCGTTGCGTCAAGCTGCCAGAGGTCCGTGGCATATATTTGTTTTTTAGATACCCGTCTCTACCAGGGAATAACATATCACCAAATGCAGGTGAACCATACTCGAATACTACCCTATGATTATAAGGGATATACCTGACATCATCTAAGTAATGCTTATAATTCTCGTTGCCCATTGAATCTGGATAGATCACAAAATAATAGGCACTCATGTTGACTCTCCTGAAACCAATCTCTATGGCTCCATTGTCTTCGCTGGGGACATGAACAGAGAAACATCCTAAAGCTTCGAGACGATTCTTTAGTCCCTTTAATTCTTTATCGTCGATACCCATTTCCTTTTGCAGGCTTCTGTTATTCACACCATCCTCGAACTCCAAATGATAATCGCATCCATCATTGGCTATACTGCGAGAATAATTGCACAGACTATCCAATTCGGCCTTGTGAGATTCATAATAAGACTGCATGATATCAGGATTGCACCTGCGCTGTGGGTATTCTAAAGCAAGAAACAAAAGAAAGAACACTATATTAAATAAAGTAATACCCAGCGTGGCGAAATGCCTGAAACAGCTAAGTTTTCTTGAAGCGAATAAGGTTACAAGTGCCAGTGGAATAATAATCCAACCGAAGAATATTAAAAAAACTATCAGCATGTAGTCCATCTTCCATAAAACCAGCAAGATAAAGGTAATGCCAAGCGATGGAAGAATATAAAAAGCAGAGAAAACTGCAACTGCGATTTTATCAACCCAACTGTCACAATTGCCAAATAGCGAATCTTCTCTATCGCTTTTCTTCCTATATGCATATAGCACTGTTGCTATTGCAATAATAAGGCTCAGAATTATTGTTATCTCGAATCTACTATCCATATAGGGTTATATTTTGATATAGTTGTGCAAGTATTAAAGTTGATTGTATCCCACGCATTTAAATCATTCTCTTAACGAGGGAAATAAAGCATTCAGTTCTTTTTCGGAAAAGTGCCCTGAAACATAGTTGGGATCGGCTTTGCTTAACTTAAAGTACACAACCCTCTTTTTATCTAAACTAATAACTGCTGTTGCGAAGTTCCTTCCTCCATTATCTTCATATACAAGTACATTTCTACTTGGGGTAATTGTACATAAGCACTCTGGATCTGGAATACTTGGAAAATGCGTATACAGGTTTACATATGCATATAGTGAATCACGCATCTTATAACCAATATATTGACGGAAATACTTTCTAAATCGATATGGTTCCTCACTCATATAATTATCCCTATCATAAAGATGGTAGTCGAAATAATGTTTTAAAACGCCTTTAGCTAAAGAATATTCTGCATCAGACAGAGCGTAGAAATGCATATCGTCTTTAAGTACTAAAGTGCTATCTGGATAATAATAAGAAGTATCATTATTTAGCAAGAAGTCCAGACCATCTTCAGAGAAATCTGTGGCCCATGTGATTTGTATATCCTTAAACGATGTCTTTTTGCCATTGCTACATGATAAAAGCAGACATAGAACCAAAGTCACAAAAGGAATAGCCTTCCAAGCCATCCCATTGCCTTTTTGGTGGTTAAACTTATTACATATATGTAATGCCATACTTATTATGGTAGGTTTATTAATTCCTATTGCAAAGGTACGGACTTATTTCCATTCCGCCAAATATATATGCGAGAAATGATTAATTATATATCTATTATAGGACCATAATTGTATGCCACGTCAACTCCTGGATAATGTATATATGCAATACTTGACCAACCTGTATATATACCTGCAAAGCATATGGTGCCAAAGCCATCGCGGATGAAGTAGATGAAGGGGCGATTGGCATAAAATACAGCCTTAGTGGGGTCTCGCATCTCACCTTTTGTAGCAAAGAATGTCGACGTAACAGCCTCTATATGAGTACCTTTTTCATCAATATCCATCTCAATATCTTGCCTCATTCTGTTTATATATAAAGATGAATCCGACATTAAACTGTAATCCGCACTCATAGAGAACAGATCAGAAAGACCCATATCGGACAGCAGCTGCAAAAGGTTGAGTTCAGATTTTACATGGAATTTAGGCAATCCTACCTCTACAATATCGTATGTATTAAGTTTCTGGGCACTCTCTTCATATTGCTTCAAATCCAGACGATCCATCAGATGATCGATGGTTATGTTCTTGTTAGGTAGTATCACATCCATATAGAACGAACCAACATATGGTAGCCTAAGCATCTGATATTGACTATTCTGCATATACTTATAGTAGTGTTCCTTTTCAGTATTGCACATCATGTCTACCGTACGTACTTCTTTTGGAGTTTTATAAAACTTATCCTTCTTTGTTTTATAAAACATCTGAGCCCATGAGGCATTAAACAGCAATGTATTTACAAGACAAGCTCTGGTAATATCATCTATATCTATAGACACATCTTTTATGGCATCACGATTAGCATCTTTATTCCAAGTGTCAAGTATCTTTTTAACTTCGCTCTGCTGAGTAAAAGGTATACAATCTGCAAAATAACTATGGACTATTGTTTTAACGAAATCCTGATTTATCACCTGACTGTCACGATATAATAGCAGGTTGGATGATTATAGGAATGCAGATTTTGTGGTATGATACACATCGTCTAATGAAACTTTTGCATGGCAAAGCATCATTTTGCGTCTTAGTGCATTTATATCGTCCTGATTGAACTTGCCTGTGCCAAGTTGTTTCTGAAGCAGTTGTTTGGTATGTCCGCCAACACCGTTGCTGATAAGATCGAGCGAATATACCACGCCTAATGGAGAAATCAGAACGTCTTTACCTTTGCTATTCGCTGCCACAGACAGAAACAGCCTGAACGAGAAATCATTTGTAGCGCGTATGATTTCACGTTCCGATTCGCTAGTTTCATAACTCACATCGGTATTTGCAGCAACCTCTTCCACGGTTTCTCTCGCAGCCGTATCTTCTACAGTCGCACTAACATTATGACAACCACCACACACCGCAGTAATTGCCAGTGTCGCCAAATATTTAATAATACCTCTTGTCATACGATTCTGATAGGTTTATATTTATTCTTTGGCCGCTCGGCTTTGCCGCTTCGCTTGCGAAGAAAGTTACTAATTCTTCTGATTGATCAGGTTTACCACTACCTTTACCATCACGTCTTTCTCTTCTGTTTTACTCTCTGCAATCATCAGAGTAAGGGCTACGAGCGTGTTATCAGCCAATCGCTTCGAGCCGTCCTCGCGATATAGTATGCCATTATTATTCAGAAACCAAAGGAATAGCGTGGCTGCAATGCGCTTGTTGCCGTCGCTAAACGAGTGGTTCTTTGTCACCAGATACAGCAACATTGCAGCCTTCTCCTCTACGCTTGGATATAGCTCTTCACCTCCAAATGTCTGATATATTTGGCCGATACTACTCTTGAACGAATCATCCTTCTCGTTGCCAAACAGCACAGAGCCTCCAAACTTCTCGCGAAGACCATCAATAGCTTGCATTGCATTCTCGTAAGTGGCATGGAATGGCTCTTCCTTTGTAGTCTTGTCGATTGAAAGACGCTCGTAATCGTAGTTATCGAGTGTATCAAGAGCGTAGGTATAGTCTGTCACCACTTCGAACAAAGCTGTGGTTTCATCAGTAGAGATGACTGGTTGGTTTTGTATGGTACGTCCAAGCATACCTACCAATTGGCGCAACTCTCCAATTTGCTCATGGCGTATGCGCTCATTAACGGCATAACCCTTAACGAGATAATCCTTAATGATTTGTCTTGCCCATATACGGAAAGCTGTACCGCGCTTGCTATGAACGCGATAACCAACAGAGATGATTACATCGAGGTCGTAATACTTAACCTTACGAGTCACCTTCCTTTTACCTTCTGTTTGAACTTGTAAGTATTCCTTACATGTTGCTCCCTTTTCAAGTTCACCCTCTTTATATGCATTGCCAATATGCATAGTTATATTTTGTGGTGTCTTCTCAAATAGCTCAGCCATCTGAGCCTGTGTCAACCACACCGTCTCATTCTCCAATCGTACATCGATTTGAGTTTTACCATCTTCTGTCTGATAGATTACAATCTGATCTTGCTTCATAATTGATTAATTCTAATACATTCTGCAAAGATACGCAAAATTCTCCATTCCGCCAAATAATTATGCGAGAAAAATGAGAATGTAATATTACAGTATTACAATCTGATCTTGCTTCATAATTTGGGTAAAGGTTTGGATTTGCGGTAGCCCATACCGGTGACGTGGCATATAAGGGTGTTGTCCTGATTAGTAACGCGTACTTCTACAGATGGAATCTTGTGATGATCTGACACGAAGATGGCTTCTGCACGGAGATGGTCGCCCTCTCTGGCACTGGATACAAACATAATGTTGTTTGAGATACCAAAGGTGAGCTCTCCGTGCTGATTCATCAATGCAGCAATGGCAAGGTCGGCTAAGGTAAAGAGGGCCCCACCCTGACACACATGGCCACCATTGAGATGATCGCCCGTGACGGTCATCTCAGCTACTGCGTGATGTCCGTCGACTTCGACAATCTTACAGCCAGCACGAGCTGCAAAGTGGTCGGTTACATTTAGTAATTCTTTTATATCCATAAGTAGAATCAAGTTATTATTCACTTAAACACAATCATATCAGCCAATTGCAGGAAGTAATCATTCGACCAGATGTCTAGTTCCTTTGGATTATCAATGAAACCTTCAACATCCTGCTTTACTAGTTCGATATCTGCAGTTGAGAGCTTTTCACGTAGCTGTCGCATAAACTCGTCCTGACCAATTCTCTCACCATGAAACTCATATATTCTCTCCTGAAGATGCGTGTAGTCAAGGGGAATCTGATGACGTACAATTTAGGAATTCTACTATTCAATATTAAGACGGCGGTTCTTGGGATATTTTACTTTATATTGCAGAATCAGGTCGCGCTGCTCGCCGGGCTTGAGCTGTAGTGGCCACTTGATGATGCCAGTCTTCTTATCAAACTGGCCATCACTAAGTTCCTCCATGATTACCTCGATACTGGTATTACGCGAGATAGGGGCCTGATCGAACACGGTGATGTTGACACTCTCCTGACGATTGTTCTTTACGGTGATACGCCACTTCAAAGTCTGCTCCTGATTGCTACCAAAGAATCGACGCGTAGAACTCTCGCTTACCTTGGTGCGCTGTACACGGATACTCTGGTCGCGCCCCATCGAGAAGTGGAGCGTGTCGCTACTTACGTTAGGATCGAGAATGCTCTTGCCAACAAACGAATTGTCGAAATATACATTAGCCTCGCCCTCCATCAGATTGAGTTTCTGCCAGTCGGTAGCATCGGCCACAAGGAACGACTCTTTGTCGATCTTGGGTATGCCGCGATACTCGTATGATGCTGGCAACTGATGACGGGCAATCTCAGTTGTTGTAGTCTTGCCGCCATCGGGCAATGTAAGTAACTGCTTGATGTCGAACTCATAGCCGAACTGTGCCTGCTGCTGATTGACGGCAATCACTTCGCTCTCGTTCAACTCCTCTTCTACAGCGACACCTGCAGCCTCCGGTATTCTCTCTTTCGCTTTCAACACTTCGCCTTTAGAATTTGATCTGCGTCCCTTCTTTGATACGCCATAGCCCACAACTACAACCTCTTGAAGTGATGCTTGATCCTCCTTCAGGCGTATATTGAGCGTGGAACCTGGTTCTACAGTGTGCGTCTGGCTAACATAGCCTACGTATGAGAACGTAAGCTTTCTACTGTTTTGTGGCAAAACAATGGAATAATTACCATCTATATCGGAAACAGTACCAAGATTAGTGCCCTTTACTATTACAGTGGCTCCAATCATTGGGTCACCATCATCGGCCGATACGATCTTTCCACTAACAACGTTGCTGCCATCATTATCTATATTATAGGTAGGAGCCGACAGACCATAATCCAGCCAGTAAGTCTTAAGCTGTGGTGCAACATTTGAGCGATTAGGATTGGCAGATGAAAGTGTTACGGGCACGTTTTTCCATTCTTCCTTGGTGTTCTGATAGATATTGGCCTTGTACGACAGTTGCAATGGCTCGTTGATGCTATTAGAACGTACATCGTAGCTGGGGAACCAACCTGCATTATTAACATAATAGGTAATGTCGAAATCGGCACGACCGGCCTGTTTGGCATCTACCTTCACATCGATCTCGGTGACGCTCTTCAACTTTATTTTTGCTATCGAGTCGCACGTATCTTGCCTGCGTTTCAGTTCTTCATTCAGATTTTGCAACTGCTCTTCCAGCTCCTGACTGCGTTTCTTAACCGAAAGTACCTGTTGTGCATAGTAGGCATTAAGTTCCTTGATGTTAGCCAGTGGTGTGGCTACTGTTCGACCTGCTACCGAGCAGTTGGTTTTAACCAGATCCAGCTGTGCAGTCAGCATCTCTTGTTCATCCTTGGTCTGCTGGATGCGACGCTCTACTGCCTTTACATCATCCTCGGCAGAACGCAGTTTCTTGACTTGTGCTACAGAGTCAGGATGAGCCGTTCGCTCGCTTACGCCTAATATTGTGATATGGCCTTTGGCCTTAACCTGCAAACTCTTTTTGTCCATATATGGAGAAAAGCCGGTAAACGTAACCACGTGTTCGCCTGGCACCAGATTCACGCTCTTGGAGCGCTCCACCTGAGCACCATTGGTAAACACTGTAACCTTGTTTATAGATGCTGTCTGCTTGTCAACAGCCTTAGTCATAACTGCCGCCATCAGGCAAAGGGCAATCATCATTTTACGCTTAATATTCATAGTGTATAGTTTAATTGGGTTTCTTACTTCTTCTTAAATAACTGGAGGCCATAGTACCTGACATCGGTAATGACGGTGTCTTTGATGCAGACACCTTCGAGTACCAGCATCAGTGAGTCGTTGCGATATGTGAGTAGTTGCTCAGGATGACGTAGGAGTGATGTATCCTGACTGACGATCTTTTGGATAGGATACTCAAGAACAGTGTCCTTATCCATTGTGATGATAACTGTCTGCTCTTTGTAGTCGTATTCGTACGTTTTTGAGGGGAGCATGACTGTGTATTTGCCCAAATCTAAAGGCTCTCTCCTACAATAAATGTTTGCCCTACTATTGTTGGAATCATCAGTACTATCAAAGTTGAAGCTATACTCCGAATGCGACCATTTGCCGTATTTCGCCTCAAACTCCTTGTCGCCGATTCCATCGCGTACATACTTGATAACACTGCTTACATCCTTGTATCGCTCGCACATCATACTGTCTTGCTTGATACTCCAGGTGTCTATATCGTCGTTAAGCTTACCAGTCTTGGCGTCAGTAAGTTTCAGTTCGCTGATAAGCTCGGCGAGTCGCTGCTTCTGGCAATGCAGACCGATGCTCTTGGCAGATATACCAGGAATGTAAGTAAAGAGGATGATAGCCGCGCCGAAGATGAGAGCCATAAGCTGATAGCGACGGGTGCGCTGACGGAACAGCATCAGTACAAAGAGAGTCATCAGTACACCTGCCACCATCAGATAAAAGCGACTCTCAGTGAAACTATAAAGACGTATGCGGTAGATGGAACCGATCCAGTACATGATGAGTGGAGGGATGGCTATAAATGTGAATCGACCATAGAACCAGTCGTAGTATCGCTGGCTGAGTATCGACTGGGCCACACGACCTATCAGTGCCACAGTGATGAATCCCATCACCATCCAAGCTACCCCACCCTTGGGCAGATCCCACACGAATACTATCTTTATAAAATAGGTATACAGGATGACAGTATAGATGATAACAGCTGGCGAAAGGATGAAATTGAGGATGATTCGAAGTATCTTGAATGGTTCCTCGACAACATCTTCGTTCTGACGGACCAGTGTACAGCATATCTGTGGAGCAAGCACAATGAATATGAACTGAGCGATATGCTGGTAGAAATATTTGGGCTCGTCGATGCCGAAGATATAGAAGAACGATGCACATATAGCCAACACAGCCAAATAAAGGATACCTGATATTATCATACCGAAGAACATCTGTGTAGCCACATGCAGCGAATGAGCTGCAAACGAGCGGTTATCCAATCGCCTATTGCCGATAATGAGCAGGATGGCAGCCAGAACATAGGTGAACGTGAATCCGTATGTCCAGAGGAATGGCTTCAAGTCGAGCATCATCAGGGGCAGGAATATGAAGAACGAGCCATAGTAAGCCCAACGATTAACGCGATGGAGCCAGAATGTGAGTGCCATCAGTGGTACGAAGAAGCTAAGTATGTCGCCATTGACATCGCTTACCATGTGGCCTGCTTTTTCACTCCACACAGTAGTTTCAGTGTCCCAAACAGCAATGACAAAGAATGCCAATCCCAGGGCCAACTCTACAGGAAACTTACGCGGACTTAGCAACAACTGCTGCAATAATGATTTAAGTTTTGTACTCATATACAGTATTAGGTTATAATTATTAGTTTAGCGGTATAGAATATAGGGCGCGGTCATTGTGCAGATAGAGTTTATTGCCGGCGATGCCTACCCTATGGACGGGAATAGTGAGCTTAAGTTCGGGCACACCTTGCAACGTTACTAGCCACACATTCTGCTGGCCACCAGCATAAGACGAGATACACATGCGATCGCCTACCATACATCTCGGCCAATAGAGCGATGATGCAGGGAAATGTTCTGTTGTTCTCAGCTCTTTATCTACCATAAGAATATTACCCTTCTCTGTTATTACAGGGAAGTATATACCATCTGATGCGATTAGTTCAAACATTCCTTGATACTTGCAGTCTGTATATACAGGCTGGGTGATGATACCACTAAGCTTTCCATATTTTTCTACCTGCCAAGGTGAAATGGTAACCACCGAATCGGAGAGTTCGCGCTTATACGCCAACGCATCGTCGAAGAGCATGAACGCACCATCGGGTGTAAGCACAGCATCCTCTACCATATCTTTTTTCATACTCAGCATATTCATAAACCGGCAGGCACCTGAACGCTTGTCGAACGAAGCAATAAACGGGCGTCCCATCTTTTTGCGGCGTACACCGTCTTGCATACCGAAACCAAGACTAAACATATAGAGCGTACTATCGTCGCAGACAATCTGCGAGAAAGCCGACGTCTTTGATGGAAGATCATAGCTCCAAACGGTATTCATCATACTGTCGAGACATACCACGTGCTGACGGTCGGCAAAATAATAGAGCGAGTCGTCGCAAAGCACATTAGAATGCAAGCGGTTGATGACATTTGGATCGATCACGCCAACCGGAAGGTATGAATAGCCCGAAAGCATAGCTCCAGCTACAGCTCCGCCAGCCATCACTAGCCCCTGCAGTAAAGCAGCCTTTACATCGGTTACGCCTGTCTTAGCTTCGTAGGTACTAACTTCACCCGTGCGGATGTTCAAACGGTTCAGATTGTCGGCCACAATAAGCCAGTGCACAGAGTCTTCGCGTATCACATTGTTCCACCCCCAGTTCTTGTCGTGGGGCATTTTGACAGTCCATAGCTGTTGGCCCGTTGTAAGTTCATAAGCACTCAATTTATTAGATCGAGGTCCTGAATAGCCTAACACCATATTGGTAGAATCGTCGTACTGCACAATATAGAATTTGGACTGCCAAGTCACATCGCCAGTATTAGGATCAAGCATACTAACCTTGTTGTTTTTGGCCGTAAGTATGCCTGCCTTAGTACAAACAGCGGTAGAATTGCTATAGTCAAATGGTTTTGTCCACAGCAACTTAGAGTCCTTCAGACTATAGGCGCCTATATCTCCTTTGAACTTTATCCATTTACCATCTTTGGTAAGATCACGGAATTCTAGCAGCATATAGTTCTGCGAGGGGGTGATAACTATGTTATCCAAACGACGTCCGAACGTCTGGCAATCGGCTTCTACTACAGTACTATCCAGAGTGAGTCCAACAGGCACCTTGGTTACATTATCAGCCTTTGCGGGCATACCGGCAACTAATAACAGCATCGAGAACAGGTAGGTTCGCAATTCAATCTTCATTTCCTAAGTAATAATTATCGTATAAAAATCGCCTGCAAAGGTACACACAATTCTTCATTCCGCCAAATGTTTATGCGAGAAAATATATAAAATAATAAAGGTAGCCAACTGGCTACCTTTATAATTCTAATCGATGTGACGAGGACGATGTGCTCTCTCGCGCATTTTCTTTTGGTCCTCCTGATAACTCTTGTACTGATCGGCGGTCATTATCTTCTGCAGCTCGGCCTCGTACTCCTTCATGTTCTTCTCCATCTCAGCACGACGCTCCTTCATCTTGCTGTCGTCCTTTGGTGGTTCGGGGCGCTGACCCTGAGCATCAGATGGTGGCATGGGTGGACGACCAACGCCTGGACGGCCGAAACGACCACCGTGACGGTGACCGCGTGGGCCCATCTTGTCGGCAAACTTGGTGTTGAGCTCCAGCAGCTTCTTGGCCTGCTTGTCGTTTAGCTTGTATCGACTCACGGTCTCGTCGGTGCGATGCTTCACCATCTCGGTCTTGTCGAACTTGCGCTCGCGGCGCTGCTCACTCTTCTCGTCCTGTGCCATGGCCTGAGTGCTGACCAGCGCTGCTGCCACGATTGCGAATAAAATCTTTTTCATTGTTCTAAAAAGTTTTGTTTAATTAATATTTCTGTTCATTAGCTCTCTGTTTTGTTTCAACTATAACTTTGACGCAATGGGTATACCATAGTTTAATCAACACAGCGGTGATTTCAGCCAACGGGTATGTAGTTTCAGCCAATCGGACTATTTGATAGACAAAAATGCTAGAAAAACGTGATAAAAGTTTGCTGGGTTCAGTTTTTATTCTTAACTTTGCAGGCAGTTAAGTAATTATCAACTATTATCAACATTTAAACCATATAGACAATTTATGAAGAAGATTATTACATGCCTGATGTTGGCTGGTGCGATGGGAGCGCAGGCGCAAATCGCACGATTCTCTGG
>Ga0256407_10013089_pt1 | contig 11150 bp, 3 predicted proteins | sample RumenRJG_04DNA_FD_193489 | JGI IMG/M metagenome (GOLD analysis project Ga0256407, IMG submission 193489) | Bovine rumen microbial communities from Lethbridge, Alberta, Canada - RJG_04 | ecosystem: Host-associated > Mammals > Digestive system > Stomach > Rumen | place: Canada: Alberta | collected... | reverse complement strand
AAATAAAAAAAATAAAAATTAAAAAAATACAAAAAAAAAAATAAACTAAAATAAAAAAATGTCAAATGAAACTGAAACCCAAATAAAAGTAGTTGTCCGTACACGTCCAACCCAACAATTCGCCCAACGAAACCTTTCAATTAACCAACTGGAAAATAAAATATCAATAACAATACCAAAAAATGAAGCGAAAGGATTAATAAACAACCAAAAGGAAAACTGGCAATTTCAATTTGATAAAATTCTCCATAATGTCCCACAAGAAGAAGTATTTGAATATTGTGTTCGTGAAATAATTCAAAGTGCAACAAAGGGAATAAATGGAACAGTATTTGCATTCGGTCAAACTGGAAGTGGTAAAACTTTTACAATAAGTGGTTCTCCTACAAATTTTAATTATAGAGGAATAATTCCAAGAGCAATTAGTCGTTTATTTCAGGAATTAGGATGTAAATCAGATTTTGAAAGTAAAGTTTCAATTTCTTATTTGGAAATTTATAATGAAATTGTATTTGATCTTTTAAATGTTACTAATTCTCTTGAACAAAGAAGTGATATTACTTTTCAAGAAGATGCTAAAGGGAATATTATTGTTAAAGGATTAAGTAAACATGTTGTTAATAATGAAGAAGAAGCTTTTAATTTGTTATTTGAAGGAGAATCTAATAGAACTGTATCTGAACATCAATTAAATAAAGAGTCAACTAGATCACATTGTATTTTCACTATGAGTGTTGAAATGAAAAGTAAAGTTGAATCAAGTGAAAAAGTTCTTTCTTCAAAATTAAATTTTGTTGATTTAGCTGGGAGTGAAAGAGTAAAGAAAACAGGATCAACTGGTATTGCTTTAAAGGAAGCTACTTATATTAATAAATCACTTACTTTCTTAGAACAAGTTGTTGTTGCTTTAACTGATAAAACAAGAAGGAAAGATTATATTCCATATAGACAAAGTAAATTAACTCATATTTTAAAAGATTCAATCGGAGGTAATTGTAAAACTTGTATGATAGCAACAATTTGGCCTGAGGAACCATTTATTTTGGAAACATTATCAACATTAAATTTCGCAAAGAGAATGAAAAATGTAGTTAATGATGTATCAGTAAATACAATTGTAGATACAAATGCATATTTAAAAAAATTACAAAGAGAAGTAAAAGATTTAAAACAAGAATTATTAATGCATAATACATTAGCAAACCGTGGTCAAATAAATTATGATCCATATACACCAGAAGAACAATATATTCAACAACAAATAGCATTAAGATTCTTAAATGGTGAAGATGAGGATATTGACTTTGATTCAGTAAGACAAGCTAGAGAATTATTTAATCAATGTAGAATAATATTCCAAAAGGAATTTTCCCCAGAGTCATTATTAGAAGATAAAAATAAAAGAAGTGAAGAAAGGAAAGATACAAAAAATACAATTCAAAAGCAGAAATCAGTATCAGATGCTAAAAGTGGTGTAGGAGAATTTATAGAAAAACCTTCATTTGGTATTGGAAGAGCACCAAAAGATGCAAGACCAATTTACTCAAATGAACAACCAACAAATTTAAATATTGGTTTACGTGAAAGTCAAACATTAAATAATGAAAATGCATATGTTACTTATAATGACTTAGTAGATGAAGAAGATAAAAATATTAATATTGAAGAAAATAATAATTTAGGTAATGAAAATGCTGATGTTGTCTTAAGGAAAGATGATGAAGAATTTGATGAAGAAATCCCTGAGGATCAAATCCCAGATAAAAATACAGCATTTACTATTTATAAAAGTGAGAATGAAACAGCAAAAAATATAGAAGAACAAATTATACAAACTAATACTGATTTAAAAGGTAAAAAAGATGAAGCTAAGAAATTAGGTGATGAAGGTTCTAAATTAAAGGAACAAATTGATAAAATTAAAGAAGCTTTAAATGAGAAACAACAAAATAAAATGAATTTAGCTGATGAGATGACTAATGTTATTGATGATGAAGAATGTAAATTAATTGATGAGTTAAAAGATGTTAGAAATCATTATAAGGAAACTGTTGATAAGTTTAAAGCTGTTAAAGTTGAAATTAATGAAATGAAAAATAATTTAGATATGTTAAAAGTTAAATATGTTGATTCTTTTGAAAATTGGTTTTTAAGGAAATATAAAATTAATATTCAAGAACATGAATTGAGATTGGCAAAAGCAAAATATGGTGTTAATATTAATGAAGAAGTTGTTAAGGAGAAAATTAGTGATCCTGATGAAGAAGCTTTTAATAATGCTAAAAGGAAAGTACAGTCTATTCATAGGGCAAAGAGAATGGAGAAAGCGATTAAATAAGGTTTTTTTATATTTTTAATCAAATATTTTTTTATTTTTTTTAGTTTTTTTTTTAGTTTTTATTTTTTTTAATGTATATTTTTTATTTTTTTTATATTTATTTTTAAATATGAATATTAAAAATTCATTTTTTCTATTTAATAATATTATAAATAGATATTTAAAGGATGCAATATTTAAATTTTATTTAAAATATTTTATTAGGTAAATATAAAATTTAAAATTAATAATTCGAAATTTCATAAATTTCTAGAAATCCTAAACTAAAAAAATATAAAACCAACAAAAAAAACAAAAATTAAACATAAAATTGAAAATGTCCTATAATCGAAATTACCATAAAAGTTACTCTTCATATGACAATTATGGACAAGGAAATTATAGAAATAATAATAACTATCAAAGAAACAATAACAATTATAACTCAAATTACCAAAGAGATTATTACGAATATAATAATAACTATCAAAGAAATAATAACAATTATAACTCAAATTATCAAAGAGACTATTACGAATATAATAATAACTATCAAAGAAATAATTATTATAATGAGCCATATCAAAACAATAATTCCTATTATAATCAAAATTATTCAAGAGGAGGATATCGTGGATTTGCAACTGAAGATAATAGACAAAATTTCGATAATTATTATTTAAATAAAAAAAAAAATTTCGATAATTACAATCAAAATCAAAATCAACAAAAATATAAAAAATATGAAAGTTACCAAAATCCAACAAAAGAAGAAATAAAGGAAGAAGATATAAAATCAGAAATTGACGAAAATGAAATTCAATCATATAATAAGAAAATAAATGAAACAATTTCAATAGAAAAATTAAGAGAATATTGTGAATCAAAAGAAAATAAAGACAATATAAAATTAGTAGCAAAAAATTGTCCAATAAATACTTATATTCAATTAATAGATTTATCAATAGCGATTAAAGGACCAGAAGAAGAAAAAGCATATTTAGATCATCCTGAATATACATCATTAATAAGAAGAGGAAATACAATATTAGAAAAATATGATATAAATAATAATTATGAATATTCAATTTTATTAAGAAAAGGTATGAAAAAATTTATTGATATACCATTTAAATTTTATCTTGAAAGAAAAAATAAAACAGAAGAAAAAAAATATAAATTAAATATGACAAATGAATATTTTTCAACATTACAATATATTTTTTATCCTGTTTTAGAAAGTATTGAAGATGGATATTTAATTGAAATAATAAAATTAATGAAAGCAAATGGTGAAAATGCTCAAATTTCCTATAGTAAAAAATTTAATTTTTGGGTTATTGCTTCAAAAAATGTTTGTTTATGTGCAAAAAATAGAAATGATTTAGAATCATATAATCCAAGAACAAGAGATGGAAATCCAACAAGATATTCTTTCGCTTATGTAATTGGACATTGTTGGTTTGATATAATTGATAATTTTTCAAATGAAGAAATTGAAAATTTAAAAAATTATTTAGATAATAAAACTTTCGTAGGTGAATATGTAGGAAATCAATATCATCAACATTTAATTCGTTATATGAAACATACAATATTATTTTTTGGTATTGTAAAAAATGAAAGTAATGAAAGTTCTATTCCAGTTATTGAAGCTTTTAAAATATTTAAAAAATTTAAATTAGATGTTGTTCCTTATGAATATATTTGTACTTGTGAAACTTTCGATGAATTATGTGAAAAATTAAAAAATTTATATATTAGAATCGCAGAAAGTTCAATTATTGATGAAGAAGAAGGAAGTGTTATTTATTTATCTAGAACTAGAGCAAGATATCAAAATTCTGATATTAAATTTAGAGATAGTGATAAAGTTTTAAGTTTATGTAAATTGAAAACTTGGGAATATAGAGTTTATAGGAAATTAAGAGAAAAAATTAAAAATAATTTATTAGATAAGAATTTTAATGAGGAATCAAGAAGAAAAATTTCACAATTTTTTGAAGAATTGAGATTAATGTTACAAGGATTTAATTTACCTATGCCATTAGAATTTTATTATAAAGTTGCAGAAACTGCTTTTGAATTTGCTAATTTTTATAAAGATAAATTTAAGGATGATAATAATCCTTATGGAGAATTAGATTTACATGGTAGTTATATTGATTTTTTAGAAACTATACATTCTATTGTTGATGATACTGTTACTTTGAAAAGTAGGATAATTCAACAAAATAATATTTTGACTTATGATTATTTAATTAAGAATACTTTGAAAAAGAAAAAAATTGTTGAAATTATTATTTATGCACCTCCTTGTTATTTAAGTGAGGAATTTTTAAAAAATTTAGCTAATAAATATAAAATCCAAATTATGAATACTTTTCTTGATCAAAATTCTTATGGGAATATTGAGAGTGATATTATTATTTATCATATTAATATGCATAATTTTAGAAATATAAATCAATTAGGTAAAAATCAATTTATTTTTGTTTTTGGTATGAATAGTGCAGAAATTGATAAATCAAAAGAAAAATTTAAAGAAAATATGAAAAATCCACTTTTTATTTCTTATAATACAAATAAAAGTTTACTTCCTTTTATTAAATGTGAAAATAATACAGAAAAATTAGATGATTTATTTAGTTATTATACTAGAGAAAGTATAAAATATACTCTTAACTTGAAAAAAAAATTTGATACCCAATTAAAAATTTATGAAAAATTCGAAGAAGACAAAAAATCAGAATACGAAAAAGAAATAGATGAAACAATAAATAAAATAAAAGAAGAATTAAAAGAAATAAAAGCAGAAGATATTAAAAACGAAACATTTTTAGTAGATAATGGAAATTTAATACAATTTGAATCAAATACAAATGAAAAAAATAAATTAAAAGCATCAAAATATAAAAACAGTCCATATATTGATTTATATGAAGAGCATAAAAATCCTTATGAACCATTAAAAGAGAAATTCCTAAATTATGAAAGACAAAAAATCCAAAATCAACAAATGAAAGTTGAACTCTCAACAAAAACATCTTCAAATATAAAAAGAATAATAATTTTAATCCCAATGACAATTCCTGGTAATGGAAAAACTTATTTTATAAACCAATTAAAACCAATGATAGAAAAATATGGTATTTACTTTATTTCAATATCATCTGATGATATTAGAAGAAAAGTAATGGATGATATGATGAAGAAAAATTATAGAATGACAGAAAATGAAGCTTTTGAAAAAAGTGGTAGAACAGCTAATTTTTTATTTGAAAAACAATTAGCTGAACAATTTAAATATATTTATTATAATAATAGAATAACAGATGCTATGATTTATATTGATAAAAATCATCCTCCAAATGCAATTAATAGATCAACTGAACCAATAAAAAAATTTTTAAAAGATAATTATAATTCAAGATTTCAATTAGATCTTCAATATGTTGCTTTGATTCCAGATTGTATAAATTACTTTGAATTTTCTAATGAAATTACTGCTTATATTCCTTTTTCTTTATCATATTTTATTCAATGTTATTTAAGAGTTAAACATAGAAATGATCATCCTACTTTAAATGGTGATACTAAGAATTTAATTAATATTTTTGGAACTTTTATTAAAAATTTTATTAATGTTTCACTTAAGGAAAATAGTATTATGATGTTTCAAAAATTAGATAAAGCTATTCAATTACCTTTTACTGATGAAATGGATGATTCTTTATTACCTGAAGAATTAGTAAAAGCTGCTAAAAATTTTTTTTTTAATATTATGAATGATCATTATTCTAAAATTATTTCAAGTCCTTCATCAGAATATTTTGAAAAATGTATTAATTCATTTTATCCTAAAGGAAATGAATTTTTTGGTACTAAAAATTTAGTTTCTTCAACAGCTGAACCTATTATTACTAAATTATTTAATATGAATATGAAAAATGATCTTTATGGGAAAGTTACTAATTTTATTTATTTAGGGATTTTATTTAAAGGAGAAGATAATTTTGTTAAAATAAGAACTAAAATAAGTAAAGGATTAAAGAGTATTAAAGAAAATTTAAAAATTGAAAATGAAGAAATTGATGATTTAATTTATTTAATTCGTATTGTAAAAGGATTTAATTTACCATCAAATTGGAAATTTCCACATAAAGAACATATAAATTTATGGCATTGTACATTATTATTTAAAGGAAATAAAAATTTAAATGAAATAAAAAATGAAAAAGCATATATTCAATTTAAAGAAAGTGAAATAGTAAAAGTAAAATTAATTGGAATTATTTATATTCCAAATAAAACAATTGTAATGATAATTAAAATTCAAAATGGAATTGTTTCAATTAATAAATATCCTCATGTTACTTCTTTTATTAATCAATATGCACCAAAAACTTCTAATGAAGTTTTAGAAAAAGTTCTTTTAAATAAGGATGCTTTAGATAAATATAATAGTATTATTAATGGGAATAATGATATTAATACAGATAATGATTTTATTCAAAAATATAATTTGACAATTAATAAAGAAGATGTTGTGGCTTATTTAAATTTATTTTGCAAAGATGTTGATATTGAAGGAGTTATGCATGCTTTTGAATAATAATTTTAAAGGGAGTTTAATATTTAATATTTTTTTATTTTTAGTTTAATTTTTATATAAAAAATGAAGAATTAGTATATTTTTTTTTTTGGTTTTTTTACATTATTGGGGGATTATTGAATATATTATTTTAATTAATATAATAAATTATTTAATGTATCAATATTATTAATTAAAAAAACTAATTATTAAAATAAATTAAAAATTACTTTTTAAAAAGTAAATATGCTTTTTTTTTCATATTTTAAAAAAATGATATTAATTTTATTCTTTTTTTAACTTTTCAGGTTTAATTAACCATTTTTTCTTTTAATTAAGTAATAAATTATTATCAAGTAATTAATTATTAAATACATTTGATTTGATTATGTTTTTGATAAAAGGATTATATTATTTTGTTTTCATCAAAAATTTATTAAAAATATTAATTAATGATTAAAAATTTAATTATAATTATTAATTATCGTCATCATTGATATTTTTTTCTAATATCCATTCCTTTTTTTCTCATATCCAATTTCTCAAAAACAAATTATCAAAAAAAAACAAAACTAGATAAACTAAAAATCGAAATAAAAAACTTAAAATAAATCCTCAAAAGTGAAAAAAAATATATAAATATATTTAAATAAAAAAATATATTAAAAAAAAAATGATAAATAACAATCAAGAAGATAAAAACGAAGAAAAACCTGATGAAAAAACAAACAAATCTCAAAATTCCTTTGAAAAAGAAATAAAACATAAATCAAGTGAAAATTCAAAAATAAACATAGTAAACGATAATACAAAAACAGTAGAATTATCTCCAGTAATAATTCAAAATTCTCTTCAAAATGAAGAAGCACTTCAATTTTATCCAACAACAATTAAAGATAAAATAAAATTTTATTTTTATTTGAAAATTTTACCATTTATGAAAAAATATAAAAAAGATATAATTTTATCAATAATAAACATTTCAGCAATAATAATTTATGCATTTTCTTTAAGAGGATGTGAAGGTGATCCAACTGAATGTACAATTAAAAGAGGAATTATATTTTATGTTACTGTTGGTGTTTTAACTGTAATTTCTTGTCTTTTAATTTCAACTTATTTAGCTTTTGCTATTTATACTTGTTCTTCTTTTTATCATTTAATTTATTTAATTCCTATTTATATTTTTTTCTTTACTCAATTTACTGGAACTGATGCTGTTGATCATGGAACTTATAATTCAATTGGTTTTATTTTTTTTTTATTTGTTTTAGTTCCTTTAGTTATTTTCATATTGAAAATTATTAAATTAATTAGAGAAAAAGAATATAGGAAACTTGTTATTATTTTTCTTATTATTGCTATTATTATTTTTTTATATAAAACTATTCCAAATTTTTCTTGTGAAAATTGGGATAGAGGTTTAAATAATACTTTTATTGATAATGATTTAAATAAATATGCTTGTAAAATTGTTACTCCTAGAAAAAATAAATGTATGATTGATTCACTTGATGGTGTTTTTGACTTTTCAAAAATTTTTCGTCCATCATGTTCAGCAAAGGGAATATTAAAAAATGAAAAGAAAATATTTTTAAAAAATATAGGAACATTATATAATAATGAAAGTAAATTAAATCATTTTGGATATCCAATTACAGCAAGAGATAAATTCTCAATGGAAGATAAGGGTTTATTAAAAGAATATATGCATTATGTTAATAAAGAAACTATTAAAATGGATTTATTTGATGAAAAACATTATCCAAATGAACCAAAACCAGAAGTTGAATTATTTTTCGATGAAAATAATTATGGTCATATAAAAATGAATGTAATATTTAATGAAACATTATCAAGAGAAAGAAATGAAATAGCAAAAACGAAAAAAACATTATATGACAATGTTTTAATAATATATATAGATGCAATATCAAGAAATCAATTTAAAAGAAAATTAGGTAAATTAGCAAATTTAATAGAACCATATATGAAATATGAAAAAAATTATGAAAAAAAAAAATTCTCAGCTTTTCAATTTATGAAATACAATACAGTAAAAGGTTTAACATTACCAAATATAAAAGCAATGTTTTACGGAATTCAACTTGATGAAAAAATAGGAACAAACTATGTAAAATATTACAAAGATCAAGGTTTCATAACAGGACATACAGGAACAACATGTGGAAGAGAAATATTCTCAATTAATTCATTAATTCTAGATCAAGATTTAGATTATAATTCATTTGATCATGAGAATATTGCTATGTTTTGTGATCCTAATTTCTTTGATTATAGATATCCTCTTCATAAAGGAGTTGCATCAGTTATTAAAAGATGTTTATATGGTAAATATGGTTTTGAATATGCAATGGAATATTCACTTTTATTTTGGAAAACATATCCAAATAATAAAAAAATGTATAGAGTTCATTTTAATGAAGGTCATGAAGGGACAATGGAACTTGTATCATATTTAGAAGAGCCACTTTATATTTTTGTAAAAAAATTTTTTGATGAAGAATTATTAAATAATACTATAATTTTCTTTGTTAGTGATCATGGTAATCACATGCTTGGTCCATGGCAATTTATAAGACCAGATGATTATCTTTTAGAATCTACTTTAGCAACTTTATTTATTATGGTTCCTAATAATGATTTATTATATAATAGTGGTATTTATAATAATTTATATGATAATCAACAAGTTTTTATTACTCCTTATGATATTCATGATACTTTAATTCATCTTGCTTTAAATGATAATATTGATAATAAAGGTGATTTATTTTATGATGTTAAGGAAGGATATAGTAGGAGAGGAGCAAGTCTTTTAAATAAGATTAATCCTTTGGAAAGATATTGTGAAAATCCTAAATTTGATTATAAAATCGCACCTTCGGATTGTAAGTGTAAGTTACCTAAGAAAAAAAAGAAGTAATTTTTTTGTTTTTATTGATTAAATTTTTAGAATTCGATATTTTGGTTTTTTGGTTTTATGATATATATATTTTTTTTTAAAATATTAAAAATTGATTTTTTATTTAATTATTAATTATAATTTTAAATTTGAAAAATATTTAATGAATAATTAACTAAAAGATTGGGAATTGAGACAATCAGTAAATATTTTTTATTTTTTTTACAAATCATTTTTATTAAATGAATTTAATTATAATTTTATTATAACTTATTTATTTATAAGAGCTTTGTTAATAAATAGTAAGAAAATTATGAGTATAATTAGGTACTAATGAAAATGTATTTGCTAAATCAATAATGGATTATATAATAACCAATTTAATCAATTGAGTGAATTCAATAAACTCAAATTCTTAATTAAATCAAATTATTTCTTAATATAATTTTTCAACAAAAAGATATTGAATAAAAAAGATTATTGAATTTTCTAATGGAAATTAAGTTATCAATTGGAAAACATAAACATGAAAAAAATTTTATAATAAATATTTAAAGGAATAATATTTATATTCTTAATAACAAAATAGAATCAATTAAAGAAGGAAAATTAGATTTAGTAAATAAATTCAAAATTTTGGAAAATGATGTAAATAAAGATAAAATAAAGATTTCCTCTCTTGAATATAAAATTAATAATTTAAAAATAAATAATTCTTATTTTGAAAATGAAATAAAAGAATTAGAAATGAGAAATTATTCTCTTAAAAAATAAAATTATTATATATTGAAATACATTGAAATTTTTATACATAAAAAAATTCAATGTCCATATATTTTATACAAATTAAAATAGAATAAATAGTTTTATTATATTTATTATTAAATTCAATATTAATTAATTCTTTATTATTATTGTGAATTTTTCAATTGTTTAATGTTTAAAAACAAATAAATAATTTTTTTATTCATTTATATTTATTTTTGAATTTAAATATTTATATATTTTCAATATATTCTAAAAAGAATGTTAATTATTGAAAGAATTAGCATATAAAATAAAAGTTTAAAAACACAAAAAAAATAAAAAAAAATAATGGATTGATAAAAGAATAAAATCCAACAATATTATATTTACTTTTACTTTTCCAGTCCAAGGACAATGATGGTCATAATTCATAATAAAAATATCTCATCTTTTACAATGATAAGATTTAAAAAATGTAGGAATAATAATAATAAAAATTATTCATAGTTAATAATAAAATTTTTTTTTTTTGAATATTATTTTTCAAAAAATTTTTGATTGATTGT
>Ga0256407_10013087_pt1 | contig 11151 bp, 5 predicted proteins | sample RumenRJG_04DNA_FD_193489 | JGI IMG/M metagenome (GOLD analysis project Ga0256407, IMG submission 193489) | Bovine rumen microbial communities from Lethbridge, Alberta, Canada - RJG_04 | ecosystem: Host-associated > Mammals > Digestive system > Stomach > Rumen | place: Canada: Alberta | collected... | reverse complement strand
TATCGAATAAATAAAATTCATTTATAAAAAGCTTCATTTAAAAATTATTCAAATAATTTAGTTTAAAAGTTAATTAAAATATAATATAAAAAAAATAGCAGTTTCTAAATTTATTTAAAATAATAACCCATAAAAATAATTTATTAATTATCTTTTTATTATAATATTTCAAAATTTCCCAAATACTAAATCATCATAAAATCAAAATTAAATAAATTATTACAAATAAAAAATAATGGATAAGATTAAAAGTATAAAAGAAAAATTTTATTTACTTAAAAAACATTTGAGAAATGATCAATATGAATCAATAAGAAAATATCCAAATATTTCTTTATATAAAATATTAAAAATAATGAAAAAAAAACTAAATGAAGAAAAAGAAAAAAAACAAATTTCCAGAAATGAAAAAAATCAATTTCAAACTATTTTTTCAAATAAAGATCAAAATATAAAATCAAATAAAAATAATAATCTTTTTGATAATAAAATTCAAAATATAAAAGATTTAAATGATGATAAAAAAAAACAATTGAAAGATGAAATTAAAAATGAAAATATAATTAATAATCAAATTAATTATCCCTCAGATAAAAAATCAAATATTTATTATTTAAATAATAATAAACAAAATGAAGAAATCAAAAAAAAAAATGTTAAAGATTTAATAAATATTGAAAGTGATTCTTCAAGTTTAAAATCTAATATTGAAAAAAATAATATTTTTAAAGAAGAAAAAGATAATAAAGAAAAAGATTGTTATAATGATAATTTTGATGAAAATATTTTTGATAAAAAATATATGTTAAGTCCTCATAGTGATTTTTCAAATAATAATTATCCTAATAATAGTATTCATTTAGATGAAGATATTGAAATGGAAAAAAATGAACAAATAATGAATAATCAATATTATTTAAATGATAATAATTCAAAAAATAATACTAATAATAATAATCTCATAAAAACTAATTTAGAAAAAAATAAAATAAATATTAATAAAAATGATTTAAATCAAAAAGTAAAAATAAATCAAAATAAAAAACATAAAATTATTAATTTATATGATAAAAAAAACTTAGATGAAAAAAAATTAATCAAAAAGAATTTAAAAGATAATAAAGATGAATTTATTAACAATAATAATAATCTTAATAAATCTTATAATTCTCCATATAGAAATATGGATATTGATATAAATAATACAAAAAATTTTAAAGATAATAAAACAAGAAATTTAACAATAAATAATAATAATTCAAATATTGGAGATAATAATAATAATATAATAGTAAATCAAACAAATATTTTTTTCACAGAAATTCCTGTGATTAATTTAGATAAAATTACTCAATCAGAAAATAAATTAGGAAAAGTAAAAGATATTATAAATATAAATAATAATATGAACATAAATACAAATAATATTAATAATGTTAAAAATGATATTAAACAAAATAATCAAAATATAAAAAAAATTCCTTTATTAAATCAAAAGAAAGATTTTTATAAAAAAGAAAATAATAAAAATGAATCATCACAACAAATATCAAATAATAATAGTTTAAATGATGAAGAAGAAAAAAATAAAAAAATAATAAAAGATAAAAAAAAAATAGAAAAAGAAATTGATTTAAATAAAAATATCCAATCAAAATTAAAAGATAATCCTTATGTTTCTTTAAATGGTACTCAAATAAAATTAAAATTAGATGATAATCAATTATATATTTTTAATGATAATTCAAATAATAAATCAGAAAATAATAATAATATAAAAAAAGAAACTTCTATAGAAAAAAATGATATAAAATCAACATCAAAAAGTTCAATTTTAAATAATAAAATATCAAATTTAAATGATAATAAAAATAGTATTAATAACATAAAAGATAAAAATATTAATAAAGAATCAAATTATAAAAAAAGTATAAATGATAATAAAAATTTATCTTTAGAGAAAAAAAAAGATAAAGATATAGAAATAGGATATTTTACAAAAAAAGAAAAATCTGCTTATTTATTAAGTCAATTACATTCAATAATAAAAGAAATGAAAGAAAATTTTAAAATATATTATCAAGATGACTATAAAAATAATAGAATTTCAAAAACTTTAGAAGATATTTTAAATAGTATTTCAGATTTAGAAAAATTAGAAATTAATAAAAGAAGAAAAAGTTCTTGTAAACAAATTCCAAAATTAATTTCAATTTTATTTAAAAGTTTAGAAGAAGAAAAAAAAAGTGATTTTTTAATAAGAAATGTTATTTCAATTTTAGATTCAGTTAAATGTTTTTTCCATGAAATGAAAATAAATTATTATGAAAAAGAAAAAAATGTTCCAATTCGTTTTTCTCAATTAAAAACAGTAATAAAGTATATTTATTCACTTTTTAAAATTAAAAGTTTTAATACAAAAACTTTAAAAGAATATATTAAAAGAGATGATAATAAAAAAATTATTAATTTTACAAAATGTTATAAAACATATCAAAATAGTAGTGATAAATTATTTAATTTATTAAAAAAAATTTCTGATGATAAACAATTTAAAAAATATGATAATTTAACTTTATATTTAGAAATGGATCCTTGTAAAATAAAACATTATTCTGAATTGTTTAAACAAGGAAGAAAAATGATTGATTTTATTTTTGATTATATTGATAGAAGTAATTCAAATGAAAAGAAAGTAAAATAATTTGGAAATATAATATAAATTCAATTATAATTTATTTGATAATAAATATATAATTTATTTACTAATAAATATATATTATAAAATAAATCTTATTTAAAAAAATAATTTAATATTATAATTGTTTTAATAAGTAATAATATAAATTTTTATTGTTTTATTTACATTATTTTAAAAAAAATTTATTCTTTCATTTTAAAAATCTTTAAATCAATTTTAGATTTAAATCTCAAAAATATATCCCTAGTTTTTTTAATATTATATTTTTCTCTATAACTCATATATTTTATTCTATTCTTTTCAATATTTTTTTCAATATCAATTAATTTTATTTTTTTTTCAAATTTTTTTGAAATTGAATCAAAACTTCTTTTCATATCAGCACTAAAAGAAATATTATTAATATTTTGTAAATTACTATTATTATTATTAAAAAGTGTAATTTTCTTATTTTTATTTTTAATAAGTTGTTTATTATTTGTTGAAGGAATTTTATCATATTTATTTTTTTTTAAAAATGAATTTTTTTGATTAATTAATTTTATAGGAACTTTTTGATTTATTGTTTCTAAATATTCATTTGAATTATCTTTAGTTATATGATTATCACAAGAAGAAATACTAAAATAAGAAAAAAAATTATTATTATTATTATCTTTATTAATATTAGAATTTGAAATTGAATTTAAAAAATTTTTATTTTGATTACTATATATTATTCCTCTTTTTTGAGAATAATTTTTATTTAAATTTAAATTCAATTTATTAATATTATTATTTTTCATATAACAATGAAAATTACTTGTTAACATTTTTGATGATGAATAAATATTTTTTTTTGGTATTTTATCTTCGAAAATTCTTAATTTTGATGTGAATAAATTTTTTTCTTTCTTATCACTTTTTTCAATTTCTTTTTCATTACTTTCACTTTTTTCTTTTTCTTTTGAAAAATAATTAAAAAACTTTTTTTCATTATGTGAATAACTATTACATTGAGAAATTTTATTTTGTGTATTTTTAATTTTTTTTTTCCTATGATTAAATGCTTTTTCTTTAAATTCATTCTCCCAAAAATTATTAAAATCTTTTTCTTCTTTTTCAAAATTAATAAAATGAGAAATTGAATTATGAAATTCAGAAAAAGTATTAATTTTGATTTTTCTAATTTTAATTAATTTATTTATAATTTCCATTATTTTAATTTTAATTAATTCATATTCTTTTATTTTAATTGAATCATCTACTTCATAAAACATTGGATATAATTTTTTATCTAATTTTAAATATTCTCCATTTTCACTAATGCATTTTATAAAAAATAAATTTATATTATTTTCATAATCTAAATCGTCAAAACCAAAAATTTCATTTGAATTACTTGTAAATAATTTAAAATCAAATTTTTGATTATAAAATATATTAACTGCATTTATGTCTTTTGCATATGATTCAATTTTTTTATCTTCATTTATTAATTTTTGATTCATTGTTAATAAATGTTTAAATATATTTTCTTCTAAATTTGATTTAAATTTTATTTTATTATTTGATAATAGAGAATTCAATTTATTAATATAATAATTAATAACATTTATAATTTCTTTAAATTTTAAATTCATTCTAATTTCAAAATCACCTTCTTTTAAAAAATATAAATAATTATTTTTAATTCCAATATCCAAAACAATATTTCCTTTTTGAATTTTATTAATAAGAAAACTTTGAAATAATTTATTATGTAAATATTCAATATTAAAATTTCTAAAAATGAAACTATTTAAAATAAAAAAAATATAATCTTTTTGATTTTTATCAATAGCAAATTTAACATATTTAATAAAATTTTTCTTATTTAAAATTCCAAAATGACATTCTGAAGAAGTAATAATAGAAGCAGTTCTTTTTCCTTTAATATCATATGAAGCAAAATCTCCAAATTTTTCTCCAGTAAATAAACTTTTAATAAATATATATTCAAATATTATAAAAGTATTATATCTTTCTTTTTCTTTTATTGTTTTTAATTTGTATTTATTTATTCTATTTATATAATCATTTGTTGATAAATCTATATTGTCATTTTTTTCTTTTTCTATTTCTGAAAATGAATTTTTTGATTTTGGTTTTGATTTTATTTTTTTTATTGAATTTTTTAATGATTCTAATTTTATTGATATTAAAGAATTTGAACTATATCTATTTGAATTTAATATTTTTTGTTTTTCTGATTCTGAGATATAATTTATTATTATTTCACCATTATTAAAAAATTTTATAAAATTAAATTTTTCAATATTTTTTTTTTCTTCTATTGTAAAATATGAAAAAATTGTTTGTAAATCAATACATTTAATTTTTTTTCTTGTTTCTGAAGATAATATAATATTTATTTTACCAAAATCAATATCATTTATTTCAATTGGATATGATTTATAATTTAAATTAATTGTTTTATTTAATAATTCTTTTTCTCCATATCCTATTAAAAAACCTAAATAACGATAATATTCAATTATTGATAAATTTTCTTTTTTTTCTCTTGGTATTAAAATATCAATTTTACCATTTAATATAATAAAAAAATTTCTTCCCTCTTCACCATATCTTAATACTAATCTATTTTTTGGAAAATAATTATATGAAATAAAATTTATTATTTTTAAAAGGTGATTATTTGTATTTTCTAAATAAGCTTTTTTTATAATATTATAAAATTCTGTTAAAGTTATAAAATATTTTAAAATTATTTCATTCTCATTTTCTGTTCTAAAATTAGGATATTTTTTTAATATTGATATAATAGAATTAAAAAGATCATTTTGACTTTGATAACGAATTTTTTGAAAATTACAATATGATGTATATATTGTATTAAGATAATATATTTTATTATGTTCTTCATTTTCTTTTTTTTTATCTTCTTTTATTTTGATTTGTATATTTTTATTTGATTTCTTTGATTTATTGAATATATTATCATCAGAAAAATTTAATTTATTATTTTCCATGTTTGAAATGTTATTAAATATAAATAAAATTAATAGTATGATAAGGAATTTCATTCTTTTTCATTTCAATAAATAATTAATATATTTATTAAAAATAAAAAAATTCCTTATTAAAAAATATTTTTTTCTAATTTCAATTATTTACTATATAATATTAAACACAAATATTATAAAAACAAAAATATAATTATAAAAATAAATACATATATATTATATTTATCTGATTAATTTAAAAAAAAAACTGACATTAAATAATTATACAAAAATCATATGATTCCTTAAAAAGGAAAATAAAAAAAATAAAAGGTAAATACGAAAAAAATACCATAATATAATGTATAGATATATAATTTTTTTTTATTATATCTATTAATAAATGTTCATAATTGACCATATATCATAAATCAAAAAACAAAACAAAATTCAATAATAAAAAATACAAAAATACAATAAAAAATCACAATTGATTATCCCTATTTAAACAAATAAAAAAAAAAAATTCAAATTATTAATTTATTTCTTTTATCATACATTTGAAATAAGTTTTTCCAGCTCGAAAAACCATATTATTTTTAATTTCGAATTTTGAATTAATTAATAACCAAATTCCATTTGTTGAAGGTTTAACATCATTATTTTCAATAGAATAAAATCCATCATAAATAAAGAAATTTTCATTTATTTCATCATAGAAAAAAGTTAATTGTATTCTACTTATTCCTTCAATATAAGGTAAAACAATATCATTATCTTTACTTTTACCAATTATTATACTTTTTTTTTCAATATATTTAAATTTTTCTTTATTTTTATTATTTACATCAATAAAAACTTCATTTGAATTTGATTGAATAATAAAATCAACATAACAATTATTATATATTAAAAAAGTATATTTTACTTCTGGTTCAATAGAAATATTTTTTTCTATTTTTAAAAAAATTCCATTTCCATTTTTAAAATCTTTCATATAAAATTTACTATTAAAAATTTCAATATCAAATTGATGAGGTTTAATATTTATTTCATCTTCAATTAAAAAATCAATTTCTTCTTCTTCATTTTCTGGATTTGAACTTGAAAATGAACTTGAAATACTTTTTTCATTATTTGGAATTTTTGAACCAAAAGTATAAATTATAGGATTTAAATTATTTTTTACTATTTTTATATCTCTTTTTTTTGATTTTAAAATATTTTGATTTATTATTATTTCATCATAATTTTTTTTTGTTTCATTTGATAATTTTATAAATAAAATTTCTTTATTTTCATTTTTTTTATTTTGATTTACATTAATATTATTTATTGAAAATAAACTATTTCTAAATCCAATATTTGAATTATTTAAATTTTGATTTTCTATAGAATTTGTATCTTGTAATATATTAGCTTGAATTGTATTTATATGTGAATCATTATAATTTTCATTTTCATTTTCATTTTCATTTTCTTTATTTTTTTCATTATCATTTTCATTATTATTATTATTATTATTTCCTATATCATTTTCTATTTCCGCTTTTTGAATTGAATTATATTCTCCTATTATGCATCCCATTTTTTTATTATGAAAAAAATATTTAATAGGTTATTTATTTTTTAGTTTATTTAAAACAATAAAAGATTTTTTTTCCACTTTAAAATGAAATAAAAAAATTATAAAATTATATTATATAGATTATTTCAGTTTTATTATTTATAATAAATTTAAATAATTTTTATTTATTAATTTTTTCCTCAGAAAACAATATATTTAATTGTCTTTAATTAATTTTTTTAATGAATACTTTAGACTCATTAATTACATTTTTTATTTGTTTGATAATAATAATCTTATCATCAATGTTTTTCAATAGTTATTTCTTTTCATATAAAAAAAGAAAAACAAAAGAAGATATTTTAATTTTAGAAAAAAGTATTTTCACATTAATATGTTATATTTTTTATATGATTGTTTGTTTTTATTGTATTTTAAATGATGGAGAAGTAAAAATAGTAAAAGAAAATTTTTTTAAATTACAAATTTTAATTTATAATTTATTCATAACAGGATTTATTTTATTTAGATTATTTTTATCTTATGAATTTTATTTAACTTTTAAAATACCAAATTATAATTTTAATTCAATTATTTATAATAATAAATTTCAATTAAGATATGAAATTATTATAATAGTAATTTGTTTTATATTAAATTATTCAAATATAACATCATTTAATAATTTTAAATATTCAGATAAAGAAAATATTCCTTTTTATATATTTGATTCATTTAAATGGTTTATTTTTTTAATAATTTCTTTTATTTCTCTAACTTACTATTTATTGACATTTAATATAATTTTACCAATAATATTTAAAACAAAATTTAAATTAATAAACATATGTAAAAAAAATATATTTTTATCTCTATTACATTTACTTTTTTCAATATTAAATGGATTTGGAATATCCCATTATAAAATAAAACAACAACCAGAAAGTAATTTTTATAATTTATCATCATACATTTCATTATTTTTTATATTAATAGAATACATAATAGAAATGTATTATTTAACTCAATCAAAATTTTGTTTTTATAAATTAAGAACAACATTAGTATATTCTCTTAGAAAAATAATAAAAAATGAAAAAGAAAGAAGAAAATCTCAAAATTACAATTTAAATTCTTTATTAGATGAAAATTCAAATTTATCATTATCTTCATCAATGCAATCATCAATTTCTTTAGATTCAATTACAATTTCAGGTGATGAAGAATTAATTGAATGTTATAAAAATGGATATATATTTGAAGATTATATTTTTGATTTTTATGAACAAATATTAAATATTTCTTTAATTTCTATTGATAAAATTTATCAAACTTCAAGATTTAGTGAAAGGGCTCAAACTAGAAATTTAAGAGAAGCTTTTAATATTAGTGGTACTTTATCTTCTAATAAAAGTAAATCTAATTCTAATAATTTTTTATTTAATAAAATTGATAGTAAAAATTATCAATTTTATAAAAATCAAAATAAAGATGATTTTAAAGATTTTAATTCTATTTTATTTGATACTGAATCAATAATAAATGATTCTTGTGATTTGAATGTTAATATTTCTACTTATAATATTAATAATGTTATTAATGTTTTAAATTTTAAAAAAATCAATATTAAAAATGTTACTAATTCACTTTTAAATCATTTTAATATTTTTAATAAATTTAAAGATTTTTCAAATTATAAAAGTTTAATTAGTTCAAATGTAAAAGAAGAATATTTTAATCATTTAAATAATTTTTCTTTAAAAACATATGATAAAAAATATCAAATTCATATATTTAAAAATGATAAATATACAAATGAATTAGATTTAATGTTAGAAAAATATTTTGTTTATATTACAAATACAACAAATACATTTTTACCTTTATTATATGGTGTTTTTTCAATAACAATAAATAATATAGAACCTTTTTTAATTTTAATAACAAATAATTCTTTAGTAGAAAATATACAAAAAGATACTTTTTCATTTTGGCAACTTGTACGTTTTTCAAATAATAATGTAGAAAGTTTATCCTCATCTCAAAATTTAAATAATTCATTTATTGTTAAAAATGATCCAATTTTTGAAAGAAATTATGAAATTGAAACAAAAGAAGATGATATTAATTATAATAAAATAGAATTAAAAAATTATAATGATTTTATAGAAATTTTACAAAAAGATTTAAATATATTAAAAAATATGAATTTAAAAAATTTTAATTTACTTATGATGTATTATGAATATGAAAATACTCAAAAACATGAAAAAAAAGGTAAAATTTCTATTCAAAAAAAAGGAAGTAAAGTTGAAATTATTAATATTGGTTCAATTAATGATAGTAATAATTCTACTATTTCATTTTCAAATGAAATTGAAAATCAATTTATAAATGATAATATTGATAATAATTTAAATGATGATAATTTTTTAGATTTAAATGATGAAATTAATATTTGTAGTTATGATGGGACTTTTCATCATTTTAATTGTTTATGTTATTTTATGTTTGAAAATTTATTTGATTTAAAACAAAGTTTTTTTAACATTAATAATAATTTATGGGATAATTTTATTCAAAATATTCAAAAATATTTTGCAGAATATAAAAAAAAAAAGGATTAAAAAAATATTTTATATATTTCTATTTTAAAAAATAATTTAAATATATTTATTTAAATTTTTTTTTTAATTTAAATTAATATTAATTAAATTTATTTTGATTATGGATCAAACAACAAAAGAATTTTTAGATTATTTATGTTATATTGGATTAGTTTCTGATGATTCGGTACATAATTTTTTAAATTGTTTATATTCAAATATAAATTCATCTGATAAATTAAAAGAAATATTAAGAAATACATTTTATTTTTATATAAAATCATTAAATGAAAACTTTCTAAAAAATATAAGTTCAATTGTTGTAAATAATTTTTTTGTAAATAAATTAAAAGTTAATATTAGATTAATTAATCCAATATTTAAAATATATCAAAAATTCAATTTTAAAAGAGTTAAACAATTTTTTTATCTCTGGTTTAAAAAAACTTTTTCATTTAATACTAATAAAGAATATTATCTAAAATTTTGGAAAAAAGTTGAAAATAAGTTAGATGAATATAATGAAGATGAATCTTTAATTAATAATTTTTCTTCAAATAAAAAAAAATTTAATAAAAAATTAATTAGAAATTCATATTTATCAAGTTTTCAAAATTCAAGAACTTTAAGAAGTAGAAGTAATAATTCTTCAAGAAGTATTATTCAAGATTTTATTAATAGACAAGATGAATATAATAAAAAGAAAAAAAAGAATAAAGAATATTTATTTAAACAAAATGAAGAAGAATATAATTTATTATATACTTTTTTTCCTAAAGTTCAAGGAAGAACATTAGAAAATAATAAAAGCAATAATATTAATTATAATATTAATAATATTAATAATAATTATATTAATAATGACAATAATAATGACAATAATAATGATAATAATAATGATAATTATTATTTAAAATTATATGAAGATTTTAATAAAAGACAAAATAATAAAAACCAACAAGAATTGACATATAAAAATATTGATAATAATAATAATACACAAAGAAAAAGAAATTATAGTTTTTATACAACAACAAATGAAAATAATATATTAATAAATAAGAATTCAAATAGGAAAAATTTTGACAAATTATATAATGATCACAAAAAAAGAAATTTAAAAATTGAAGAATTAACCAATAGAATATATCATGAAAATGGAATAACTTTTAAACCAAATATAAATAGAAAACCAATAAATAAAAAAAAGAAAAAAATTTAATATAATCAAAAATAAAAAAAATAATTAAATAATTAATATAAAAAAAAAAAAAAAAAAAAAAAACAACAAAT
>Ga0256407_10013086_pt1 | contig 11152 bp, 6 predicted proteins | sample RumenRJG_04DNA_FD_193489 | JGI IMG/M metagenome (GOLD analysis project Ga0256407, IMG submission 193489) | Bovine rumen microbial communities from Lethbridge, Alberta, Canada - RJG_04 | ecosystem: Host-associated > Mammals > Digestive system > Stomach > Rumen | place: Canada: Alberta | collected... | reverse complement strand
TAATATCAGCAACCTTGGTCAGAGTAGCCGGAATTGTAGACTGTCCGCCAAAACCAGGATTAACGGTCATTACAAGCACAAAATCAAGCTTATCCCACAGATAGCGAAGCATCTGTGGAGGGGTTGAAGGATTTAGTGCAATACCAGCCTTAATTCCCATTTCCTGAATATGAGTCAACATTCGCTCAGTGTGAACACAGGCTTCAGGATGGAAGGAAATCCAGCTGGCGCCAGCCTTTGCGTAATCATCAACAATATTTTCTGTTACAGGTGTTACCATCAGGTGAACATCAAATACAGCATCAGGAAACTTCTTTCTCATGGCTTTGAGAAAAGCTGGACCAAATGTCATATTTGGAACAAAGTGATAATCCATTACATCAAAATGAATTACATCAACACCTACATCTAAAGCTTCCTTTACATCTCTTTCAAGATTTAAAAGATCTGCTGACAGGATAGAACCTGCTATCAAAAAATTCTTTTCTTTCACGATTACTGCAATCTCATTTCTGATTTAACTTTATCGAAAGTCTTGGCAAACGGTCCTGCATTTCTTATAGAAGCAGGCAGACTTCTGCTCGCATCAATAGCTGCACGAGGTGAGGCATAATCACCTGTAATAAGAACATGCCAAGGTCTTCCGTTACGGACTGTAGAATAAATCCAGTACTTGCCGTCAACATATGAGGCAGCTCTCTGCAGAGCGGATTTATCAGTTCCGGCTAACACCTGAAGAGTATAATGATTTGAGTCCATAGAATCAATTTCAGAATTCTCTCCGGCATATGCCTTTGAACTTCTTCTAACTGGTGTTTTTGAGGCTTTTGCAGGTTCGGCCTTTTTCTGAGTCTGAGCTGTTTCCTTAACTTCAGAAGAATTAGCCTCTGCTTTCTGTTTTGCCTTCTCTTTAGCCGCTAAGTCCCTTTTGGCCTGCGCCTGAGCCTCAGCCAGTTTTGCAGCAGCTTCCTCATCAGCCTTACGCTTTAGAGCAATTGCCTCATCCTCTTTCTGGATTTTATCCTTGTAGAGGATACTGTTTTCTCTGTGTAAAACAACTAAAGGAGCTTCTTCCTTATTGGCAGAGATCTCGTCAGATTTGGAAACGGCTGTTTCCTTCTCTGACTTTTCTTTTTCCTTTTTATCTATAGATCCTGCCAATCCTCGCCTGGGATTGTCTGATTTTGCATCAGCCCCCTTGCCTTCGATAGCCTCAAGAGCTTCACCCTGAAGTGTTACAGAATTCTTGGTAGTAGACTTAACTTCCTCTGCCTCAACACCACCGTCTATCTTAGGAAGAAGACCGCCTTCATCCTTGACAGCTTCCTTTTCAGAACCTTTTGGACCATTAGCCTTAATGTCACCGATTGAACCTGCGGATACAGCTAAAGGATCATCGCTAACACTCTGATCTTTATTATCTTCATCACCGAAAGTAAGTTTATTTGCCTGTGCAGGATCAGCTATGGAAGTTGAAACCTCAACCTGCTGTTTAGAAGGTTCTTCAGGAGGAGTTCTTCCTAGGATTTTATCTACAACGTTGGTACCTAAAAATACAGGAATCAGGCAGGCCAGAACAATTACAACACAGACAATTGCAATAAAAATACCGGTACTGTTGTGTTTTTTCACTTCAGAAACATTTTTATCAGCATTCTGTTTTTGCTGATCTTTCTCTACTTCAATAGGATCTGCCATAAAAGTCTCCGTTAGTTTGATGATTCTTCCCAGATTACCATCGCAGGATTCCAGCGCATTAGGTAATTTAGGTAAAATGACGTTATATACTTTCTCAAGCCCAGCATGTGAAAACAGCTGTCTGCTGATATCCAAAGCTTCCTGCATCGGGATTTTTGGAATCTCGTACTCTTTAACTTCTAGCTTATCATTTAATGAAGAAGAGATCTTAGCCTGAGCCCACAAAGGATGAGACGTGATCAAAAAAGAAAATCGATTTTGACCTAAAAACTGAGAAAAGAGTTCAAAAACCTCATCAGAAAAAGATGTTATTACATCGTCGATATTATCAATGACCACCAACAGTTTCTGTCTTACAGGAATAGATAAGGATTTAAAACTCTGATATAGAGGAATTGTCTCGTCCCATTTATCAGCAGGAGCCGCCTGCTGAAGGAAAAGCTGTCTGAGACGTTCTATAGACATCTCCCTCTGACAGGGAATGAATACTGTCGAAAAACTCTCATCCAGAGCGTTAACAATATGTTCACAGACACTGGTTCTGCCACTTCCGGAATTACCTGTCAGAAAAATAATCTTTTCACCGTATTCCAAATCAGACTGCAGATGCTTAACGCAGTCCAATAAAGACTTAGCGGTTGAAAAATTCTTATATTTCATCGAATCCCCAATAGCAAGACCAAATAATTCCGTGTCAAAACAATTTGCTTCCGCACAGGAATATACAGTTGAAAGCTTAGATTGCCGTTAGACAATGGCTTAGAACTTTATTTTCATTAACTACTGGAATTTTACTATATTATTTCAGAGAGTTAATTAAATTTTTTATCTCTTCATCGGTTACATCAGAAAAAATGTCAACTTTTCCGATTGCGGTTGGAAGAACATATCTGATTGTCCCCTGTCTTACCTTTTTATCGTGACGCATATGCTTAATAAAATCATCTGCAGTCATGTTCTCTGGGATTTTTACAGGAAGCAGAGCCTTTCTGCACAGTTGCAGCATTCGCTCATCATCCTGTGCACTTATCAGACCGCGTTTTCTTCCAAGTGCAGACGCTATAACCATGCCAAGTCCAACAGCTTCTCCGTGAAGCCAGGTTCCAAACCCTAAAAAAGCCTCTATAGCATGACCAAAGGTATGACCGTAATTGAGAATTGCTCGAAGACCATGTTCTTTCTCATCTTCTGAAACCACGCTTGCCTTTACCTGACAGCAGTTTTTTACAATTCTGCCAATCACCTCAAGATCATAGGAAAAGACTTTATCTATATTCTGTTCAAGATAGCAGAAGAATTCAGCATCATAGATAATTGCAGTCTTAACAACCTCACCTAAGCCAGCGGTAAGCTCTCTTTTGGGAAGAGTCTTTAAAGTATCAAGATCAGCAATTACAGCTTTTGGCTGATAGAATGCTCCAATCATGTTTTTTCCTAAAGGATGATTGATTGCTGTCTTTCCTCCTACAGAGGAATCAACCATGGCTAAAAGTGTAGTAGGAATCTGAATAAAAGGAATTCCTCGCTGATAGGTTGAAGCAGCAAAACCAGCCATATCACCAACAACACCACCACCAAGAGCAATAATGGCACTGTCGCGGGCAAAATTATTTTCTAAAAGAGCTGTCTGAATTTCCCAGAAACTATCGATGGTTTTATAGGCTTCTCCGTCCTTTAGAACACACTCACAGACTTTAAATCCAGATTCTTCCAGCTGTTTCTTCAGGGAATCAAAATAAAGAGGACCAACAGTATCATTGGTCACAACCATCAGATCACTGATTTTTGGAAGGGCCTTTCTTACCAACTCACCATAATGCTGAGATGTTCCAATGTATATAGGGTAAGAACGTTCATTAAGTCCAACTGTTATTTTTTCCATCTTTATTTCCTGATTTCTGTTTTAATCTGTTCTACACATTGTTTAATTGTCTGAATATTAGTATCAACCAGACAGTCCTGAACCTCCTCATATAAAGGCTTACGTCTGGTAAAAATTTCATTTAATCTGGACTTGGGATCTTCAACGGCGATCATAGGTCGATTTGAATCATTCTTAGTTCTTAAATACTGAGTTTCAACGCTTGCGTAAAGATAAACAACAAAACCATTATTCTTAATCAGCTGTCGGTTCTCATCAGAAGTTACAATTCCTCCTCCTGTTGCGATCACTGCATCATATTTAAGACAATTTTTTAAAACTTCGGTTTCTATTTTTCTAAAGCCACTTTCCCCCGATTCTGCAAAAATCTCAGGGATACTCTTTAAAGTGGTTCTGACAATTTCTTCATCAACATCGATAAAAGGTTTCTGTGTAAGCAATGCCAGTGATTTACCAATTGAACTTTTACCAGCTCCCATTGGACCTACAAGAATAATTCTGCTTTTTTCTGATCTGGACATTACAGCTCCGCGTTTTGTTCATATACTGATTAAGATATTTAGTCAGATTCTACTTCATTTTCAGAATTTTCAACAAAAAACGAGGCTGTTGCACAGAAATAGGAAACAAATCAAAAGAAAAATTGAAAGCCAGGACTGATAAAAACAAAAACATAATTCAACATCAACCTCGTTTCAGATCAGATGTTGAAATTATGTTTTGAAATTGTTTTGTTGTTTCTACGGAGAAGATAACTTTATGTTATACAGGTTTCTCTCCTGCAGGATTAGTCTCCTCCGCTTCCACCTTAGGATGGAACATGAAGAAGAACAGAATACAGATAACCAGAGCATAAATACTGAAGCTCATCCAGCTTGGGTACCAGTCTATTGTACCGTCGGTTTCAGTATTCATATTGATCACAGACTGGGCAAACATCGAACCAACAGAAGAGCCGACACCATTTGCCATCATCCAGAACAGGCCCTGTGCACTGCTACGTATGTTATTTGGTGCCTTTTTATCAATATAGATTGAGCTTGAAATTACAAAGAAATCAAAGGCAAATCCATAGACAATCATTGAGAGGATCAGCAGATATAAACCAGAACCTGGGTTACCAGCACCCATAAAGAAGAATCTCAAAGCCCATGCTGCCATAGCCAGAAGCATTACAGCCTTGATACCAAAACGCTTAAGGAAGAATGGAATCAGAAGCAGACAGGCGCATTCACTGATCTGAGACAGAGAATACAGAATATTTGAGTGCTTAACCGCAAAGGAGTCTGCATACTCAGCCATTCTGGAGAAACTTGAAAGATAAGGAGTTCCGTAGGCATTGGCAATCTGCAGATTAATACCCAAGAGAGCGGAGAAAATAAAGAATATACATAGTTCCTTATTCTTAAACAGACCAAATGCATTAAGACCAAACATTTCTCTTAGGGTCTGATGCTTAAGCTGTTTCTGCTGCTCACATACAGGAAGAGTAAAGGTATAAAGGAAGAAAACAAGACTTACAATTCCTGACAGCATGAACTGTTTTTCAGAAGCCTCAAAGTTAAACAGATCTGTCAGCCACATGAAGACAACAAAGCCGATGGAACCGAATACTCTGATTGATGGAAAGTGCTTAACGGTATCCAGATGTTCCTGTTCCAAAAGCGTATAAGATACCGATAGGACTAGTGAGTATGACCCCATATAGCAGGCTATACAGAAGAAATATACCAGATACATTTTTGAATAAAGCAATCCTGCATCCGGAGATCCTCCGATATAGAACAGCACCAGCATTCCAAGACCACACAGAAGATGACACAGTCCTAGAACTCTTACTGGCTGAATATATCTGTCAGCGATGATACCTGCGATGGTAGGGGTAAAAAATGAAACAATTCCTATTAAGGCGTAGAAGGAGCCGATTCTGTTTGCAAGGCCTATATGAACAAAGTAGTTACCCATACTTATAAGATAGGCACCCCAGGCTCCCATATGAAGAAAGTTCAATATAGCAAGACGGACCTTAATACTCATAGCCACACCACTATCTATCGTAAAAATAAAACACAGCAGCCTAATCCTAACGAAATGAAAAACAATCATAATCTCAACGAATTAGGAATATTCTGCTACTTCCTATTTGAGATTTTAGTTGAACAAAATGGTAATAATTGAGCTTTGTTTAAAAAATCTGATGAAATCACAAAGAATTAGTAAAAAAAATAAGAAAAGCTTTAGATATCGTCACATTTTTTTATAGACAGAAAAATACGAACCATTTGGACCTGAGAAGTAAGGTGACATATACTTAAACAGTGTGTTTTCAAGATTGCATAAGATATAATATACACACAAAATGAGAGAGATGCTAAGTTTTAACAGAGGCTTTTTGTGTTTTTTAAATATTTAAAATTTGCTCTTTGGTCTGGATTATTCGGAATCGGAGCTATTGGTGTAGCCAGCGCTGGTTTGTACTATCAGGCTTTAGGCGACCTTCCTGACGTAGAAAAATTAAAGGAAGTCAGTTTTGAAACTCCAATGAAGATTTACACCGCAGATAATAAACTTATTGGGGAATTTGGAGAAGCAAAACGTATTCCAGTATCAATTGACAAAATTCCAGATAAACTGAAAAAGGCTTTTCTGGCAATTGAGGATACCCGTTTTTATGAACACAGCGGAATTGATCCTATCGGTATATTCCGTGCTGCCATTGTTTCTCTTACTGCAGCATCTGCTCGTCAGGGTGCAAGTACAATCACTCAGCAGGTAGCAAGAAATTTTTATCTGACCAGAGAAAAAACCATTCAGAGAAAACTAAAGGAAATATTCATTTCTCTTAGAATCGAACAGGTCCTGACAAAAGAAGAAATCTTTGAGCTTTACCTAAACAAGATTGCCTTAGGCCACAGATCATACGGTGTTGCAGCCGCAGCTCAGACCTATTATGGAAAGAATCTTGATGAACTGACTCTAGGACAGATGGCAACTATTGCAGGTCTTCCTAAGGCACCTTCAATACTAAACCCAATCTCAAATCCAGAACGATCAAGAGAAAGAAGACATCTGGTTTTAGAGAGAATGCTCTCTTTAGGATTTATTACCGAAGACGAATACAAAAAAGCGGAAGCAGAGCCTTACAGAGCAGAGTTCCACTCCTCAAAGCTTGAATCCTATGCACCGTACGTAGCAGAAGCCGTACGTCAGGCCATACTAGACAAGTATGGAGATCAGGCTTACCTTGACGGTTATGAAATCTATACTACCGTTCTTTCAAAAGATCAGGAAGCTGCAAATTATGCTGTGTTCAAGGGAGTTACCGACTATGACCGTCGTCACGGCTACAGAGGTGCTGCTGATAATATCAATAAAATCAAGGATTACTCACCAGATACCTTTGACAGAGCAAAATATCTGTATAACGCAGACAAGTTCCATTACATCAAGCCAGCCATTGTTACAGAAATCAGCGATGAAAACGGTGTATGTACAGCGATAGCCAGAAAGGATACAGAGATAAAAATTACCTTTGACAACATGAAATGGGCTGCACCTTTTGTATCTGACAAAAGACAGGGGCCATCACCAAAGAAAGTATCAGATGTTGTTGCATTAGGTGATCTGATTTACTACTACGTAAATGACAAGCAGGAAAATGTCTTAACTCAGATTCCACAGGTTGAGGCTGCTATTGTTGCTCTAAACCAGTACACTGGTGGTATTGTGGCAACTGTTGGCGGATATGACTTTGCCAAGAGTAAATTTGACAGAGCAACTCAGTCAGTACGTCAGACAGGCTCCAACTTCAAACCATTTCTATACTCCGCAGCTGTTGCAAGAGGAATTAACATTAACTCCATCTTCCAGGATCTTCCAATCAAAACCTGGGATCCTGGCTCAATGACCTGGTGGGTTCCAAAGAATTCTCCTAACCGCTACGACGGTGCCATGACTTTAAGAGAAGGTCTTGCCCGTTCAAAAAATGTTGTTTCAATCCGTCTAATCCGCCAAATCGGAGTTCAGAATGCAGTTGAACATATTCAGAAGTTCGGCTTTAATCTTCCAAAATCACAGCAGGTTGAATCAATGGCTTTAGGTTCTGTGGAAGTAACTCCTTTACAGCTGGTTACTGGCTATGCAACCTTTGCCAATGGAGGCTACAAGATTACTCCTTATCTGATTTCAAAGATTGTTAAGAATGGACAGGTTATCTTTGAGGAGCAGCCTAAAAAAGCAGATCCTAATGCTCCTGACAGAGTAGTAAACGGCATCAAGCTTGAATACGTTGAAGGTATTGATGAACCAGAAAACAGTGCTCCTCAGGTACTTTCCCATAAGAATGCCTTTATTGTCGGTGACATGATGAGTTCTGTTATTTACGGAGGCCACGGTATCTCAGGCAACTACTGGGGAACTGGCGGAAGAGCAAAAGCCGTAACAGGACGAGAGGATCTTCATGGTAAGACAGGAACCACAAACAATGTTCATGATGCCTGGTTCTCAGGATTCAATGGTGACATTGTGGCTACATCCTGGATGGGATTTGATTCAGACAGAGATCTCGGATGGTCAAGAACTCAGGGGCCTGAAGGCGGAGCCTATTCTGCCCTGCCAATCTGGGCTGAGTTTATAAAACTCTCTCAGGCAGGAACACCTCCTGCACCAATTCCTGTTCCTGCAGGCTTAGAAAAATGCTCTAACCATGGTATCTCAGACTGGTGTATACGTGGTGGGACCACAATTTCTGAATCAGATGTCCTGGAAGAAGGTATAGAGAACACTGCAACAGACAGCAGAGGCGCTCCAGTTCAGACTGAAGTTGATACCTCAGGCGTCAGCTCAGATAACATCTTCTAAAGAAAGATCAGTACAGTTAGAATCGCTTTTGCCGTTCTGACATAACAAAAGCTAGGTCAATGGCCTAGCTTTTTTCCTAGATAAAACTCTATAAATAAACAGGACAGAGTCAGACTATTCTGTTGATATTAGGAACCACAACAACTGCTGTTACCATTGGAGCGCCTATCACTGGGTTGACTCCGTTAACAACGGAACTCAGACAGGCTGCAGGTCTTCCTTTTACAAGGTGAGTAATGGCAGTTGTAACTGTAATAGCCCCCACACATACGGGGCCTGCAACAAGATCTCCTAGACAGGCTTCAGGTAGAGCATTAACTAGGTTAAGTGGCATACCAGGGCCCGTTACTACATCTCCTGTTGCAGTCATATTTACCAATGTTGCTGCAGGAGTCATAATCACACCTCTTTAGTTTCAAAGTCGAAAACAAACTTGCCGTCCTTGGCACTTGCGGTTGCGGATACAAGCTGTTTTTCTTCCATTGTACATTCAAGGAAACGCGCGCTCAGTTCAGGTAACAGATCATTGTTTACAATCGCATCAATCAGACGAGCACCAGATGCAACATTATTGCATCTTGAGATAATCTCATCTCGAAGTTCCTGTGTATATCTGAACTCTGCGTGATAGTTTTCCTTAACACGTTTTACAATCTTATTAAGCTTCAAATCAACAATATGATTTAATGCCTTCTTACCTAAAGGATAGTACGGAATTATATTAATGCGACCCAATAATGCAGCTGGGAATACTTTCATCATTGCAGGACGTGCCGCTTCCTCTAAAACAGAAGGATCAGGCAGATTATCTTCATCCTGACAGAGATTCATAATCGCATCATCTCCAACATTGGTCGTCAGTATAATCACGCAATTCCTAAAATTGATGAGTCTTCCTGAGCCGTCCTCCATCTGGCCCTTATCAAAAACCTGGAAGAATATCTCATGAACGTCCTTATGTGCTTTTTCAATCTCATCCAGTAAAACCACACTATATGGTCTGCGACGAACAGCCTCTGTTAAAACACCGCCCTCGCCATAACCTACATATCCTGGAGGCGCACCTTTCAGGGTAGAAACCGTATGTGCTTCCTGGAACTCACTCATATTGATTGTAATCACATTACTTTCAGTTCCATACAACTGTTCTGCCAGAGCCAGGGCGGTTTCAGTCTTACCTACACCGGACGGACCTGCCAGCATCAGAACTGCAATTGGTCGATTTGGATCAGAAAGATTTGCTCTTGCTGTCATCAGGCGCTTTGCAATCAAATCAAGAGCATGAGGCTGACCGATAACTCTCTGCTGCAGGAATTCAGACATCTTGAGAACCGAATTAATCTCATCTTTCATCATTCGGCCAAGAGGAATACCTGTCCACTCAGAAATAACAGTACAAACAGCCTGGGCATCCACCTCAGGAAGCAGCATAGGGTTTTCACCCTGCATATCATTGAGTTCTTCTCTGAGTTTTTTTAGCTTCTCAAAATCAGCTTTTGAAGGCTTACTGCCTGAAGCTTTTTCTTTCTTAGAAGGCTTCTCTGCAGACTCTGCATTTTCAGCATTCGCAGCTTTCTCTTCAGCCTTAACCTCTTCTTTTTTATCCTTATGAGGAGCTATCTTCTCGCACAGATCAAAATACTCTTTAGCTTTTTCTTTGATCTTATTTAATTTTTCATTAAGTTCATCGTAATGGGTCTTTTCCTTATTAAGCTTATCAGCAAGAGCTTTCAGTTCATCTTCATGCAGAAATCCCTGTGAATTTTCTCTGCTCAGAATCTCCTGCTCCAAGGTCATAGCTTCAATTTTGCGTCTGGAGTATTCAATTTCATATGGCTCCTGACTCTGACTTAAGGCAACCTTTGCACAAGCTGTATCAAGAACGCTTACACCTTTATCAGGCAGCTGACGCGCTGGAATATAGCGACGTGAAAGTTTAACGGTAGCACTTAGGGCCTCATCTAAAATTCTGACTTTATGATGTCCCTCTAGCATATGAGTCATGCCGCGAAGCATCTGCACAGCCTTGTCATCATCTGGCTCTAAAACCAGAATATTTTCAAAACGTCTGGTTAATGCAGGATCTTTCTCAAAGTACTTAACGTATTCCTGATAGGTTGTTGCGGCAATACATCTCAACTCACCACGGGCTAAAGCAGGCTTCAAAAGATTTGCAGCATCATTCTGACCTGCTGCACCACCGGCACCGATTAAGGTATGGGCCTCATCAATAAACAGAATAATAGGAGTATCTGAACTTTTAACCTCTTCAATTACCTGTTTGAGTCGATTTTCAAACTCACCCTTCATTGATGCGCCAGCCTGTAAAAGGCCTAAATCCAGAGAACGCAGAACGGTGCCCTTAAGGCAGTCAGGAACATCTCCATCAGCAAGACGTTTGGCAAAGCCTTCAACCACTGCAGTCTTACCTACGCCAGCTTCACCTGTCAGGATTGGATTATTCTGTCTTCTGCGCATCAGAATATCTATCATCTTGCGGATTTCTTCATCACGTCCGACAATGTTGTCAATTTTTCCTTCCTTAGCCTGAGCTGTAAGATCGGTTGTGTATAGATCTAGAGCCTCCCCCTTGCCCATTGCAGGATTGGAAAGCATCTGTCCTGCCTGACCGGTAGCTCCTTCGGACCCGCTTACTACACTTGAAACTTCAGGAGAGTTCTTCACTATTTCGGCAAATTTTTCCTGAAGCAT
>Ga0256407_10013085_pt1 | contig 11152 bp, 2 predicted proteins | sample RumenRJG_04DNA_FD_193489 | JGI IMG/M metagenome (GOLD analysis project Ga0256407, IMG submission 193489) | Bovine rumen microbial communities from Lethbridge, Alberta, Canada - RJG_04 | ecosystem: Host-associated > Mammals > Digestive system > Stomach > Rumen | place: Canada: Alberta | collected... | reverse complement strand
GTAATTTTTTTTTGGGTATTTTTTTTTAATTTTTCTTTTAGAAATGGATTATTTTTTAATGTGTTTATATTTTTTTTTAATTTTTTAAATATTAAAAATAGTTTTTTATTTTTAAAGAATTTTTTATTTATCAATTTTTTTTATTTGGAATTTATTTTTTTTATTTTTAATAAGTTATTTAATCATAAAATAAAGTCAATTTTTACATTAATAAAATAATACTTTTATATATATGAAAAATATTTTTTTCAAAATATAATTTATGTTTAAAATAAATATTAATTATAATTTATATATATTTCTATCAAATTAAATAAATTAATTTTCATTTATTTGAATATAATCTTTATTATTTGATATTTTGGAATCAATCTTATTTATTATATCTTTCATTGTTTTAATCATTTCTCTACAATATTCTTCATTATAATTCACTATATTATTATTTGTATTATTGTTATTTATATTATTGTTGTTTGTATTATTATCATAATTATCCTTATTAATAATATTATTATTGTTTGAATTATAATTATTAATTATATTATTTATTTCATAATCATCATTATTATTTTTATTATTATTATTTTTATTAATTATTTCATTAATTTTTTCATTAAAATTTGTTAAATTATTATTATTTGAATTTTTTTCTACACTTAAAGCATAATCTTTTAATGCAATAAGTGAATTTAATAAATTATTAATTTTTGAATTTAATTCATGATTATTTAAATCTAAAATTTGAATTTTTTTTTCATATTCAGCTTTTAAAAGTTCATTTTGATTAGAAAATTTTCTATTTAAAATATTTAATCTATTTATTTCATTTTCATAATCAAAATTATTTTTAAAAGTTTTATTATAGTCATTTAAAAAATTATTATTAGTTATTCCATTGTATTCATTAGAGAAATTATTATTAAATAAATTATTGTCATTATTAAAATTATTATTTAAATTATTTGAATTCTGTTTAATTTGATTTAATTCATTTTTTAAATTTTGAATTTGATCTAAATTAAATGCTTTATCATTAATTAAATTATTTTTCTCTTTATCAAGTAAATTAATTTGTTTTTTTAATAAAGTAATTTCTTGATTTGAATTATTTAAATGTATATTAAAATCATTTTCTTTATTTATTAATTTTTGTTCAATAATTTTTTTTTCACTTTTTAATTGAATAATTATTTCATTTCTATTTTTCAATTCATTTTCACTTCTTTTTATTATATTATTAAATTCAATAACAGCTTCATTTAAATTATTAATTTGAATATCTTTATTTAATATATCATTATTTAATAATTGTAATTGTTCATTTAATTTATTTATATTTCTTTCATAATTTGAAATATCATTTTTTGTACTTAATTCAATATTATTTAAATCATTTTCTAATTCTAAAATTGAATGTTTTAAATTTTCATTTTCATTTTCCTTTTCTTCTATTATTTTAGAGAATTCAATTTTTAAATTTGAATTTTTTTGATTTAAAATATTTATAATATTTTTTAAATTATCTAATTCTAATTTTAATTTCTCAATAAAAATATTTAAATCTGTAATCTCATTTTCATATTCTTTTATTTTTAATTTATAATTTTTATCTATATTAAATAATTGATTTTTATTTAAAGTTTCATTTTGTTTCATTTCTTTTTTTAAATTTTCAATTTTATTTAAATAAAAATTTAATTTATCATTTAATTCTTCATTTGATTTCATTAAAGTAGGATACATCTTTATTTTTGTGTCATTTAATTCAATTTTATTTTTTAAATTTAAATTTGACTCATTAAATAATAGAAATTTTTCTTTACTTAATTCTATTATTTTTTCATACTCTGATATTATTTTTAATTTTGTATTTAATAAATTTTTTAATTGTATATTTTCATTTTTTAAATTTTCAATTTCATTTTCATTATTATTTTTTTCATTTAAAATATGAAAATTTATAATATTTTCTTTTTCTTCATTATTATTTTCATCTTGTAGATTTTCATTATTCTTAAAATTATTTTTAATATATAATTTTTTTTCATCTAAAGTATTTGTATCTATATCATAATTTATTTTTTCCATTAAAACAGTTTTTATAATTAAATTTTAATATTTAATTAATTTAAAATCGTTTATATATAATTTATTTATTAAGTTTTTATTAATTCCTTTTTAATTCCCATTTAAAACTCCCATTGTAATTAAATTATTTTTTTCTTTTTCTTGTAAATGACTTTTATCTATTATATCATTCAATTTTTTTCTTTCTTCATCATTTTCACTTAAATTATCATCATTACTTTCTTCATTATTTTCTTCATTTTCATCATTATTATTTTCTTCTTTATTATTTTCTTTATTTTCTTCATTATTATTATCTTCATTTCCATTATTATTATTTATTTCATTTTCATTATTATTATTTTCTTCATTTTCATTATTATTATTTTCTTCATTTTCATTATTATTATTTTCTTCATTTTCTTCTCTTTCTTTATTATTATTTTCCTTTTCTTCTTTTTCTTTGTAATAATTTTCTTCTTGATTATTATTATTATTATTATTTAAAATTAAATTAAATAAATAATTACTTTCATTCCCAATTCCTAATGGATTTTTTGCATTTAATGTTAAATCTAATATTTGTTCTATTTTATCATATATTAAATTCATTCTTCTTTTAAAATCATCATTAACTCTAAAAGATATTATTTTATTTGATTGATTTTGAAGAATATCATCTTTTTCACTTAATAATTTAAAATAATTTTTAAATTCAATTTGAGTCATATTCCTTTTTCCTTTTGTATATTTATTATATATTTTTTGTATAATATTTTCAATTTCTTTATTTGTTGAATTAGTTTCATTTTTATATTCATTAATAATTTTTTCAATATTATTATTATTATTATTTAAACTATAAACACAATTATTATAAATATTTAAAATAGAATCTAATTTATTTTTTATTATTTCATGTCTTTCAATTAATTCATTTTTATTTTCATTATTTATTTTTTCTTTATATTCTTCACTTTTTTTAATATTTAATAATATATCATTTTGTAAAGTTATTGCATATAATTTTACACTTTCAACTAAATTTTCAATATCAATTTGAGAAATTTTATGTTTAATATGAGTTTGATTTATTCTACATATATTACAAATAAAATTTTTACAATTTCTACAATAATTTTCTATAAAATCTCTTCCGCAAGAACAAAAAAAATTTGATTTATCTAATTTATATTTTTTATTTTTCATTATTTCATTTGTTGATTTATTTGTATTAATTAATTCAGTTTGAACTTTTATTGTTATTGGATTTTTCCTTTTAAAAAAATCACCAATAATATAATTTTCATATTGAGTTATATCTTTATTTATATATATTAATTCTATTTCTTTATTTTTAATATAAAAAATATTTTTTGCTAAATCTTTTATATATGATATTGATTTATATGGTGGGATTTCTGAAGTTATTATTCTTCCTTCGTATTCTAAATTTAATTTTATTTTTTTTAATATTGACATTTATTTTTTTTAAATAATAAAACGTATTTTAAATTTTTAAAATAATATTTATTTTTAAAAATTCAAAAAATATTTAATAATGATTATTAAATAAATAAAAAGGTTTTTATTATTATTATGGATAAATATAAACTGATAATTTTATAAAATATTATTTTTCTTTTATAAAATAAAATCAAATTCCAAATAATAATCTCATTTTTATTATAATAATAAAATTTCAATTGATTATTTGATTATATTAAAAAATAAAAAAGACATTTTAAATTTTAAATTATTAAAAATAATTTAATTATATTATAATATTTATACAATTTTAATTTTTAATAATAGTACTCATACTATTATTTTTTTCTTCAATATTTATATTTTGTCTAGGTGATATTATTTTTCTATTATCCTCATCACAATAAATATTATCAAAACAAGTCTCAACACCCAGAACAGAAAAACAATCTTGATAACTTTCTTCTACAATTTGATATACTTCTTTACTATATTGATAAGCTCCAAAATTTGTAATTGTTGTTAAAATAATATCAGTTGATTGTGTATTAAAATCAACATTCATTGTATAATTAACATTATTAACTTCAACTTCTAAAGCTTCAACAATTCTTCCACATTCATTTTGTTCTTTTATTAAATCAAATTTTATTTTTCTAGGTTTATTTTGATTATTTATATTAATTTTGACTCTTGGCTTTTTTATTTCAACATCTTCAAATTCTAAATCATATTTAAATTTAGTTTTTTTTGTCATATTATATATTTTATAATTAACTGTAGTTATTTGATTTTGATTTCCAACAACATAAGAATTATCTATTTCTTCTTTTGAAATTTCTGATTCTTCTTTATCAAAAGATTCTACTTCTTTTGATATAGAAGTATACTTTTCTCCAAATGTACTATATGTAATATTTGCACATTCATTTAATTCATTATAAATTTCATTTATTGATTCAATTAAATAATTTTTTACTCTATAATAACTTGTATTTATTTGTTTATAATAATCTAAACTCATTTGATTTAAAAATTCTAATTTATTATTTAATGCATTTAATATTTCTTCTTCATAATCATTATCTATAATTTTTTGTTTTGTTGATTTATATGCTAAATGTATTTTATTATTATAATATGTTATTAATTTATCAAAATCGTCAAATTTTTCAAATGTATTTATATAATTTTTTGTATTATTTGATGAAGTTAATAAATTTTTAAATGTATCATCAATTGCTTTATCGGCAATTTTTTCTTGATATATTAATTCAATTTCTTCTTCTGATAAAAGTCTTTCTTTTAATCTTCTATTTCTTTCATTTCTTTTCATAATTTCATTTTCTAAATTATCTGGGTATTCATTTATTCCATATGAATTAATAATTTCTTTTATTTCTTCAATATAATTAGTTTGGAACATTAAATATATATTATTTGAATTATTAATAAACTCTCTTAAATTATAATATTTTTCATAATCTTGACTATTTTTTTCAAGATTTATTATTATTTTATCTTTTGTTTCTGTATCTAAAAGACTTAATAATGATTTATAAAAAGGTTGAATTTTACTTTCTCCATAACCATTTAAAAAATTGACTAATTCATTTGATATTTTAAATTTATAGAAATGATTTTTATATTTCTCTATTAAATTTAAAGTATTATTCATTTTTATATTAATATCATTTAAAACATTATCAGGTTCAATTACAAATAAATCATTAAGTTGTGATTCTAACATTTCTCTTTGATTTTTTATTGTTCTTATCATATCATTTGTTTTAAAATTCATTACATTTGTATATGAAGTAATTAATTGTTCTTTAAAATATTTATTTAATACTGAAATATAATCTTCTTCAATTCCTTTTTGAATTAAATTTATATTAGCTTGTATTTTTTGATATATTAATTCATTGAAATTTAATTCAATTGAAGTATCAGAATTTATCATTGTTTTATAATGATTAATAATAAATTCTTTTGATTCAATAATAAATTTATCTACTTCTATTTCTAATAAATTTAAAACTTCATTATTTTTATTTGCAACAGTTGTATCTAAATTATTTAAACTAAATATTTTTAATTTTAAATCTCTTGTTAAAGATGTTATTCTACTTGAACCATATAAATTTAGGTAATAACTTAATGTTTCTACTAAAGAAAATTTTAAATTATTATATAAACTAGATATTTTGAAATTTTCATTATAATTTATTATTCTTTCAAAGAAACCATTTCCAAAAGAAGGAATTATATTATTTAATAAATTATTGAAATTTGATTTAAGTAAATTTTGTATTGCATTATTAAAATTAGTTTCTTCATTTTTTTTTTGAGCAAAAATAAATTCATCAAAACTATTTTTAATTTTATTAAGAACTTCATATATTAATGAAAAATCTAAAATTTTCCATTTTGTAGCATCAAGTTCAACTTGATAATTGTTTCCTTTTGTTGAAATATAAATTTGTTCAATTTCATTGATTTTTGTATTTATTAATGAATCAATATCATTAATTATTTCATTTTTTAAATCATAATTATCATATCCTGTATTACCAGAATTATATTGTTCAATTTCTTTTAAACTAGGATATAAGATTTTAGTATATCCTGTAGATATTTCATCATTTATTAATTTTTGTAAATCATCTAATTTAACTCTATGTTTTATTTTTGAATAAAAATCATGATATTTAGAATCTATTTTTAATTTAGCAACACTTTTATATTCATTCACATAATTTAGTATAATATTATCAAGAATTTCTCCTAATTTATATGAAGAATTTAATAATTTAACTTCTTGATATAATGATGTATGTATCTTTGATTGTTCTATATAATCGTTTAAATATTTTTCAATATAATTTGTATATACTTTATCAATCATATTTTGATGAAAATTATCAATAATCATAAAAACTTTACTTTCTAATTTATTAAAAATCTTAGTTTTATATTGATTTAATCTATTTTGTATTTGTGAATAATCTTTACTATATGAATCTGAAGAAGTATTAAGTCTTTTAGCTTCATTTGATAAATGTTCTTTTATTTTATTTAATATTTGAGTGATTTTTTGTTTAATTGATTCAACTTGTTTATCGTTTAATTCTTTAACTTCAGATATATATAATTCATTAATTCTATTTTCTAATTGTTGTTTAGTAAAATAATGAGTTATTTGACTTTCTAATGTGTTTGAAAAATCTTCTTTCAAGGTTGAAAATTCTTTTGCTATTTCTAAATTAGAATTATATAAAGTTGAATTTAATTTATTTATAAATTCATCTTGATCAAAAATCCAATTTCCAATTAATAAATCTTTAAATTTATCAAGATTTAAATATACAAAAACTTTTTTATTTATTTGCTCATAAAAATCATCAATTTCTTTTCCACTAATTGAATTTTCTAAATAAAATCTTGATGTTAGTGAAATTTCATCGTTTACTTTATTATTTCTAAGTTTTTTAATTTTTGAAATTTTTTCATTTAATGAATTATTTGTATATAAAATATTATCAGATAAAATATTATTTACTTTAAAGAAATTTGTATTTGCAACTTGAAGAAAATTAATTTGTTTATCATAAGATAAAGCATAATTTTCATTTGTTTTAATATTTTCAAATAAAGATTTAAATAAATTATTAACATCGTTTTTTCTTCTATCAAGAATATCATTAAAAGCATTTGGATTAGTTGGTAATTTATTAATAATAAATTGATGAGTTGATTGTAATATTTTATTTAAAATATTATAATAATATCCTATAGTATAATTAAATTCACTTTTTTGATGAGCTTCAATTGAATCATAATATAATCTTGTTATATTTTGTACTATTAAAGAATTATAAATTTGAGAAAATGAACTAAATTCATTCATTGAATTTTTAAATTTAGTCAAATTATTTTTTATTTCTTCATATAATAAATCATATGCATCATTCCATTCTGATGTTATATTATTAAGTAAATCTCCCATTATTTGTTCTAGATTATTTTGATAATAATTATATGAATTTTGAATAATTACATTTCCATATTTTTGATTTAATAATGTATTAATTCCATTTTCAAGTTCAGAAAATTCTTTTGAAATTATGTTTTCTTTTATAGTTTCTTTTTCTATTAATGAAATAGAATTTTTAAAATCATTTACTTTTTCAGTATAAGATTTTTCTTTTAGATTAATTGAATTATAGAAAGTATTAAATTTATTATTAAAATTGATTAAATTTTCATCTGAATTAACATTAAGTTCAACTAATTTTTTATGATTATTTGAAATATCTGGTGATGAAAAACAATAATAATCTGAATCTTTATAAAAAAACCAAGCACCATTAACGCATGAATAAGATTTTTTTCTTATAAAAGTAACACAAAAATCATTTAATTCATTAACTAACTTTCTTGCATTAATTTTTTTATTTTTATTTTCAATATTATTATTTGCATTTGCGATATTTAATATTCCTTTATCTTGATTATCCTTTATTTTTCCTACATATTTAGTATTAAATATATTATCAGATATATATATATTAATTTTATCGTATAAAGTTTCAATATTTTTAATATGATCATTAATAAAAGATAATTCTTCTATATCAAAATATTTTTCATTTAATTTATTATTTTTAAAATTTTGTATTACTTCTTTAATTTGAGTCAAAGGTTTTTTATATAAAGATAATAAATCTTTATATAATTGATTTTTAATATATTCTTGATTTTTAGCAAAATTTTTTTTATAACTTTCATATTTTGTTAAATAACCATTTGCTATATATACACCTGTAATTGAATCTTCAAAATGGTGTAATGAAACATAATGTGGTGGATCATAATTTAATACTTTTTTTAAATGTGCATCATCTGTATGATAATTCCGTAATAATTCTTTAATTTTTGTTTTATTATTTATAATTTTTTCTAAAGTATTAAAATAATTGTTGGCTAATAAAATATTGTTATTTAATTCTTTATTTATTTTATTTAAGGAACTGGAAAATGCTTTTTCATATAAATTTGCTATTTCTTCTAAATTTGCAGAAAATAATCCATATAAATCTGAAGATAAATTAAATAAATATTCTTTATTCTTTGATAATTTATCAATTTCTTTTTTTATTTTACCTAAATAATCTTCATTTTCATTGTTTATTTTATTTAATATATTAACACCAAGAGTTGATATATTTTTTTCAATATTATTTTTTTCTCTTTGACTAAATAAACTTTCTCTTAAAACATCTTCATTTAAAGGAAATAATTCTTCTTTTTTTGTTTCCATATATTTAATTATATTAGTATAATTTCTCCTAAAATTAATCATTATTTGATCAAATACTTTATCAATATATTCATCTTTATCTAATATATATGCAATATTTAATGCTCTTTCAACAATATCATAAAATGAATAATTATTTGAAGTTATATCATAATTAGATATAAAATATCCACTATCTTTTATTTCCATTTCTTTTGAAATTTTTTCTTTAATTTGATTTACAAAGTCATTAAATGAATTTTTAATAAATAATAAATCATTTAATAAATCATTATAATCTTCATCACTTGCTCTTTGAATAGTAAAATATTTATTTTCAATATTTTTATATAAATTATCTATTATTTTAATTTCTTTTTCTAAACTTCCAAATAAATTATCTTCAAATTTTTTTAATAAAGAATCAATTTGTGGTTTAATTAAATCATATTCTAATTTAAAATAATTATTTAATATCTTCTCTGATTCTTGTATTGTTCCAATAAATGAATTAGGTGTATTATTTAAATAATAAGTTGATATTTCTGTTAATTTACTTTTTTTTGAATTTAATGATTCAGATAATTTTTTTAGATTATCAAAAAGTTCAAAAATTATATCATGAGAATCTATTGTATATTGATATATATCATTATTTAAAACTTTTATATTTTTTTTAATTCCTCCATTCTTAATTTCATTTAATAATTGGGATAATTTATTTTTTAAACTTTTAGTTTCTTGAATAATAGAAATTGGTAATTCTTTTAAATTATCTAAATTTAAAGTAGAATCAAAAATTTCTGAAAAATCTCTAAATTTAACAAGATCATTTAAATTAGTAACATATTTATTTACTTCATTAGTCATACTATCTAAAGTATTATTTATCTTTCTTAATAATTCAGTTGCTAAATGATTTCCTGCTTCAGATAAAGTAACTAATTGATTAATTATATCATTAATATTTTTACAATATTGTTTTGAAGTTATAAGATTTGTTTTATCATTTTCTATTAATAAATTATAGATTGCTTCACAATATTCTGTATTTAAACCTGGATTAATTAGTAATCCCATATTAATTTCTACACCATTATTACTATTATGATTAAATAAATTGCTTTCTTTATTTATTATATTTTTTTCTTGATTTAATTTTCTTTTATTTTGTAATTTTTCTCTTAATTTATCAACACCTTCCATACTAGCAATATATACTTCTTCATAATCGTTTTTTGAAAATAAAATATCAGTTTGAAAATGAGGTTCTAATTTAGGTAAAATTTTATTTAAATTTTCTTCATATTTTTCATAATTATAAGAAGTCATTTTATTAGTTTCATCGATTAATTTAGTAATTTTATTTTTATAATATTTATTATTATCATCATTTTTTATTTCCATAACAGCAACTTCATTATATTCTAAAATATTATATTCTGAATCAACAGTAGTATTCATATCGGTGGTACAAAAAGAATTAAATGGATTTATAACATCACAAATTCCACGATTTGTTTCTCTAATTATTTTTTTATTATTATCTAAATTAATATAACTAATTGTAATATTTGATTCTTCTTTATTTATTCTTTTCATTGCAGGTGGTCTAAAAAAATATAAATCTAATACTATCATTCTTTTTTTATGTTCTGAAATTAATTTATGACAAGTTAATGAAGTAATAACATCATTATCAGTCATATTAAAAAGACAAATTGGTAAAGGAATATTTTTTAAATCATCTATTTCTTTTGAATTATTTTCTTTATTTTCTGAATTTGTTAAATCTACTAATTTTTTAGGAACACAAGTTTCATTTTCTCTACTAAAACATTCACTTACTATTGAAATTGCAGCAGTATATTTTTTTCCATAATATTTTGTTTCATCACCTTTTGATTCTTCTTCTGATATAATATATATATCATAAATTGTGTTTCTATATAAAAATATTTTTGTCAAATTATTATTAATTATTATATCTTCATAATATTTTTGATAGACATTTATTCTTCTTAAATCATTTTTATTAGTTTTGAATTTAAATTCATATTCTAATTTTTTTTCTTTAGGAAAAATTGGTTCTATATCTCCATTGGTATCATTTGAAAGAATTGATGGAACTCCAGGACCTTTTTTTTCTTTTCTTGTAGGGTTTATAAAATAAATTCCACAAAAAATAGAAAAACCAACTACAATTATTCCAATAATAATACTAATTATAATTAACTTTTTATTTTTTTTATTATTATTAATTGCTATGTTATCTCTTTCTGTTTTTGTTTC